>WLWD01004138.1_pt1 | contig 34425 bp, 32 predicted proteins | sample 6712731 | NCBI WGS metagenome assembly WLWD01 (sample SAMN12718690, study PRJNA576275) | sponge metagenome | isolation source: marine sponge | host: Mycale hentscheli | place: New Zealand: South Island, Marlborough, Capsize Point | collected 2014-11-01
TTTTGTGTTTGCTCGGCGTTCGACCCCGTCCCAAATTGCACTAAACAGAATCCTCTGGTTTAGCGATCAGTACCCGTATCACCCTAGAAATTGAATTGTTTACCGTTGCTTCTTGTTTTGCGGGTGCAGTTTTTCTATTCGAGTTAGTGTCGGTGATAAGTCAATGCGCTCTTTGTTATGGTTATAAGCCGTGCACAACAGTATTTACTTGAAAATACATTGTTCACTAGATTACTGCGAAGGTAAGTCTGTGTAGGTGCATGTCCAGTTGTGTCAAAGCATTGTGTGTTACAACCACTACTTAGCTAAAGAATATCACAAAAAAAACTTTTAAATAACGTGTATTGTTTTGTTGTTGTTTTCCTTCCAAGCAGTTGCAGAGAGTTGTTACTATGGCACTGAAATCCCTTTACCCTGTATGGTAAATTAAAAAACTGGACCTTATATTCAGTAGCTTCAGTGTTAGAAGTCAAAATCATTCATATAAAAATAGTACAGTCTTTAGGCTCGCTCGCCATTTGTGCTCAAGCACACCACTAGTTTATTTATTTATTTATTTGTATATATGTTTGGACGTACGTATGTAATTAAACGCGCGCGCGGGGAACTTTTTTTCTCCAAAAAACACGACTTTTTAGGCTTGACCCAAGTTTATTCTGAAAATACAGCATTAAGCAAGCCTTACTTTATACTTAAAGCTCCAAAGTGTGAGAAAATTTCTGCGAAAACGCTTGCTTTTCAAGAAACAAAAAGTTGATTCCACCGGTTACTATGGCATTGAACACCCTTTTCCAGACTTAATTTCAAAACTTCGCCGTTTTACGGAGCTAAAATTACAAATAATAACACTAATTTATTTTTTTATCCTAGCTGAGAGCTTGTTCAAGAGTTACTGGTAATTGAGATTATCAGAATGGCAGATGTTTGATACTACAAAAGTTACCATTAGAGAGTGATTTTGTATTTGTTTGCTGAAATAAAAGGTCACAACGGCTATTATAGTTTTTGCATGAACTAAGCTAAAACATAGTAACAATACTTAGTTTTATGTTACCTAACTATCAGGCTCGCTCGCCATTTGTGCTCAAGCACACCACTAGTTTATTTATTTATTGTATGCGAAATTAAAAAACTGGACCTTATTTTCAGTAGCTTCAGTGTTAGAAGTCAGAATCATTCATATAAAAATAGTATAGTCTTTAGGCTCGCTCGCCATTTGTGCTCAAGCACATCACTAGTTTATTTATTTATTGGCGAGCGAGCGTAGCGAGCGAGACACTTACAGGGGTAACACAATTGAAAATCGGGGATGTTTGTTTGTTTATATATATGGACGTACGTATGTCATTTTGTACTTTGACCCTCCGTATTTTTGTGTTCCCTCCGCGTTCGACCCCGTCCCAAACTTCACTGAACGGAATCCTCCCGTTTAGCGACCATTACCCGTGTCGCCTTAGAAATTGAATTGTTTACGGCTTTGAATTGTTTTGCGGGTGCAGTTAAAACTCAAAAACTTATGGCAGCTCCATTTCTATTCGAGTTAGTGGCGGTGGTGAGTTAATACGCTATTTGTCACAGTTATAAGCCCTACTCAAAAGTATTTACTTAAAAATTCATTGTCCACTAGACTTACCACGAAGGTAAGTCTTGCGTACATAGGTATGTTCAGTTGTGTGAAAGTATTGTGCGTTACAACTACTATTAAGAATATCACAAAGAAAATTTTAAGTAACGTGATTTGTTTAAACTGTTGCGGGAGCGGTTACTATGACATTGAAACCCCTTTACCGCATACGTAATTTAATAACTCCGACTTTATTTTAGTAGCTTTAGTGTTAGTTGTTAAAATCAAATTTAACAATAGTGTAGTTTAAGGCTCGCTCGCCATTTGTGCTCAAGCACACCACTAGTTTATTTGTATATATATGTTTGGACGTACGTATGTCATTTGTACTTTGACCCTCGCGTTTTTGTGTTAGTTATGTGGTCGACCCCGTCCCAAATTGCACTAAACAGAATCCTCTGGTTTATCGATCAGTACCCGTATCACCCTAGAAATTGAATTGTTTACCGTTTTGAATTCTTTTGCGGGTGCAGTTAAAACTTGAAAACTTAAAGGACTTCCATTTCTATTCGAGTTAGTGGCGGTGGTAAGTCAATGCGCTCTTTGTCATGGTTATAAGCCGTGCGCAACAGTATTTACTTGAAAATACATTGTCCACTTACTGCGAAGGTAAGTCTGTGTACCGTTTTGAATTCTTTTGCGGGTGCAGTTAAAACTTGACAACTTAAGGGACTTCCATTTCTATTCGAGTTAGTGGCGGTGGTAAGTCAATGCGCTCTTTGTCATGGTTATAAGCCGTGCGCAACAGTATTTACCTGAAAATACATTGTCCACTAGACTACTGCGAAGATAAGTCTGTGTAGGTGCATGTCCAGTTGTGTCAAAGCATTGTGTGTTACCCACTACTTAGCTAAACAATGTCACAAAGAAAAAAACTTTTAAATAACGTGTACTGTTTTGTTGTTGTTTTTTACCTTCAATTCAAGCAGTTAGTTGCAGAGAGTTGTTACTATGGCACTGAAATCCCTTTACCGTGTATGCTAAATTTAAAAACTGGACCTTATTTTCAGTAGCTTCAGTGTTAGAAGTCAAAATCATTCATATATAAATAGTATAGTCTTTAGGCTCGCTCGCCATTTGTGCTCAAGCACATCACTAGTTATTTGTTTTTGTTTACTGGTAGGAGGAACTGCAATAAGCGTTCGCAAAACAACCTCTCACAAGGTTTCAAGGCCCGTATGAAGGAAGTCTGTGTGTAGGTATGTCTGGTAGGACATTGTGTATATATTTTGTCACTTGCGGGTTTGCTAATATTGTTGTTGAATCGAAATAGCGAGCTACCCTTTTTAGTTCGGGTGTTACGCCCCAATAGCTTATACTTCTGCGCACATAGTTGTCAGTGTTTTTTATCACATAGTACCATATTGGAAATTACATCAATAATGTACGCTGCTTTCCAGTAGCTGATTCTAGCTAGTTAGAAAATGTTGTAAATCTTCTTTAGCTGCTCAACATAGTTAAAACCACAAAACGTCCTAGCTAGCTACAATCAACAATTTTGCCCTCGATCTTATTCTAGAGATTCAGTGCCTGAAGCAGTAAGTAGTATTTGTTTCTTGATTTTCTGTTGCTAACAATAATTATTCTGGAGTACATCATTCTTTCCAAATACGTAATCTATAAACAGTAGGTGTGGTTTCAGTGAATGTGACGGTGTATAGATTAATAAATTTCATTTTTTGCCATTTTTTTCTGGACAAATAGCTATCAGTGATGTATGAATACAGGTCAGTCAGCAAGTACAAGTTTCAAAAACTCAGGAGTTTCCTCAGTAATATTATTTTATCAGCTAGTTCATATTTTGTAGCAATAATGGTAAGTTTAGCGACTACACACTGTCTTCTGATAGGATAGTATATTGATTTTTTTTTCAGGAAATACTACACCCAAAATTCATGTTTTTCCTCATTTTTGTAATGGATGTCATCTACACTATCTGTAAAGAGTGCATTGCCTTACAGGGGTCTGACAAACATGCTGCTATAGCAACGACTGCTGTGTTTGGTGTTCTGGCTTTCTCCACATTTCTGATATCTCTCCTGCAGTTGATATGCTCCAAAAAAAAGTGGCTTCCGTTTTGTTTGTGGCTGGTTCACATCATCATCGTGGAAATCTATTTTTATGGAAAAAACATTAGCAGCATTGTGAACAAGTTTGGAGATGAGCTGGGTTGCGATGAGCACTGCGTCAGGAACAACAGATTGGCAGCCATCGGTTGCATGGGATTCACTCTCCTGCTTCTCTACACCATTCCTCTGCTGCATGACTACATCAAGAAGCAGTCCGGCAACCAACATCACCCTCTTTGGCATTACTTCTATGGAGTCATACTTGTCCTGGTTCACATAAACTCCATGTATTCGGCTGTTCTTTCTATTATACCGGAGGAACTGGAATGTAGTATTGAAAGTTTAGTTCTGAGTGTTGCTTTTCTGCTCTTTGCCACTTTTATTGGATGGACAAGCATTTTCACTGACAAGGAAATATGGGCCCGAAATGATCACCCTCGCGAGATGTGGAATTACATAAAGCAAGACTGTCTTCTTCATGGTGCTGCACTAGTCTTTGTGGTCATACTTCCTTTCTACATGCTCTCTAACAATCACTTGCCATTGTATCACATCGAATGTGATGGAAACTTAACCCATGCTAGTAATATTGGCGTTGTGGCCAATTCTGCAGAAGCTGAGCACATTACAAGGCTAGTGGGGATGTCCCTGACTGGAATCATAGTTATTATAGTAGCAATACTCTTCAAGTGGAAAAAACAAATGCTCAAAGATACTGAAATGTTTATTCAATTATTATCCCATGACGATTCAAAATCAACTTACTAGATAGTTTGTATATTTTTTGTTCATTTTTTTTTTGTTTAATTTTTTTAAATCTGCACTGTTGATATGACTAACTTTTGACATTCCATAAATATTCTAACCATTATAGGTAAACAAATATAATCAGCACTTTATATTATATATAGCTACAGGTGAATGATGACTTGGAGAGGATCTGTAGAGTAAGTTAGCTGGCAGCTATAATACTGTTGTATTACCCCTATGATACATGTAGCTATTGCATAACAGAAGGGGGGAAATTCCATTAGGCATTAATTAACCTCCAGTTATGATGACAATCCCATTTAAGGTAGTTGTGTGATCAGCCATATTTGTATACAACTCTGGAGTGAGCAAGCCACTAGATTAAAGACATGATTATGTTTGTATCAGGAAAGGTCGATAAAGCTACAAGTAGTGGAGATGGACTAAATCAATTTTAATTCTTAAAGACCTTTCACTTGCTTGTTACATAATAACAATACCCCAAACACGATTAGCCTATTAATCCGTTGAAAGATCTAATTTTTTCAAGTTTTCACAAATTTAGACACAAAAATTGCACGACAAAAAGCTCTCAGATATAAAATGGTTTGCTCTGCTGTTCTGACTAGCTATATAGTGTACATATATTCATCATAGGCTTGATTGACCAACATAGCCACTTTCTTAGCTAATTCAGGACTCTTCACTTTCAAGTCTTTCGTCACTTTCTTCTGTTTGCCACCAACTTTCATGTGGAACTTGCTGAGCCCAGACTACATAAACAAACAAAATTCAAATAAAAAAATTTCTTTCAATTTCTTTCAGAAAGTTTATTTCCTGACAGCTATTTCAAATTCTATAATCAGTCACTTTTTTTTTATGGTCAATGACTAACCTCAAGAAAGGATAAGTTTTTGTGGTCACAGATGTGATTGTTGACTTTAATTTATTAATTTTAATGATTGAGGTGACAGTAGCTAATAACCCTATACATCCACAATACATAGGCAGAAATTTAATTCTTACATTAAATACTCAGTTTATTTTTTATCTATTTTGCCTATGGTGCTTGACGTTTCACTGGCGAGTATGTCACATATTGTATAAATAATGGGAGGTGGATTAGGGCTTTTCTTTGGCTAGTTCTGACACTAATGCAGGAAAATAAAAAGCACATTGTAGCAGAAGACTTGTCTGTTGGATGATTATGAATGCTCATCAAAAGTCGCAACAAGCAAGTGATTGCTTACGATATAAAACATGTTTACCACAGTATAAAGAAAATTTTCAGCTAGCAAGCAACATGGTTTCCCAATGATATAAAAATGTTTACCACAGTATAAAGAAAATGTTCAGTATTAAGTCTATTCGTTATAGCTAGATATTACACAATTTTCATTTCCACTCATTCTTCTAAGAAATGTGGACTAGAAACCACTTGTTGTAACTGAAAACACAACATCAGCCATAGCACACACTAATGAGTACACATGAATAAAATTAACAACACTGTCACACCCTGCCCAGTATAATGTGGACGGCCGAAACACAGTATTTTAAATATTGAACAACACATTGACTTACAGAAAGGAATCCAGCTTCCAGCACCATCCACACTATCACGTTGCCATGGGAACTCAATGGATTAGGGCCAACCAGTTCATTGAAATTGAAAATAAAGTCATGGTCAAACTTGGCACTGATGGGAGTCTCTGAATATTTGATGAATGCAAAATGTCTGCAGTAAAGAAAATAAGCAATGTAAACATATAATTGGTAATAACTGACGCGTCATAGTTTAAAAACAAACTTACTCGCTAGTAATTAGAATAGCCTTCACTGGATTCTCAACTAGCTCCACGTAATCAAAGAAGTGATCTGTTTCTCTTAGCTTCCCATTATCATATTTCTGAAATAAATAAGTAGTATAGTAGTAGAATCGTCATCATCATCATAATAATAATAGTAGTAGTGATAATAATAATAATAATAATAATAATAATAACAAAAACAAAATGACAATAATAGTAATAATAATTAATAAGTAAATAAAAGAGAAGGAAAAATACATCATTCGATTTGGTTCTAAATGGAAACCCTTTACCAAACATTCACTATTCCCAAAGAGTATGTATTTCATTCCATCTAACACACTTTCAAAAGTGTACAAAGCAAGTTTAAACATTACACAACATTTCCTTAGTTACCGTATACCTGCGCGCTAATAAAAATTATATGCAATAAAGCTAAGCTTAAGCTCTATTTTGGTGTTTAAAACAAGTCGATAGCGTGAGCGGTTCATTTTTTATAATTCTTTTTGTGTCGATGGGTACCTCGACCGCCATATGGCGGTTATACCGGTGAAAGGGTTAAACATTACAGCTGATACAAGTCCACATAAATTATGCCATCTATAATGCTCCTATAAAACTCTCAGGTGTGACAGAAGCACAAGTCTCCCTTGAAATCAGGTGAAGTCATTGATACTCACATACAATAGAAAAGAAACCTCAGACTGAAAGTCTTACTTTCAACTTAGTACTTTCATGAACAATAGAATTGTCAATTCAACTACTACACTCTATTCATTAAATTGTGTGAGACAATACAAGACTTTTGTGCAGCAATAAAAAAAATTAAAATTGTCTTTCTCTAGTAGACATAATCTTATTGGAAGGTGTTACTTTTGTTTAGCTCATCAAGAGTCAAATACTATGTATGCACCTGCCCATAAAAGGAAACAAAAGCATTCTCCACATAGTTTATGTTGCCCAAAATTGCAAAACTAATGTATATGAATTTTATGGTAAAGTTATACATGATCTAAAATTAAACTAGTTTGCAGCTAAAAATAAGGTGATCATTAGACATGTGTAGAATACACATACCTAAGAAAATTAGAGAGAATTGGCTAACACTTACCAAGAAGACTGCATATCCAATGGCCTTATTAGGAGAATATGGCTGGAGTCTCTGAGAACACAAAGTAATGATATGAGGACTGTTCTGTTAGATTATTACTATGTACTAGTACTAGGGCTATCTAACACGCTTGATGTGGCCAATACATACACACACATACACACAGCAAAAAGACTATTCCAACCTTATCAGGTCCAATCCACCTGGTGGGTCTGATCTGTGGCACTTCATACTCCCCAACTCTAGTCTTCCTACACATTCAATGACCACTAATTACATATTTCTATAGTAAACTATTTCGACTAAAGCCACATTTGTAACAGAACATAATAGGCATGCCATGGCATACGCTGTCTTACAATAACTTACTTCTGAACTGTATTGAAAGTGGCACTGGCAAAGTCAAAGATGCCAACAGCTGGTCGAGCTATGAGTCCTACAAGACCTTTGCCTGTCCCTTTCACCAAACCCACTAGCCCTTCCTCCATTGCTCCTGCAAATATAATATGTAGCATACTTTCATATATCTATTTAGTCACCTAATGGCAGTTTGAAATTTTAGTCCTGCAAAATGGGTGCTCTTTAAAATTTGAAGGAACATACCAGGTAAACATCCAAATGATAGTTATGGACAATTTCAATATGTGCTTGAAGTTTATTAAATAAGGTAAGAATGCTAAGATTTTGATGGAGGGCCTCTAAATATATTTACAATCTGAATTATAATAATAATTTATATAATACCCATGATTAAAATTAAAATGTATTCAATAACAGATTACATATACAACACAATCTAATGTGTTACCGAGATTGTACCTTACCTTTTACAGGCTGGTAGATGATACCAGTGATTCCATGGAACACTCCCTAAATAACAACAAAACCAATAGTGAAGATCAAAAGAAACTAAATCATTACAAAAACAACAACACATTACCTACTAGTTTTATATATAATATTTTTTTTATATAACAATACAAATACAATAGCCAAACAATAAAAAAACAACAATCAAACTTGCTCCACATGAGCCATACCTTGGCAGCACCTTCTGCTCCTTCCCCAAATGTGTTGGTCCCTTTCTTCCGATCTTCCTGGAAGTCTGTGTTGAAAGATAGTTTGGCAGCCACATCTCCCATGGCACCAGTCACTTTACCAAGTGCTCCTGTAACCCCACCTAAAGTCAAGTAATAGCTACTGTCATACTCAGCTTCACTGAACATGCCAGAAAACAGCTACACACTTCATGTATTACTATGATCAATACTATCCACTTTATTTACCAATGCATATAAAATTAGTTGTATTCTCTATTTCACACGGTTTTTTCTTTAAACAATACAGAATTAAAAATATTTGGTTGCCACTGGGAATCAAATCCAAGACCACTTGCTTAATGCACAAGTGCTCTGCCACTGAGCTACGACAACCACCCAGCAAACAAACACTCTAATCCTAAGTATCAGTGCTCACTCTGAAATCAGTTTATCAGTCAGTCAGTTCGGTCAGCTTACCTCGTATCATGCTGTTCAGCTGATACCAATGACAAAGCTTAATGGTATCTACATTGCTCATATAATTTAGTAACTAACGGTAAACAAATACACTCTTTGGGTGTGTAGCTACTAAGTACAGCTACCACATAACATAGTGTTTTAATGGTAGTGGAAATGGTACTCCAATCTTATATTATATGTATCCACTAATAACTAACCTATTGTTCCCTCAAAAAACTGACGACTTCCAAGAGTAAGACCTTCAAAAAACTCGCCAGGTCCTAAAACAGCTCCCTTCAGTATTCAAGGAAATAGACAAATTATAATGAAGCACATTATTATATAACAGAAGGAACATTAGATAAACATTCCATACGAGTTAACTGACCTGGATTGGATGATAGAAAAGACCTACTGTGCCATCTTTGAGACCCTTTACCAGGCCCACTGGATTCCCAAGCATCTCCAGGCCTAGTACAACTCGATACAGTTGGAGAGCAGCCTAAACAAGAAAGTAAAGAACACAGCATCACACAGTGGTATTGATGAATTCCAACAAGCAATATTAGTACAATTATAATATTTATACACATCTGTAAAATATACAATAAGTATAGATGTTATAGAACTGCCATAACCTAAAGTTATGAGAAAGCAGCAGTATACGTTCCAAGTAAGCAGAAAACTTATAGAACATAACTACAACATGATGGTTGTATTTCATACATGGCAATGCACATTCTTCATAACAGACTGTGGTAATTAGTCCTAAATAAAGTGTTTAATTTTCTACTTTAATTCTCATTCTTAAAAAATGCAGTCTATACATTAGGTGATTATAGTACATTATAATAGAAGAAAATGACTTCATTTTTACCATCTTTCCAATGAAACCAGGTTAGTTGTCATACATAGATTGACTAAGTAATTGTACTAAATGTTTTTCTTTTTGTTTGTGATGCAACGTCTATTATTTTTTATGCAAAAACCAACACACCACTCCTAAAGGAAGCAAAAAAATAAATTGTATCATCATGGTATATGTGTGTGTGTGTGTGTGTGTTTGCTGGTAAATGCAACCACACTTGCCTGTTGGACATAATGCATGGAGATCTTATGGACAAGAGCTTGCTGAGTGAGGGTCATCTCTTCTATTTCAAAATAGCCAAGCCTACAAAGATAGGTGACAATTTATAATTAAACTTCATACTTGTAGCCCATGCACTTAATCTACACAATGCTCAGATATTGCGTGCCTTCAACTCACTCGAGTTCTGCTCCTTTAGTTTGTCCTACAATAATTCCAAACTGCTTCAGTGTACTGATGATGACTCCAAAGATTGGGTTTCTGTCCGACTCAAACTGAGTCTGCCTTTCAAATTCACTACTCTTCTCCAAAGAAAAACTTAAATGAACCTGAAAAAAAAATACGAAAACAAAACAAAAAACAAACAAAAAAACAACAGCACAGTATAAAGTGAAAAATGAAGAGTACTTAACAAACTAAGTTGGCACACTCATTACTTGTGGCAACCACACCCTAGTAGTATGTATGTATAGTATATAATAATCTATATATAATATGCTTGTGAATCAGTAACCATGACAATGGTGCGTACTTATGATTAATTCATTAGCTGAGCCGGTTAGGTAAAGTGTCATGATTAACAGGTTGGTAAAGCATTGACAGTACTAGTTTGGTAAATGTTAGCACATTAAGAGACACTATGTGGCAGGGTACTTGCTAGATTTACAATATTAAGTACACTGTTCGTGTTTAGTAATGTATGTAGGTAGTGCAACTCTTCCTATGTATATATATAGCTATCTAGGCTTTGAATTTGTTCTGGCAGTAAATAAGTATTACTTAGTACCAGACTTAAAAACTGTGGCAGAAATTGGAGGGTTCATGCTGCAATTTGGAAATTATTTGAAGCATCTCTTGTGAATACAGCATTTACATTGACATATATATAACCACCTAATGATAGCTAGTATGTAGTAGTGCTGATGATACACACTTTGATATTTTATTTTTAAAAGTACCAATAGGGGCTCACAATTAATAGTAGCATGTTAATACAGGCCATGCTTTGTGATATTTTAAAGTTTTAATGTTATAGCAGCAGTCTCTGCAACATGTATGACTGGATGAAAACAGTTGTTCAGTGCAAAAACTTGCTATTGTATTGTATTGTATTGTGCTGAATGAGAGTTAATATGTGAAATTGTCCTATCCCTGGTACTTGTGATGTTTAATGATTAAAATAATTTTTACCTCCAGAGGAGATAGGTGGAGAAACTTAAAATAGGTTCTAGAAGCAGCTGCAGAATCAACCTACAAATATAAACACCACCTCATTAAATAAAAACAAGAATGGAAGTTGAAATGGTAAAATTAGAATAATAATCACATACATAGGCTACAAACTAACCTTAGCAGCCTCGGAGTCTTCCAGAGGTTCTTTAGCTAACTGGATGTCCTCTTCTATGAGATCACACTAAAGAAAATACTTACTGAATATTCCAGCATGTACAAATCACATATTAAGGCCAGCCATATACTCACCTGGGTCTTACTGCTTGGCCAGTCTGAGAATATATTGAAAATGGCAGAAATGAAGGTCAGGTCAACGTTGACCCCCACAGCTTGTACCAGCACTTGCACTAATCTAGATGGTGGATTTATACAGTAGAGGTCAAAAAAAAGTTCCCATAGCGACCAGACTTTTTAGCGACTAACAGAAAAATAGTCTCTAGGGTAAGGAGACTTTTTACCGACTTTGTACCAACCAATGCCACTACACAAGTCACCAGCTGCTGAACCGACTTTAAACCTGTTGTTTATTATTTTAAAAAATGGTTTGCAGCCTAGTTTTAATCTGATTTTGCAGCTGCTACACACCTAGCAGGTGCTGCCCCAGTACTTGTTTAACCACAATAACTGAAGTGCTCTAGAAGGGTTCTGCCCCTAACCTTAAAAAAGTCAGACTCAGAAAGGTCGCTAGAGAAAAAAGTCTGGTACAAAAAAAAAAAATTGCCAAAAAAGTCTGGCTAAAAGTTGCTCAAAAAAATCTTGTTAAAAGTCTTCCGTACAGACTTTATAAAGTCCTTAAACCGACTCAATGGGAACTTTTTTTTGGCCCCTACTGTATATAATAAAATAAAATGGCGGTTCCAAATAGAAATTACATTGTCAACAATGATAAGTTTTATCAGTAGGGTGACATAATGAACAACTACAAGAATAAACTAGTGATGTGCTATAGCACAAATGGCGAGAAATTTAAGTTTGAATGCTAGCGCTTATAATATTTCTTTGCTAGTAGAATGTTTTTGTTTAATTTATCGTGCTAATCTTTAGCAACACACAACTCTTGTACACCCATTATACTATTGATAACTGGATATACCAGCACAAGACTTGCATCATATTCTCTTCGCTACTTGACTATTGGGCTAAGCAATCAAATTTCTTGGTAAGGATTACTAAACCATAGGATTTCGCTTATCACGCCACCTTTCCAAAGCATGCTCAGTTGAAAATGCTCTATTGTACCAAAGCTCTAGTAGATAAAGCATCGTATGGTATTCTCTTAGTGACTTGACTATTGGAAAATGGATTTTCAAGCAAGAACAAATTGTTTTGCAAGGCGTACAGCTTGGACAAACAGCGCATTCATAATGGTAACTTACTACCGCCACTAATAGAATAGAAAATGAATTCTGCTAAGTTTGTAAGACCTAACTATGAAAATCAGTCCTCTTCTGTCTCCATAGCGGTCTTCTTTTTTTTTTGGCAATATTTTGAAGTATTTTCTCCTGAATTTCTTGCATCTGCGCTAATGTTTACGTTTTCAAGTAGCTTGCGGGGGTTGACACGCACTGACCTCTTTGAAGTTTGCCACACATACACACACACACATATATATACCAAAATTTTAAAAATGAGACTCATTAGTGAGAGTCTCGCTTCGCTCGCCCAACTACCGAAGCAACAAAGCATTGGTTCTCAAAGATAAGTAAAAATCTACACAATTCCTTTCTTAAACTGAGTAATATGCCATAATAGTTATCACTCTTGCAGGTACATATGTACAAGATAGTCACAGGTCAACATGTCTGTTGGTCAGTCAGTCAGTCAACAGAAGATCTCTAAAAGGGTAATCTCACCAAAGCTTTAAAAGGAAATTAATTTAGCCTTATAAACAAAAGATTGTCTGAGAGCACTTCCTTCATATTCAAGCAATAATTATAGGACCATATATAAATTTTATAAAAAGACCAACTGGAATACTTGAAACATCTGCTGGCAACTCCGTCAAAGTAGCAGCCTTTAGTGTGATAGTAGCAACATAAGAGGTATAACTATTGACAGGGAGCTTCACTTCTACTCCACCATTCTGAAAAATGTCATCAATACACATACATGTACATCTGCTCTCAACTCCTGGGGGGAAATTAGGCAGAGTGGATAATGGTTAATTTGGTGAAGATAAAAAATATTTGATAACAAAGCTTGACCTTTGGGCAAAGATATGAGGCTATATTTGTTACTATTGGCTATTGGTAACTGACTATTATAGTTAAGTGAAGGTAAAAAACAACAACAAAAGACAAAAAAACAACAACTGAACTTAACAATGACAATGAAGTTTCTATTTCATAATACTCCATGACTTACTCCATGTCTTTGACACTAAGCTGGTCGTTCTTCCTCATAATGATACTCGCCTCCATAAATGGGTGAGGAGCTACACACACACACACACAATAAAGTAAAACATTATCTTAACTTGCTAGGACAAAGAGGGTATTCAGAATAGAATCTGGATACCACAAAATAACATGAGTAAGAGGGTTCCTAAAGAGAGGGTTCCTAAAGAGAGGGTTCCTAAAGAGAGGGTTCCTAAAGAGAGGGTTCCTAAAGAGAGGGTTCCTAAAAAGAGGGTTCCTAAAGAGAGGGTTCCTAAAGAGAGGGTTCCTAAAGAGAGGGTTCCTAAAGAGAGGGTTCCTAAAGAGAGGGTTCTTAAAGAGAGGGTTCCTAAAGAGAGGGTTCCTAAAGAGAGGGTTCCTAAAGAGAGGGTTCCTAAAGAGAGGGTTCCTAAAGAGAGGGTTCCTAAAGAGAGGGTTCCTAAAGAGAGGGTTCCTAAAGAGAGGGTTCCTAAAGAGAGGGTTCCTATAGAGAGGGAAATGAAGTAAAAAGTATAGCTACATCGTTTGGAAAAATTATTAAAAAACAACTATACAACTAAGACAATACATTAATTACCATGCCTAGATGCTATTTTAGGTGGAACTGGATAAGGAAACAGGATAGTGGGGTTCTGGGAGTAAGGAATGTGATTGTCAATCTAAACAGAAAAATACATACAAAACAAAGATAACACAATATTTCAAACCCAATGCATACAACATATACTACCATAAAACATTAGTAAGAGTAAGACTGAAATATAATTGGATAAATACTCAGAAACAAGCAAACAAACAGAAAACAACTCAATAAAATCAGAATTCTGGTGAGTTAATGACCTGTATGGCATTGATGATGGCGTGAATGCACATTCTATTTGAGGACACCGATACTTCCATGCGGACTCCTTCGTAGTGACTGCGACGCAACTTCTTGACCTTCTCCTTCGTCCCTTCTATCAACTGGATGTTGTCTCTGTCTCTGAAATCAATCTAACCAGAGCAAAACATGGAAAACGTTATTAATATGAAAACTTTAACATGTAATATAGTACATTCCAACATTGATATGCAAAAGAAAGAACATGGACTCAAATATTATTCTAACCAATAACATATTAATAGATTCAGCAAAACATATACATTATTTACATGTATATATTATATTTTATATATTTATTTTACATATACAACAATATACAAGCACACACATGCATTTTTATTAAGCAATATTTCAGAATACCTAAATGATGCTTGAACCCAACAATCTGAAGCAATGACCTACTATAATTTCCATCCTAATACATCAAATCCACAACTTGCCTGCCAGTTAGTGTCTGGTAAAGTGACTAGTTTATCTGAATCCTTGCCCGACTTCTCAGATTCCTGATATTTCTGCTCCAGCGCTTCTCTCTGCCAGTTTGGCACAGCCTTGTAGTGATTCCATCTCTTGGCTTCCTCCCAGATGGGGTGAGAGCTGCAACACAGAGATGCATAGAGCAAAGGTTCCAAGACAAGCTATGTTTTTCTCTCTAATGTTCTATTAATCTGAAATGAGTTTCTGCTAACTGCATTTTTTTAAATAACTTTGAAAGGACAGTGTGAACTGGTGGCTGCTGATCTGTCACAAAACTGCAACTTAGTTTCTTTTTAACACAGGCAAAATGGTTATGAAGTTGATGGAAAGGTTCAGGAAATAATTTCATTGCCTTCATTGACTATAAAAAAAAATCACTAAAACATAGCAATAATCAATCCCGAATGAAAAGTAAATTGATATTAAATAATTCTGTAGGTTGATTAATAAAACCATATTTAACCTTTTTTTCTTCTGAGACTAATTGAACCTTCATGATTATTATTGATGGCTGATCCATTGACATTCAACAAAATGAACCTTATATATTATTATTTTTACCTACACTTCTAAAGAAGTATTCAAGTTAAGTTAAATGTAGCACAAGCATTAGAATTGAGTAGCACATACTGTATGTGAGCCAGTCTTACTGTGTAATTCCAATGTAGGCCACTTCCATTCCCAGCATGTCATTGACTAAGGAAATCCCAATAGACTGCAGAGTCACGGTCACATTGTACTTTGGCCTCTCCTCCTGATCTCCACCCACTATGATATCCTTCAGTGCTCTATTTGTGGTGAACAGTAGCACGCGCTGTTGGCCATCTCTAAATACCATCCAGTAGCCTCGACGCTTCTTTCTACACAAATAAAATGAATTTAGATTTTTAAAAAGAACTATCAAACAAAACAAAAAAATAAATAAAACTTACAATTTCTTCTTTGAAGTTGTTCTTAACAGAAGGTTAGAAGGATTAACAAGAGTTTTTACTGTCTTGTAAAGTAGAGAATGACTTTTATTGACATTTGCGGAGGAACTGGTACATCCATCAACTTCATCCACACATTCAGAAGACATCTCTTCTTCTGAAGTAACACTGTAGTCATCACTACTACAATAGTCTACAACAAAATAAAAATACAAGTGTATTTAAACAGATATGCATAATTCACATGTAATATTATAGTCCCCCCTCTCCCCCAGCACCCATGAACAGTAATCATCATTTTATTCACTCTGCCAGTCAGCTGATCTGTCTGTCTGCCCAACTGTATTCAGTCACATACACAATCTCAAAGAGGAAGCCATCTGATAATTCAAGTGCATGTAAGCAAAAAAATTTTTTGTTTTGACTTTATAAAGCTAGTCAAAGATTTTAAGGTGCATCTATAAGAACTACAAGAGCTACATTACCTCTTAAACAAATGTGGTAATGCTATGATCTAGCCTAATAAATGTGGTAATGCTATGATCTAGCCTAACAAGAGGTATTTCTTTATTGTCCAAAGGATCAATTCCAAACCTGATTCATTTAAAAATCTGGTTCATTACAAAACCTCGTTCAGTTCAAAACCTAACTCAGTTTTATGCCCAAAAGGATGCCCATAATAGGTGTATACCAGCAAAAACAAATGCTAATACACCATACAATCTAGGAACTAAGGAATCTATTTCCTGACCTTCTTCCCCTGATAGAGAGTGGAGACTGTGTCCATCAGGCTCATCTGTAGAAATACCTTCACTCTGTCTCTTTTTTCTCTTCTTCAAAGGAACAATATCAAACTCTCCAGAGCCTTCCTGTTTACAAATGCAATACACAACACTTACATATCTATCACAGTTAATAATATGTAAGATCAACTACTTTATGTAATAACATTAATAGTTTACAGCTTTCTCTTAAAAACTATACAATATATATTAGGAGTTGTAACTCATAGTGAAGTCTTTCTTCTTTGGATATCATAATATACAAGATAAAAATTAAATGTACAATGTAAATGAAATTAGTAAATATTTTATATCATTTATGATACACATCTAACTCGCTCACCGCTTGTGCTGAAGCATACCATTAATACATTAAAAAATATTGACAAACAAAATATAAAAAATTAGGTCATGTACATGTAAAGTTCAGGAAGACAGCTACAGTTTAGTGTTTAAACGTCAATGAAACTATATTTCATCTCCTACATACATGTATATATTTAGAACATAGCAGGTGTAGTTTTTGCATGGTGACCAATGAATTTCAAATCCCTAAGGTCCTATAAGGAGGGATACTATCTATATCTAGTACCCCCGCTTCAGGGCAGGGCTTCTATATAGAGTTCCTGCAATTGCATTGCACGAAACAGTCACTGTGTTCAAAATTTGTCAGGTGATGCACTTCTCAATAGTGTTGTTAAGAACAGTTGCTATGTTCTAAATTAGTTAGGTGCTGCACAGCCATTGTGAACTACCGTATGTATTTAGGATCCTTCAGTCCCTAAGGGTAGCACTCTCACTGCCCTAGGGAAACTACAGCATAAAGCCTTCAGGACCCTAAAAAGTAGTAAGTAATTTTCTATGAGGCAGTGCCTAACGATTATGCTTGACTAATCTATAGAGTGAAAGATAGCTTGACTACTAACCCTAGAAATGATGTTAGTCATAGCCTTTGTCTTTTCGTGGGATGCTAGTCTCCACTTTAGAGACTCGTTGAGGCTGGGGAAGTCCCAGGTGTACATCTGTGTTGTGCCTGGCAACAGCACATGTGGCTCCAACTTCATCCTGGAAAGAACGAACATGTGACACCATGTAACAACTTATAATAATAATTCACAACCAGACAAATGCAACAAAATGGCAATGCAAACAAAATATCTAATGAAGAAAGTATTATTTAATCAGAAAACTCCAAATATAGTAGTACTTCACTCCAAGTTACTCAATCATTAGCAATTTCCCATCTTCCTTACTCAGTCTCCTGTTTGAACTCCAGAGAATGCTCAGTGTCATTGATGATTTGAAAAGGCATGGCTCCAGCATAGTAAGGCAGAAATGTAACTATGTTACCAGAACCTGTCACTACAACCTCCACCACAACACAACCCTAAACACACACACACAGAGTATTTTACACCTCTGCTTTTCCTGTATAAGCTTCTGCTTCAGATATGATATGGACATATACACTAGCACAAAAAACTGTGGTGTTCAGGATTAATAGCATGAGTAATGTGATACAAAATTCCACGAGGCTAGGCAGAGTGGAATTTCCTGCTGCACAAGTACTATTAATATCAAATACATCAGTTTATTTGTGCTATTGTTAGGATATAGCTAAGTTCTAGTTAAGAATTTACCATCAAAAAAACACCGCACTCTGATTCCGATATTATTTACACTTTATTCCCCCATTTTAATTGCCCAATCAATAAAGTGCAGAGTGTTGTGGATAGATCACCGTGACTAATGGGATCATTCCATTCTTTAACATAATGCCATACTTTTTTGTATTCAAATGATTAAGACTCCTTAATTACATTGAGTTATAAAGCATGTGCAATTTTGGCTTGTTGGTTTCAAGAAAGTGGTTGGACAACCTGGCTTAGTATGCTTGTTAGTTCAGAGCTTGTCACAACAGTAGTTAATAAACATTTTACTTCTCCAATATCTCACAACAGATATCCTGCTCTGCCACAGTGGCTGACTGAAGAGTCCTGGAAATACTGGCAGTCAAACAGTACAAATCTTATTTCGATTGATATTTAAAAAAGGTTGGATGCAACCCACATGTAAATACTTTTCTATCGATTTTTTAGAACTTCATCTACAGTAAGTGCATAACCTTTGCTATTCCTGCCTCCCAAACTCCTCCTACTTGAACATACATCCACACTCCCACAACTCACAGTGTCTCCCATGCGTAGCAACAGAGAGGCATTATCCTTCATCTTGAACCTCTGTGACTGGCAGATCACACCGTCAAACATCATGTTGACTTTCATCCACTCAGACTCCCCAGGCACCCACAATCCTTTCAACTATGTACAATATATTGAAGGGGGCAGGGTTTATGTTAGTAATGGTAATCTGGTGGAGTTAAATTTCTATAATAATTGAACCAATGCTTTAACTACATGCATAGTTGAGTGCAATTATTCTTAGTATTTTGCACATTAAAACATTACACACGTGTCACTGGCTATGTCATTTAAAGAGCCTCGTCACATTTTATTTATTTTACTATAATTGATAATATCATTATGAATTCCTTTGCCCCAGTAGATTTGGTCCATAACATACCAATTCAACTCACCTCATTGGATTGCAATGTTAGCTTCTGCTTCACTTCTGCACCTTCTACTTGTACTCTAATCTCATCCTGTCCACAAACAAACAAATAAATAGTTAATACTGAGCACTACTAGATGGCTATGGACTAGTTGTCACCACACCTGGGTCTTGTTGGACACCATAAACCTCGGGAAGATTGTGATGAACTTGGATATACCCACACTGGACATATGGACACTCATTCCCATCTACATACATGCACACACATGCATACATATGCTGGAATATGTACATACATCACAAGGAATTACTGAACAAATGAATGCAAGAATGAATAAAGGAATGAACCAATGGATGGATTAAAAATGTGAATGAATCAAGGTTTGGGCGAATGACTAACAGATGAACAAAAAAATTTAACATATACTGAAAATGAATAATAGATGACTGCCACACCCACCTGATAATCGTCAATAGTAGATTTAGTTGAAAAAATTCCTTTACTGCCGGCGGCATCCAAAGAAAATGGATCCGACCACTCTGTAGTCCCTTCATCCGTGTATACCACACGCACTCGAGCCTACATAATAGCAACAACACATTCAATCATCCACTGGACCAATGGATGAACATGAATCTCACTACCTTCTTATATCCATACAGTGCAATGGGGATATCAACAGGATGAGTGGTCACCGGGCCATCTCTATGCTCCTACAATAACAACAAAGTATATATTGACATATGTATGCACACATACATAAGAATCAGTTCATCTTTAAAAATTAATGAAATCTTATGCAGCATAAAACAAGATATAGTGTACCATCGTGCTAACTTACACAATACTGCAGCAGAAACCCGGTTTTATTGACTACCCAATATGGAGAAAAGATGTTTAATTCGAAGGTCTCCTTCCTCTCCATGGATACAGACAGTTTGATAAAGGATGAGAAAAGCAATGTGATGTTCACATTGGAATCTACAGACGTGTCTCGCTGCGGCTTTAATTCAAAGGTCAAAGTGCTGTTGTCTTCCGGATCCACACTGAACTTCCCGAGCCATTCCACATCACCGTAATTGAGCTAGCATTTCAAAAAGTATGTAATAACATGAATTACACTATAATAAAAGTGATAATGTAACAATTATTACTATCAGGAGCATGAATAATACTCTCGATGCAGCAATTACATATAACAAATACCCTAGAATGCACCAATTGGGAAGTGTGTGCTATAAATTTTAAAACTAAGTAGCTATTACTTGTGGTAGTGTTGGGAGGGGAGGAGGGAGTGGGAGGTTCTTTAGTATGATTCATATAAAACTGCAGGCAAGCAGTTCCATGAGTACAATCTCACACTTGTCCCTACCTGGGCCTTCATGTGGACCATCTCATTCACCGGGATGGTGCTGAAGTAGGTGGAGTCTCCGGGTGAGATAGTGGCAGACTGCCTGGCCAAGGTGTCAGTCGAGTGTCTGTTCTGCACCTTCAGGGTGATGGGCAACAAGTTTCGGACACGTAGGGGGTAAGCGAGAACCACACAGTCACCCGCCAATCTCCCGGGAAATGAGTCATCCGCTGCTTTGTAGACCTCACTATGCCTGACAAAGCACTAGAAAATGTGTAACATACAAAAGAGAGAGAAAAAAAAGGAAAAAAAAAGCTAAAAATATTAAAGGAATCTTGTTAGGCCCTGTTATGGGATCTTTCCTCCCTTAAAAAAAAGTTAACTATTATTATGACCTTTATAGAGACTATCCTGGTTATGAAAAAAAGCAAAAAACTACTAAATTTAATGGGGTCGCTTGGAGAAAAAGAAGATGCACACACACACACGCACAAAAAAAGAGGAGGGGGGGGGGGGGGAGAGGGAAGAAAAAGAAAGATGAGGAAGAGATGCTCACCATTATATTCTTTTTCTTATCACGTCCCTGCCGCAATGCCAGATTTTCTCTGTTGTCTAACTTGTGCCACACAAATGGTCTACTACTCCACTCAGTACTGCATAGAAAATACATGATATATAAATATACATTATGTATATACCTGATACCACATCATGTACATTATGTATACGGTTGTTTTAATTACTTTGGCAATCTGACGTAAACTGACAATTCCGGTATTCCCAGGTAGTCCAGAGGTAAATAAGTTTCCTTGCCTCCCTCTATCGATGGAAGGTTGGGTTTACTGGGAAGTTTGTCTGGACTAGCTACCACACAGAGCTCTATGGTCTCCGATAAACTATTCACCAACTATTAATATATATACAAATAAAAACATAAACAACAAATAGTAAGAACATAAACAACACAACATGCTACACAACAACACAACTTATCGTGATGAATAATGAATGCAAGTGGCGAACAAGCCAAGTAAAATTAAATAAAGAAATATACTCAGCATTTTATCATTACATAATCAGGTTAAATAAGAGCAAATTTGTTCCCTTTTCCAGCATCTGTGATACACATATGGTATGACCAAGATACAGTATTGTATGAACTGGCATTTATTAAACAAATACAAAATGTAATACATACAATTACCCAATAAGCACCACTAATAGTATCTCTCACAATTGCTTGATAAGAACAACACAATGAGTACAACAACATACCAAATTACGATAATGAAAGCAAACATTAAATAAAACAACTCCAGTACATAACTCAATGCATTTATATGTCTTACGTTATTACACCTCCTGAGCTTACCTTCAAAGCTGTTCTGATGATCACCTCGGGGCAATCTAGGTCTGACTTCCTGACAATGTCAACTACAATCCCTACTGTCTTTAGTAGAGATTGCTTGTGTACCGGGGCGCTGGACTTTTTAGGGGTAAGAGGATAGTAGAAGCGTTCCCTTGAACCAAGGAACACTGCAAGGGGTTCATAGTCTGGGATCTGCATGCACACACACACACACACATGAGTATGCACACAAATGACCTCTCAGCCAAACATGTTTAATTCCGTATTGTTCGCCTGTGAAAGAGAGTGAATACATCTGATAGTTTTATATCTAACATCTGACCATGAAAAGTAGTGGGAAGAATTATGATATTACATTAAACATTTAAACATGATCACAGAGTTTAAAAGAGTGCATTTGCTCAGGAATTTGACCCCTTGAGCTGTAGCTTCAGATAGCAATGAATGAGGGTCCTAATTGAGAGTCTGAAAGAATTGATTCTACAATCTATCTACTCCCACTAGATGTTGTATTATCGATGTGCTATCTCTGCTTACATACTGTAAGTACAAGTAACCATTAAAATTGAAAGGTAAGATAAGCATATATATCCTCACAATAGCAGCATTTGTATTGGAGTACAGTGACCAATAAAATTATGACCATAAGATTACATAAACCTCAACAACATTTGCAGAATTCCTCAATCAAAATAATGACCAAAATATTAATAATAATAATAACACTAATAATAATAAATTAAATTAAAAAATATAAAATATAAGTGGACTAAAGAATGAATCCTTGAATAGCATATTAGTACACAGTCTTTGCATAAACTTACACTAATGAATATCTTGTGTAACTTGTGAGTGCTACTCTGTCTGGGCAGAAGATGTCCTGGCAACAGTTCTGTCATATCCCCCACTGGGAACAGATCTCTCACATCACCATGAGCCACAATGGAAGAGGAGGCACCATGAACCTAGTATACACAGATAGTCCATCACTTGAAGCTCCGCCTACTGTTAAATCACCACTCCCACTCACCTTAATGTTGCTACTTCCTTCCACCTGGATGTAGTTTCTATCACCTAACTGTAAGAAATAATTAATTAATTAATTAATATAATAACCATCTGAAAACATTCTCCCGGAACACAGAATTTAACACCTTATAGTAGATACTATCAACTATGCTACTAGTTAATAACCCTGTACCATATTCTTAAGTGTGTAAATGGCATCAAACGTCTCAGGCGCAGGAAAGTCTGTTTCATCCACTGGCTCCTCCTCCTCCTTTATCTTCTTGTCCATTGGCTCCCTCTCTTTTAAATAATCATCAACAAGGTTCTTCAGCAATCCCAGGGAGCTCTTGGTCAGTGTCAGCTGGAGGGCATTCTGAGCACTCAAGCGGATCTGCATCTCAGGAACTAGGTTCTTGCTAGCACCATGCACGCCAGCTAAGTCCTTATGCTTGGAGGTACCTGTTCCCAAACCTTTCTGGTTCTTTCCAGACAGCCTAAGGCTGGTAGTGGATGGTGAAGCAGAGACGATGACTAACTGGGAGCTGCCAGCACCTTCTAGGCCCTTCCTGTTGGTGAATGGGGAGGAGGATGTCAGCCACTTCTGAACCTATGGCACACACACACACAAACACGAGCACACACAAACACATACATATATAAACATAAGCATGAACACATACACACACCATACACACACATACACATGCCATACACACAATTACTCATACACTTCAAGCACAAAAACACACACACACATCACATGCACACATATTGAACCATTTTAGGTCGTGTTCCAATATACATAAAAAGTTTACACATAAAAGTCGATGATAACCTTTTATTACTCCTTATCAAACTAAAATATTGTTCTACTTGTCATAATAATGGTGTCAATGCATATAGTACCGGGCCATAAGACTGGAGATAAATGGAACTAAATTCCCCAAATTAGTAAGTTAATGACCAAATAAAACCAGAGGTAGAGGAAACAAACAAGTGAATACCAACTGGTGGAACAGACACGGCATACATACCTCTACCTTGAGGAACCACATGAGCTGAGGTGCGAGGTCATCAGTGGCGTCTGTCACAGGTTCCAAAATGGGTTCCCACACTCCTCTGGAGAATGCATTGTACGTGATCATAAGAGACAACTCTGCAGATGCCGATAACTGTGTGTAAAGGGAGGGAGGGGCAGGGGGGAGGAGCAGGGAGGGAGGAGCAGGGAGGGAGGGGCAGGGAGGGAGGGGCAGGGGGGAGGAGCAGGGAGGGAGAGCAAGAGAAAAAAAACACAATATACTATAAGAGGCAAGGAATGAATGAATAATGGGAGAATGAGTGGATAAACTGCAGAATGAGTAAAGTAATGAGTAATGGATAAGTGGGTGAGCATGTGCTGTTAGCTGTATTTCATTTGTATTGGTATTCAGCTTTTTTTTGTTTTGTTTCAATGTTATCATTGCTGTTATTTTTTGGTCATACTATCAGAAAAATCTGAATTGCTCTTGCAGTGACTGAAATAGAAGTATATGAGAACCAGACACAAATGCCTTGAAAAATAAACATTAGTTTATTACCAAATTTGCTGTCTCAGTACAAACAAAATGGTGTAAAGAATTACAAGTGGTTAATAATCAAATATCAAAATTATGGGATATTGATAATCAAGCTAGTATTAGCATGAGGGAAGGTAACAGTAGATGCTAGAACCCAAACAAGGAGTACAATGTGGTTTGAAGTAGCGCCACAACTATTTCACACTTACGTCCTTACTCCAGTTCTTGACCTCCATAGTGAATGCTTTTCTAGATTTACAGCCCATCTTCACCATGACAACCGGCATAGTGACACCTCCAGCCATTTCCTTCTCCATGGCAACACTGAGGGATTCTACTGTGATCTTCAACTACAGTACATACAAATACATGTACACACACTAGAAATGAACTACAACATAGACATTGTACTAATCTTAATACTCTATATAACAATACACTTGTGTGTCATTAATGGCGACAGTGTGTGTTCATGAATAATTCATGAGCTGAGTCGAGTTGGTAAATGTCACCATTACCCAGGAACAAGCTCTTCCTGCTCTGTGGAGGGAAAAAAATAAAAACTTGCATTTCAAACGGGGTGTGTACCAATGACCCTCAACTTAGCAGTCACGCACACTTACTATCAAACCGTCTGGAACAACAGCAGAGTAGTGTCTCATTAACTATTAGAGATAGACTAAAGAGGAGAAGGGAATCCATGAGTTGAAGAGAGAGGAATAAGAATAACTGAGATGGCTCATGAAGAAAGACAGCAGGAGAGGGAAACTACAGATAGATACTTATTTGCTAATTATTTTGCTTGTTTTTTATAGCTCAGTCATATCCTATAATTATAAAGAGTTGACTCATTTTTACTATGTCCTTTACATTTTGAATATTTTTTTTAATTCTTAATGAATATTTACATAGTACATATATATCAATTCAAACAAACCAAGACATTTCGATTCCGTGGAATCTTTGTCAGTTGGACACTGAAAAAACTGAAGAACTGAAAAACAAAACCTAGGATGCACATAGGATATCATATCCTGCTATTCTTTATGATAATGATTCCTATTCTAAGGAAACAAGGGGTAGAAGTATATGTGATAATAAAGAAAACAGTAAAAAGACAAAAAGAAAAAAAAAAGAAAGAAAAGAAGAAGGTATTTTAGAGTCAGAGCAATAAGTAAAGCTATACTTCCTATATAAGTAAACTATAAATATCCTCACACTTTCTGAGACTGTCTCGGATAACTGGAGCACATCAGATTGTGACTTGCTGGACGAGTCTGTCTCATCTAGGTCTGGTGTCTTCATATACCAAACAGTCCTGCTTACTTCTGTCTCCTCCCACAGGTCTTCAGGACAAGTGGCTGGGATGCCTGATGCCACAGACTGGAAGACAGAAGTGTAATAAAAATAAGACATGACAGCGTAAGATTCCATACAACCAGTAGGCACCACATTCACATCAGAAAGATATCAGTATGAATTGAATATACATGTGTTTATGAATGGGACAGATGGAATTTAAGACAGATCCAACCTTGATACTAAATGAGTGGGACATTGACGTCAAAACATCACATACATGTACATTAACTACAGGGTAATGAAACTGTCTACTGACTAGTCTATTGGAGCTACTGACATAGTAGCCTGCTCATGTGCCATATTCCACACATTAGTCTTTGTTCACATCATAAATATTACCTCACATCATAAATATTACCTCACCACACTCAATATTCTGTTGTAACTTTGAACTTGATGTTTGACTCCACCATAAACTTATCATTGCTGATGTCATTAGTTAAGACAGCAGACACAATGTTGAACTTCGCCAACTTTGGAACTACTTATACCTTTGAATTTTCATTGGCTAATTTAAACTTACATCTTTACATGCATATATATAATTCACAATAGCATCAATTCTTCCTGTTATTTATTATGATGCCGTACTAAACTAAATGTTGTACAATTATAAAATAATGATGTCAGCATTTAAGGTTTGTACTTTTGATATCCTTTTACCACCAATCGGTATGAATTTAACTGTGTTGAAACTTAACATTTGATATTTTAAAATATAGTGTGCATTTATAAAGAGATTGCAGTAGCAGAATTATAGAAAAACATTCATAAAAGGTATGAAACAGGAAAGTCTCACTGTAATGTAAGATTACATGATTCTACATCTATAAAAGTGTTGTCATCAATTATAATTTGAATTGAGCTGACTGTCCTGGTACACGGTAAAAATTGTGTAATGAATTAAAGCAACGGACTTTGCTTATCTCAACAACCATAAATATACAAGGGTTTGCATATAATTATTACAAAAGCAATTCCTGATAATGATGGTGTAACTGTGTCGTCCCTTACCTTGTTAGTAACAGAAGACAGTGCATTAGTGACACTGAGGATGAGTCTGACAGTCACTGGAGATATGGCCACAAACAGAGAAGGGACAGCCACTTCCAACATGGTCCTACTGCCAAACATAGTTAGAGTCATGTGAAGAGGCTTGGACTTGGTATCCAGTACCTGCAGGTCAGAGGCAGATGGAATAGGAAAAGGAATGAGGAGTAAAGCATGACTGTATTTATCAGACCAATGCCAGTAGTAAATTAAATAGACTCCCTTATTATATACCAGGTATTCAAATCATAAAAATAACCTCACCAAACTCAATACCTCACAAAACTTCTGTTTTAACTTTAAACTCGCTTCTTGATTCCACCACAAATGTTCGCAAACTTATAGTTACCAATATCAAGTTAAGACTGCAGACACAATGGTGAACTTTGCCAACCTCAGGACTACTTATAAACTTGATTCTTCATTAGCTGGTTAATAGTGCCAGCAGCAGCTGCTCTTTTTCTTACTAATCTCTAACAGCTCAATGTATTATTCCTTCTATTTTTCTGTATTCCATAATCACCTCTCTCACCATATTTACACGCAACTCAAGAACTGTATTGTTGTGCACCAGTTAATCAAACCACATAGAGTTCAGCAATCAAAGTTGCTGTATCAAGAAAGCGTTACTCAAACCTATTGTGCACATAAAGAGAGAACAGTGTTCTTTATCACAGGACTATGTGGTAAATGAAGCTCAAAGGGACAACTAGCTACAAATTTATGTTCTACAGTATCAAGTAAGGCACACTGACCAGCTACTGTAAAGTAACATTGACCTCTTTAATTGAAAGCTGTAGTGGAATTTAAGGGAGGCAAAACAATAAGTTACAAGCAAGCAAGAACATCACTACTTGACTAAGTCACTCACTATTTGGATAGTACACACGATTGATGGCTTCAGATTAATATTTAACTATGTACAGTATGCCAACTTACCAAGGTAGAGGTGTTTCTCAACTGAGATGTGCGAGTAGAAGTGAGTTCCAGATCATCTACTTTCACAATAATACTTCGATTAGCTCCCAGAGACATGTCTACTGATACCTCAGACTACAGACAAGCGGATAAATACACGAATATGAAGAGACAGGGAAACAAAGACACACACACACACAATGAATTTTAACAAATAACAACAACAACCAGCTGATAAACACAGGCAGATAGCACTGAATGCTGGATAAGCAGGTATACTGGTATACTGAAAGACAAATTGACATCAGATTAACTGACAGCTTTGACTCTAACTTAACACTCTCTCCCAATTTATATGAAGCACACCCACAATCAATGTACCCACAACACTCTCACACTGAAGAGCATACACAAGTATATATACACACACACATACACACACGCAACACACACACACCTGTAGCCCCAATGCCCGAGGGTCAGGTGAGTTGGAGTGTTCTAGAAGAGCCACCACCGGCTTCTTGATGGAGATATTTATCAACATCTTCCCACCACTACCTCCATTGCCACCCTTCACTGTAGTCTGGTCTACTGAAGAATCCACACTTTCCAGCACTGAAAACTCTGGAGGCTGATTGTCCAATGGCCTTTCCCCATCTTGTGGTAAAGGGTCATTTTCAGTGAGGGCAGCAGTCTTCAGAACACTAGTTGATGAGTTGACAAACTCCAAGAGATTCATGATAGCATTGATGTTGACTAACACCTGGGGGCCATTCACACTCACAGAGACTACAAAGTGCACACACAAACATATTGAATATTCATAATCCTGCCTTAGGAGTCACAGTAAAATTAAAGCATTTTCAAAACAAACAAACAAAAACAAAAGGGAAGTGTGACCCCTGTATAGTATTGAAATACACATAAGAACTTGACTGAAACTTTGTTTAGTTTAACTTCTATTGAAAAGACTTCAACACTGAAACAATGATAAAAGAGTTTTACTTTAAATTTCCATGTAGAACTCACAAGACCAAAATAATTGCCACATACAGGCAGAAGAGGAGACAGAAAGACAAACAGACACACACATATGGTTTAAGTACTGTGTTGCAAAAGATTGTATTAGTTTAATAATGCTAATAATCTTTACACAACTCGAACTTAGCTTTCCAGAAATGATCATTTTTTCTTCAAAATAATTTGTAATCTAAGATCATATCTAGGGAACCAACAATATCTAGTGTACAGTGAGCACTAAATAGTGAGAGTCAATAGCAAAATCTATAATAGATCTTTTCCCCTAAATTAAAAAATAAGTTAAAAAATTGCGAAGCTAATAGATGAAGTCACTAATACATATATAAAATTAGAAATACAATAGATAGCACTATAATAATAACCAGTACAGTAAAACACATTGATGATGAAGACAGAACTATTGAACATAAATCACACAGTGGTATCCTCTGTAACAATGACAGAATATATAAAGTCACATCAGTCTGCCAGAGCAATTACTGAACACTATCTCCATTAGATACACTATTGTTCACCACTACTTTCTCCATGGCAAATGCGTATCTCTATGTCATCAGATGTTCCTAGTGGCAGACTGGACTTGAACCATGGAGGATTGTTAAATTGACAGCAAGCATTGTTGGGTCCACATCCTGCTCCATCCCAGAGAGGATCTGTAGTATAATAGTCAGTTAAACTGTACCCAGGCCCTGGATTTCCAGTCACAGAAGTAGTTATTCTGAATGAATGAAGGCAACTGATGTGGCCAGTTATACTGAGTGTTAGTACAGGGACAGTTCCAATTGGTTGTGTAAGAAGAATCTTGTTGTCTACTGCCAGCTGGTCCATGAGTAACTGATATTCCATTGTGTGGCCATTAACAATGGAATTATAGAATGCATCAGTTGCTCCTCTTTGAAATGCAAGTATTCTGCCACACACAGAGGAATAGCTTAGTCCACATATGGGGAATATGGTGGAGTCACAAGTGTGAGCATCAGCTACAGTTCGACCACATCCTCTAGGAGAACTGTGAACAGTCCAGGTACTTGGACAGGTAGCAGTAGGATCTCACATATTGAGATAAGCTACTCTCCTCCAACCAGAGCCACCACACCCTGAATCCAAAGAAGGATTGATTGTGCTTGCAACAGCCTGTTTCACTTGTTGCTTAGTCATATTTAGCTGTGTTTCTATCAGATCACCGGAAGGACAAACTCCATCTCCAGATCCTGTTACGACAGCTGGTGAGATTCTTACAGGTAGTGTGGCATGGCTGTAGGTACTCAATATTGACACAATGAATGACGAATAAATGATCTTGGTATTCTCCATTGAATTCCTATTTTGTAACCAACAAATTACTGAGAAAGAATGCACACTTAGACTAGTAGTTCAAAATAGTATGGCTATGATGCTATAGTAAGGCTAGCAAGTTCCCCTGCCTGGGTGTCTAGCTGTCAATCTAGGGACTGGTAGCCTAGTAGCCTGATGAAGTGTAGGTTCAAGCGAGAGAGAGAGACTTCATTGAATCAATTAAAGTCAGAAATGAATAAAATTATGTGAATTAAGTTTAAATATGCATTGATTGAGGTATGAATGTCGCAGTTTATGTTGACGCGGCATAAACGACATGGCAGTTCCAACGTGGCAGTGTCATGTGCAAAGTTATGTATGCTGAATATTATTCTAAATGATGCACAAATGTATGCGGAGGCAGCTACACAACAACAATGAATATAATTTAAAACCATTCTAATGGCGATTAAATTTATATTCCTGTAAAGAAGGTAGGGCCACTTAGCCGCAACTGTTTCAGTTGTTTATATAAAGTACATAGGTAACATAAGTGCCATACTCATCTGGAATACAAGCCACACACATTTGCAATACAATATAGAATGCATTCAGTAGCTTAGAAGTAGATATATACTCTCAGTCTCTTGCCTCAAGCAGCTCCATGCATGTGTGCGTGCGACGTGAACAAATAATAGCACGATTTATATTAGGGTTGGGTACAGGTACTACGGGCACGCATGATAAGTTTCTGATTCCAGTAGAATTCTATGCTGGAGCCATTATTTTTACAAAAAGGATTATTTAGTCTTCCAATTGATCCCCACCCTACCAAATTTTACATGAGCATCATACATGTATTTCATGCGCAATGTGTTACAAATGGGGATGTGATTTAAAGGTAGACAATGCAAAACTATTCAGCCGAGGATTGCACACTAATGGTGCCCGCCCAACTGTACTCTTGCAGCATGCACAGATGTATTTTATGAGAAAATTTTTTTTAATGACCCATAAAGCGAGAATATTCACCTGAGGTTTGCGCTACCAACAATGCCCAGGTGTTCCTATGTAATGGCACCGGAGCTTTGCTATGAGACAACACTAACTGTATGAATACTAGTATAGGGTGAGTAGTTTAAAAGCAAAGGTAGGAGTGTCAAGTTTCAGAACAGGGATCCAAAATGGAAAATATCAAGATCTTCCTTTGGTCTTTTATTATGTCAATACTGACTACTTACAGCCATGCCACACTACCTGTAAGAATCTCACCAGCTGTAGTGACAGGATCTGAAGATGGAGTCTGTCCTTCCAGTAATCTTATTGAAGCTCAGCTAAATGTAACAAAGCAACAAGTGAAACAGGTTGTTGCAAGCACAATCAATCCTTCTTTGGATTCAGGTTGTGGTGGTTCTGGCTGGAGAAGAGTAGCCTATCTCAATATGTCAGATCCTACTGCTACCTGCCCTAGTAGCTGGACTCTTCATAGTTCACCAAGAGGATGTGGCCGAACTGCACCCGATGCTTCCACATGTGACTCCACCATATTCCCAGCTAATGGTGTGAGTTATTCCTCTGTGTGTGGCAGAATACTTGCATATCAAAGAGGATCAACTGATGCATTTTATAATTTTATTGCTAATGGACGCACAAGTATAGACTCAGCTTATGTAGATGGAATATCAGTTACTCATGGACCAGTCGGCAGTAGACAACATATATGGACATTTGCATCTGCCCTGTATGAGGAATATCCTTCTTACACAACCAGATCGAACTGTGCTTGTACTAACACTCAGTATAACTGGCCACATCAGCTGCCTTCATTCATTCAGAATAACTACTTCTGTGATACTGGAAATCCTGGACCTGGCTTAAGTTTGACTGACTATTATACTGCAGATCCTCTCTGGGATGGAGCAGGATGTGGACCTAACAATGCTTGCTGTCAACTTAACAATCCTCCATGGTTCCAGTCCACTCTACCACAGGGAACATCAGCTGACATTGAACTCAGGCTGTGCAGAGGGGAATTTAATGGAGAGGATATTATTGTGTATTTAATTGAAATTTATACTCAATAATATATTCCTGAAAAATTATAAGTTGTATCTGTTTTTTATTAGTTTATAATCTTTTTTTGGACATTATGAGCTGTTTTTTTCCCCACTACTCTTATTCTACTAATAAAAATCATAGTATAACAAAGTTTGAGTCGTTAATATGATATAAATACATACCTAAGACTGAGAACACTGCCTTACTGGGAACTGATTTCCTGTCAAATTACTCCAAAACATCTCTATCACCACCCCTTCCTCTACTGATGATTTTAATAATTTTTTAACTTGTTCTAAGACATTGACAGGCACATCCAAAATAGTTCGCGTCCTTATGTAATTGCAGCCATTGAAAAATGCAGTTGTGATATTTAATTTGGTGAGTGCCACGCTCTCTTTCAAGTGTGAAACTTAAAACTAAACATCATTTAAGGCTGAAATTTGCACATCTGGGATCAATTTTTTCAGTATATTGGCACTGCTACTCATTTCCCATAGTTCAGATTTTAATTGAAGCAATTATTTTAGGGATGTGAGCGTGTGCTAAAATCTCCTACACACAATTTAGTGACAACCTGAGGACTAGTTCGCCTTCTGATTCGCTCATCCACCTATCTTAAAACTTAGATGAAATGGGAGTGAGACACTTACAGGAGTTACACAATTGAGATGACGTGGTATTTATTATTATTTTTGTGCTCATTGACCCCTTTTTTTCACCTGCGCCACTAATTACGTGGTACGGCATCTTGATAAAATAAAGAAATGGATCTGCCAAACAAGGAGTTGCTGGTCTTGAAAGCAAGCTTTTATTGTTGCAGACACTTGATGCCTGAGCTTTTTTTTATTTATATAAACCATAACAGACCCATAAAGCATTATTTCTCTTAATCTTCATTGAACGTGTAAGTCAATTCATTACATTTCAATTTCAACAATTATTGAAATTATGCCAAGGGTTGTAGCTCATAGTTGCTTTCACACCATACTAGCTCACTCACCATTTGTGAAGCAAAGCACTAGTTAGAATAAATGTAAATCAGAAATAAAATGTTTACAACCAAATGAGAATAATCTCTCACATATAAATTAGCCCTCACTTATTGACTCCTTCCATTGGTTCCTGGTGAGCATGAAGGAGAGCAAAGGTAAATCCTTCATTGACTTCGGCTTATCCTCCGTTCCACTCTCTCCCTCCTTCTCTACTGTGTCTTCCTCTTCCTCATCACACTCTATTAGACACTTCTGTACCAGCCTGCAGCACAATATTCAACCAACGTTACTACTACGTATGATGACCTAACTCTTCAACAAATTTTCACAGCACACACAACAACAATAAGTATTAAATTTAAGCCATTCTGACCACCTCAATTACCAGTAACTCTTAAGCAAGCTCTCAAAAAAAAAAAAAAAAAAAAAAAAAAAAAAAAAAAAAGGCTGAGTTATTTTGTGATTTTAGCCAACATGGAATTATGTAGGTACTTACCTCAGCTTCTCCCGAGCATGGTTGCTTCCTTGGTATTAATATTAAGCCATTCTGACTACCAATGGCTCTTGACAACCAACAAGCAGCACTTAGCAGCCCCCAAGGCGAAGTTTTATAACTATGTCTGGTAAAGGGTTTTCAATACCATAGTAACCAGTAGAAGCAACTTTTAGTGACTTGATAAACAGTTGTTTCGCAGGAATTATTCCACAATTTGGAGCTTAAGTTTAAATTAAGACTTTCTTAATGCTGTAGTATCAGAAGAAAGTGGAGTCAAGCCTAAAAAAAAACTATCTTTGCGGAGAAAAAAAGAGGAACCCTCATACACGTACCAAATATACAAACTTATAGCATATACCCAATTTTCAATTGTCCACCCCTAATAGTATCTCGCTCACTCTGTCCGCTCGATAATAATAAAAAATTCCCAACAAGTCAAAATGTTTAGTTTATAGTGGCACTCTTGCCTCAACCTATATTTGGTAAAGCATGATCAAAAGAAAAAAATAATTTGCTATGGCAATGAATTTTCTCTTGACCACACTTCACCTAACATATTGTGGCTACTGTATATGGGCTATTTTGAATTATCAGAAATATTTAAATGAAAGTCACAATTATTTCATAAAAAATTACCACCTTAATAAGCGTAAATCTGCAAGTTAACAAGAACCTCCATCTGCTGCTTTTATCTATAAACTGTTTCTACAACTGCTAGGTGCAAGTATAAAGTAGTCATAAGTA
>WLWD01001649.1_pt1 | contig 34401 bp, 23 predicted proteins | sample 6712731 | NCBI WGS metagenome assembly WLWD01 (sample SAMN12718690, study PRJNA576275) | sponge metagenome | isolation source: marine sponge | host: Mycale hentscheli | place: New Zealand: South Island, Marlborough, Capsize Point | collected 2014-11-01
TCCCGAATTGTCGTGGTCTAACTATTTTATACCATGGTTATACCATTTCATACTGTGTAAATGACCTAATATTAATAGCAGGTTTTGACGGGAAAATTTGGTCCAACATTTACTAGCAAGTACCCACCACACGATGGTGCTTGATGTATTGCAGATTAAATGCAGGTACATGTAGCATAATTTATTTTTATTCATTATCATCCTCTACCACTTGGTTAACGTTACATCAGTTTCTCTCTCCTGCTCTCCTTTTTCATGAACTATCTCAGCTTTTCTTATCCCCTCGTTTCCTCTCTTCAGTTAGGCATGGAGTCCCTTCTCCTTAGTCTCTCTCTCCTGCTTATGAGTCTTTCTGTCCTTCTATCATGATTGTGGACTTAGTTTTGTGAAACTTTTGCTTCTTTACCAAACTGTTTAAGCTCATGAATTATTCATGAATACGCACAATCGTTGTTACTGACACACAAGTGTATTATTATATAGATTGCACTGAGCCAGCGAGGGTCTCTCTGAAATACCATCTACAAGAAGTGTACCATGTACTGGGAAGTATAGAGTAAAAACAGACAAGTGTTATTGTGATCATGTCAATATAATTATATGACTGTCCACAGGAGATCTGGCATAATACAGCAATCATGATTGTAAGGAAGTGATTGTAGAATGTATAAATATGTATGTGGCATTGCATGGATCACACTACTTGCATAACTAGCATTGCATCACATGAAGAGGGAAATACTCATGCATGTTCAACATCTGATAAGTCAGGTCATAAAGGCTGGCCTCTCAGTTGTTGTCTGAGTGGACGGTCACATCCTGCCAGAGAGACGTCTTGCTGTATGAGAGAGCAGTGGGGTTGTAAGGCCCACAGACGCTCTGGACTTTGTATCTGATTATCTCTGGAATCCCGCCGTTTAGCCCAATGACTAGATACAGCCAAGTTCCAACAATCACAATTTAGTTTAATATAAGAAACAAAGACCAATAGAGTCAATACATGAAAAAATGAGTTAATGAGTAACTAAGGAATAATAATAAAATACATGCATTTATAAACAAGTTCATGACAACGAGTTTAATCGAGATCGACGACTTGCGATGAACGACGAGGACGAGGACTTGGGCTTGCGCGTGGATTAAGACTCCAGGCATCCTTGCAGGCCTGGACACACTCCCGGGCAGGAAAAGATCCATCAGACATCCGAAGAAGAGGAACCAATTTCTCTATTGTCCTTCTGTACTTCTTTCCATCGCAAAGAACCGTAGCTATCCTTACGAGACCGTCAGCTCCAGGGTGAACTTCTAGCACTCTTGCTAGGGGCCACATTCGACTGCTGCAGTTCGATTCATCCTTTAGTAAAACTATGTCGCCCTTACTCAGATTTTTCTTAACACCTCTCCATTTTTCTCTTCTCTGTAACGACTGAAGATCGATTTTATACCACTGATTCCACAGATCCGCTGATAATCTATTCACCAAGTTCCAACTACGTAAATTGCATATTTTGTCTGTAGAAGAAACTCTGGAGGGCAAAGAACATAGTGGTCTGCAAATCAAGAAATGACCAGCAGTAAGTATTTCAAATCCATCTGGAGCAGTGGAATGAACCGGCAGAAGTGGTCGACTATTGAGTGTAGCTTCGACTTCTGTTAGGATAGTGGTCATCTCTTCGTAGGTTAGACGGTAATTACCGACGAGCTTCCGTAACAAGATTTTCATAATCTTTACCCCAGCTTCCCAGATACCGCCAAAGTGTGGTGATCTACTGGGTGAGAACCTCCAGTTGATGGATCTCACTACTGAAAAGTGATGAATAGCATCTTGTGTTTTCTTGCTTCGTAACATGGAACAAAGCTCAGTCAATTTATTCTTGGCTCCTACGAAGTTTGTCCCGTTATCAGAAAAGATTGTCTCAGGAATACCACGTCGAGCCATGAAACGTGTGAGGATCGTTAGGAAAGCTTCAGTTGTCAGATCCGAAGCCAACTCGATATGAATTGCCTTAGTGGAAAAACAAACAAATAAACAAACATAAACTTTCACTAACGTAGGTTTGCGTGGGTTTCCCCTCTTGATCCATAGCGGTCCGGCATAGTCTATTCCAACGTGTTCAAAAGGAAGTGAAGGGTGAAGGCGCTCTGGTGGTAGCTGACCCATGAGTTGCTCTGCAGTTTTGGCATAAGCACGCTGACAGGTCACACATGAACGACTGATCAGACGAAGTAGAGACTTCAAACCACTGATATAGTATTGATCTGCTAGGATGGCCAGCATGGCTCCAATACCTGCATGTCCTGAGTCTAGGTGAACCTGTAACACTAAACACTTGGTTAAAGTATGGTGACTAGATAAAATGATAGGATGTTTCAAATGATTACTAATAGTAGCATGATTTAACCTCCCACCAACCCGTAATAAACCATCTTGTCCTATGAGAGGTTGTAATGAATGAATGGATGACTTTGTGGAAATAGGTTTGCCATGAGAGAGATGATATATTTCAGAGTGATATGATTGTAATTGAGAAGTTAAAATGAGCAAATTCTTGGCAGAAGTTATTTCTGGGAATGTCAACCGACGTTCTTTGATGACGTTGATTTTGCGAGTATTTGTGATAAAATGTCTACACCATACCCAATGTATTCTTGACAATGTCTTACCACAGCATGCAGTGTATAGATACTAAATATACTATATGTATTCCAAATGTTTTCATAAATGACGTGATATATAGAATTCTTTGACAGTAATACTGATTATTACATAATTTCTGAGCTAGCTATGTGGTAAAAAAAATTTATAATAATAATTAAAAAAAAGTCTAAAAAGTTTTGAAGAGTTTGATGAATCCACTAGATCCAGGGCCACGGTTGATGTGCTGTCTGTCACCATCCCGAGCTACTCTGGTTTCTGTAATAGCTGCAGTCCTCATCAAAGCCCCACTTCTCACCTTCTTCCCATAATGAGCCAATTGGTTTCTGAGGATAATAAAAAAAATTACAAAAAATTGGCTGTAAACAATACCCATTGAAAGAAATGAACTGGTAAACAACAACACATTAAGTCTGATACCACAGAAGTTACCATTACTCAGGTAAGAGAGTAATTGTGTATTTATTTGCTAAAATTAGTGGTCAACTGCTATTATAGAGTTTTGCAGGGACTAAGTAACAATACTGTAGTTTTGTGTTACTTAACTAAGCATGCTCGCTCGCCATTTGTGCTCAGGCACATCACCAATTATTGGCGAACGAGTGGAGTGAGAGAGACAGTATTAGGGGTGGATAATGCAAAATTGGGTATATGTTCGATGTATATATATATATGTATGGATTGCAAGTATGCCCCTTAAACGTGCGTGCGGGTACCTAAAAACACGGTTTTTTAGGCTTGACTCCACTTTCTTCTGATATTACAGCATTAAGAAAGTATTACTTGAAACTTGGGCTCCAAATTGTGGAATAATTCCTGCAAAATGCTTGTTTTTCAAGTCCCAAAAAGTTACTGCGACTTGTTACTATGCCATTGAAAACCCTTTGCCGGACTTAATTTCAAAACTTCGTTGTTTTTTGGGGCTGCTAAAATGCCGCTTTTAGGTTGTCAAGTGCAACCGGTAGCTGGAATGGATAAATAGTAATACTAAGGAAGCCGCCATACTTGGAAGAAGCTAAGGTAAGAATGTAGTTCCGTACTTGTTAGCTAAAATTACAAAAGTAACTGTGGCTATTAATTTTTGTTAGAGCTGAGAGCTTGTTCACCAGTTACTTGTAACTGAGGTAGTCAGAATGGCTGAAATTGGGTACTACAGAAGGTACCACTGTCAAAATACCGTATAACAATGCTGAGGAAGCCACCACTACCAGAGCGAAACTGAGGTAAGTACTTAATTTGTTTCCATATTTGTAAGTTAAAATTACAAAAATAACTCTGGCATTTCTGTTTTGTAGCTGAGAGCTGTTGTCAAGAGTTATCAGAATGGATTCGATTTGATACTATAGACGTTACTACTACTCAAGAAAATGAGGTAAGAAAGTAATTTTGTACTTGTTTGCTAAAATTTATTGTCTTTTGTTTTGTAGCTGAGAGCTTGTTGTCAAGAATTACTGGTAATTCAGATGGTCAAAATAGCTTAAATTTGTAACTGCAGAAGTTGTCAATGCTCAGGAAATTGAGGGAAGAAGTAATTCCATATGTGTTGGCTAATATTACAAAAATAACACTGGCCTATTTATTTTGTAGCTGAAAGCTTGTTCAAGAGTTACTGGAAATTGAGGGAGTCAGAATTGCTCAAGTTTGATACTACAGAAATTACCATCACTCAGGTAAAAGTGTAATTTATTATTTGTGTTTGCTAAAATTAATGGTCAACTGCTATTATACTGTTGCATGAATTAAGCTAAAATATAAACTACGTAGTAACAATACTGTATTTTTAACTAGGCAGGCTCGCTCGCCATTTGTGCTCAAGCACATCAATAGTATGTATATATGTATGTATGGATGGTACGTATGCCCTTTAAATGCGCGCGCGGGGCCATTTTTCCCTACAAACACGGCTTTTTAAGCTTGACTCCACTTTCTTCTGATACTACAGCTTTAGGCAAGTTTTACTTATGTCTTACTTGAAACTTGGGCTCCAAATTGTGAGATAATTCCTTCGGAACGCTTGTTTTTCAAGTCCCAAAAAGTTACTGCGAACGGTTACTATGGCATTGAAACCCTTTACCAAATGTAATTTGAAAAACCTCCTCATTTTTGGGGGGCTGCTAAATGCTGCTCGGTGCTCGTTGGTTGTCAAGTGCCACTGGTAGCCAGAGCGGCTAAAAATTAAAACCAGGGGGGCCACCATTACTTGGGATAAACTGAGGTAAGTATGTAGTTCCATATTTGTTACAAAATAACTCTGGCTATGTTTTTTTTTGGTAGAACTGCGAGCTTGTTCACCAGTTACTGGTAATTGAGGTAATCAGAATGGCTTAAATTGGATATTACAGAAGTTATCAGTATTCCTGAAATTGAGGTGAGAGATTAATTCTGTATATATTAACGGTCAACTACTATTTACTCTTTTGTATAAACTAATCTAAAGTATATTATGTAACAATACATGGGTGTAGAAAGCCAATTTAAAGTGGCCAATTAAGCAGTCACATTTGCCACACCTACAATATTGGGTGGGGTTTAGTTTTTTTAAATGTACTTAATAAAAAAATTGACATATTAGTAAATAAATGATGTAAAATTGATAAAAGCATGATAAATACTAATCAATCATGCCCATAGCTAATTCTACCTTGTCAAGGAATATTTTTTAAGTTTGACAGAATCTTACAGAGAATTCTCCATAACAAAGGAGGCAGAACCAGGTGGCACCAGTGGTGAATAGTTTTATGTAACCTAACAAGGCAGGCTCGCTTGCCATTTGTGCTCAAGCACATCACTAGTATATATGTATATATAGATGGTACGTATGCCCCTTAAACTCACGCGCGTGTTACCTTTTTCTCCTAAAAACATGGCTTTTAGGCTGACCCCAGTTTATTCTGAAACTACAGCATTAAGCTAACCTTACTTATGCTCCGAAGTGTGAGAAAATTCCTGCGAGAACGCTTGTTTTTCAAGACATAAAAAGTAGCTACGACCGGTTACTGTGACATTGAAGACCCTCTTCCAGGCATAATTTCAAAACTTCGCCATTTTAGGGGGATACGAAGTGCCGATTATTGGTTGTCAAGAGCCATTGGTAGTCAGAATGCCGTAACATTAATGCTAAGGAAGCTACTACTACTGGAGGGAAGCTGAAGTTAGTACGTAATACCATATTTGTCAGCTTATATAGAGCTATTTCATCACGTGACTTCGGTGGCGTTAACGCACACGCGCAAATTAGCTGGTGTACAGGTGTTCTTGGCGAGTGAAGCCATGGAACTTTCAAGGTACGCTGAAACACTTTCAGGTGGTGCCAAAGAGCTATATCTAGAAAAGATAAACCTTCTAGGATGCAGGGATCCCTTTTGTGGACCTCAGGGGAAGAGTACTGATTGTGTGCCATCAGTAGAAGCAAGTGATCTTGTGGCATACCTGGTTCTTACAACTAGTTTCTTGACTGCTAAACAGTTCAAGGCTTACAAAGGCTTGGAATCATACAATCAATTTGTGTGTGGATGGGTGAAGGATGTTCAGGTATGGAGGAATGAAGAAAAATATGTAGCAAGTGGAAAAGTAAGTTAAGAATACTTAATACAAATATATGTGACATGAGTAAATAACAACTTTAGATTCGTCACTCCCAACGATTCAATGAGGCCCCATTAAAATGCTGGATTATCATTGAATACAGTGGGGAAATATGCTGTGCACATTGTGACTGTATGGCAGGTTAGGGTGAAGCATGTACCCATATTAGTGCTGTTCTCTTCTATTTGGAAGCATTACATCGATTGAAAGGTACTGAAACTTGCACACAGCAAAGATGTTAATGGACAACCATCCCAAAGTTTAATTAAACAAATATGTTATCCTCAGTCATTCACATTTAGAAGCAAACCTACTGATTGGGGGTGCAAACATGAAGCCTCTACTATAAGTCGCTTGAAACACAAATGAAGGCATTACATGCTGATTTCAAAGTAGCTAATAGTGGACTAAAATGGCCATTTTTTAGTGCAACACCTGATAGCAAGATATCATGTACATGTTGTGGGACAGGATATGTGGAAGTTAAATGCCCCTATTGCCACAGAGGTGAAAGTATTGAGTGTGCTGTAGAGGATAAAAAGTTCTGCTTACAGAAGAAACCTGATGGTAATCTACAGTTAGATCGTTCGCACTCATATTATTATCAAGTCCAAACACAACTTTTTGTTGGAAATGTAGATTATTGCGACTTCTGTGTATGCACTTTTTCACAAGATGGCCAGAACAATTTGTACATTGAGCATATAAATAAAGATCAATAATTCTGGGACACTTGTGTACAGAGTAGAGAGCAGAACATTTTATTAGAACAAGCATTCTTCCAGAATTGCTCGCAAAATGGTACACTCGCTCAAATAAAATTTATGCCTTAGCATTTGATACTCCTGGTTTAAGTAAAGAAGGCTCCAGTAACTGCATGGAGAAATTATATTGTTACTGCAACCAACCAGAAAGTGGTGATATGATAGGTTGCGACAACGTGGACTGTTCTATTGAATGGTTTCATTTTGAATACTTGAAAATTAAAAATGCTCCAATTGGACAATGGTACTGCCCTGACTGCCGAAAGCTCCCACAGTTTACTAAAAAAAAGAAAAGAATAACGTAACATTTTATATTTACTAAAGCTAGCTAACTGAAAACCATTGTCACAGATTATGTAAATTTTATTGACTAAGCTATTCTATTATCATCTCACGTAATAATATAAATTTTTTATTATAATTTTAATGTTCAATGCAAATTTTGTTTTTGAATAACCAAAAAGAAATACAAGACAACAAAAAGCAATAAACAAATGTTAAATGACAAAAATTACAACAAATTCTAGTTTAATGTCAACAATTATTCAAAAGGCACTATGGAGTCACATATGTTACATAAAGCACAACACACAGACACAATATTATCAATTAGAGGTGGCTGGCTTTCCCTTTTATGAACATAATGAATGGGCAGACTGCAAGATAGAATATTTCTGGCGTATCATTCCAATTACTCTCTCCACGTGTATCCGTACATTGGCAATGCTACGAGTGTCATGCACTTCCATTGCTGAAAGTTGTGAGTGACTCTTGGTAAATGCAGGTATGTGAAGGCTAACCTGCATCATAGCAACAGAATCAGAAATACTGAACCCCCTATCTGCAAAAACAATGTCACCAGGAATCAAATGATCTAGTACACCACAATGGTCAGTAATATGTCTGTCACTCACGCGAGCACCCCATGCTTTGGACACATATGAAATTACACCTTGGGGACAAATTACAACTAGTATTTTAACAGTGTTGTGGTGCTTGTAATTTGACCATGTACAAGCACGGGCATGAAGATTTGATGGCCTTTCCAAAAATATCTCAAAATAGTCAATGATGATGGCGACCTTCTTTCCAAAAGATTCTTGAAAACAAATTGGCATTGTCTCCATTAGAGCTTCACAATTGGACCAAAAAATAAGTAATAGTTATGCCATGGCCAACGAGGGGTTATGGAATATAACCGTCCCGATCCCTCGGGCTTCGCCCTCGGGATAAGGGCGGTGATATTCCATAACCCCTCGTTGGCCATGGCATAACTGTTTTATACCATAGTTGCTGCTACTACTCTCTCATATCCACCTATATGGGACCAGCCCTACCACATATAACTCTCCTGCCGCTCTCATACCACAGGAATTTACCACAGCTAGCTGCTTTACTGCTTACTGCTGAGCAGCCCAGGTAGAGTTAGATCTGGAGATAACAGCTGGCAGCTACAATGCTAAAGTAAACTTGCTAAAGTAAACTTGCTAAAGTAAACTTTCTGGCGTGCTTCAATTGAATTTTAATTGAATTTTAATTTTGGGCCGGAAACACTGGAGAATTCGCTTGACACCCACCGGGAAAATATCATAGCCCCAAGCGCACCGGGAAAATATCATAGCCCCAAGAAAAATCACCGGGAAAATATCACTTTTAATCCATGGGTGTTACCGCAGCAACCATGGTATAAGATGACATAACCTGTGACTCATAATGTTTATCCATTTTGAAAATATTCTGGATACAGTTTGAAAAGGATACACCAAACCGGTACGCCAAATCTTGCATTTGAGAATTCAAACGAAGCTTCATAAGTACCATTATAAATTCCTGATAAGGTGTAAGCTTGCAATGCTTGTGATGTGCAAGAGCTGGTTCAATTAGATTGAATACTGCTTTAAGAATCTTACTGTTTGGTAGTCCAGTGTAAAATTTCACCTGTTCATCTGGTATCCCAGTGTCTTTGAAGAATGCAGGTAAGCTGACATCTTTGAACAAGTTTGAGATGCTGAATCTTCTGGGAAATCACTTGTTTGAGTGAATGCATCCTTGACTACATTAAATTCAACTTGACTGCTAGCATGAACTACTGTAGTAGATTCCTGAATGGGCTCTTCATCTGGAATATCTGAATGAGCAGCCATCACAGAGTCACTAGTACCTTTCTGTAAGGAATCATCCTTGTGTGCTTGCTTTGTATTCCTTCGATTCCACCTCTCTATTGCTGTGGTTGGCAGCCTAGAGAAGGAAACATCTTTGTCTCGGCCTGAACGTTTGCTACAGCCTACAACAATGCAAAGAACCATCCCGAACTTGTACACCAGGTATATTGCGCGCGGGCGCTAATAACTTATCACGTGACACTTGAAACATCTCTATACAATAATAACTCTGGCCTTTCTTTTTTGTAGCTAAGAGCTTGTTGTCAACAGTGATTGGTATATTCAAATAGTCAGAATGGCTTAAATTAGATACTGTGGAAGTTACCACTGCTCAAGAAAATAAGGTAAGAAAGTACTTTGTATTTGTGTACTAAAATTGATGGTCTTTTGTTATTGTAGCTGAGAGTTTGTTGTCAAAAATTCACAATAATTCAGATAGTCACAGTAATTTCAGTTTGATACTACAGAAATTACTAATACTCGGGAAATTGAGGAAAGTAGTAATTCCATACACGTATTTTATTTTTAAATGTTCAGGACACAGCCAAGCATACCTGAACAATGCATAAGTTGTGTGGGCAGGTCCACACACGACTACCAATAACACCAAACAGTTAAAAGCCAATTGTCACCCACACATGCAAATTGTAAACATCCTGACAGCCACACAATGTTATTCATGAACCTAACCCACTGCTCTGTCATAATTGGCTAACTATATATCTTGTGAAACTATATGTATGCTTTGCTCCATGAATAATCCTAACCTAGTCATACTGTGGGTGGGAGTACGTGCTTTGTAGACTAGCCAAGACTGCAATTGCCCCGGTGACAGTGGTTGCGGCTGGTCTACTGGTTACGTCATAAGGACGTCGCGGAAACTGGTCCTTCGTGGAAGATCATAATCATTGTGCTCAGGCTCTTACAAGACTTGAACATTAAAATTACAAGTAATGAGTTTATCAGAATGGACGATGTTTGATACTACAGAAGTTACCGTTAATCAGGTAAGAGAGTAATTAAGTATTTGTTTGCTGAAATAAAATGTCATAACTGCTATTATAGTTTTTGCATGAACTTAGCTAAAACATAGTAACATTACTGTCATTTATGTTAGCTACCTAATTAGCCGGCTCGCTCGCCATTTGTGCTCAAGCACACAACTAGTTATTATTGGCGAGTGAGCGGAGCGAGCGAGAAAGTATTAGGGGTGGACAATACAAAATTGGGTATATGTTCGATGTATATATGTACGGATTGTACGTATGCCCCTTAAACGCGCGTGCAGGTAACGTTTTTTCTTCTAAAAAGATGGCCTTTTATGCTTGACCCCACTTTTTTCTGGTACTACAGCATTAAGAAAGTCTTACTTGAAAACTGGGCTCCAAATTGTGAGATAATTTCTGCAAAACGCTTGTTTTTCAAGTCCCAAAAAGTTACTGCGACTGGTTATTGAAAACCATTTACCAGACTTAATTTCAAAACTTCATCGTTTTTGTGGACTTGAAAAACAAGAACTTCGAAGGAAATATCTCACAATTTGGAGCCCAAGTTTCAAGTAAAACTTCCTTAAAGCTGTAGTATCAGAAGAGAGTGGGGTCAAGCCTAAATTGCAGTGTTTTTAAAGGAAAAAAAGGGTACGCCCGCACGTTTAAAGGGCACACGTACTATCTATACATACATATATACTAGTGCTGTGCTTGAGCACAAATATGGAGTGAGCCTGCCTAGTTAAAACTACAGTATTGTTACTGTGTAATTTATATTTTAGCTTAAATCATGCAAAACAGTATAATAGCTTTTACTTCTACTGAATGACGTACCACAGGTTCTGGTGGTACTGCACTCTTAAATTTGCTTAGACAGCTTAAAGTTGGTACTACAGAAGTTACCTATCATCAGGCAATTTATGTAAGAAGTAAGTCCATATTTGTTGGCCTATTTTTTAAATATCTTTTTATACCTGAGAGCAGTTACTGTTAATTGAGATAGTCAGAATGACTTAAGTTTGATACTGTTCAAGCTTCAATCAAGGCCTAAGCCTAAGACATAACTCTCATACACATTCATATCATTATCATCATACATGCACACTATTTCCTGTAGGTCAGGGGCAGCAGCCCATTATATAGCCTAAGGGTTAACATGCCTAAAGGCTGACATGCTCACTACTCCTAACAACATTGTTTTAGTTTCTGTAGTTACCTTAGTATTAGTATCTAAAACTCATTGTACTATCTATCTTGGTACTATAGTGGGTAATTGTTTAGTTGGGATATCAAGGAGGATTCTGAAGGTCAGAGATAACTACTCCCATTCACCTCCTGCCTGACTACCATTTATCCAAACAAACCCCTACATAATTGGTCCTTCGAGCCGGATAATAAGAACACTACTTCTACAACATCTTCTAACATCTTCTAACATCTACTTCTGCTACTATATTTATAAAATTACTTCTGCTACATCATCTACTATTCTACTTGAACATTTTAAACTGAACTCTCTTTTACATTGCTTTGTTCCGTGACATGGACAACAAGAAGAAAATGGCTACTGCCAAGGGTGGTGTAACTAGAGTTCTTGGACTCCTTGAAGAACAGGAGGGCCTGGAACCCAAAGAACTAAAATCTCCTCTTCTTGAGAGACTAACAACTCGACTTGACAAGGCAGAAGAATTATATGAGAGTGCCTATGTGACCATAGAAGACCCAACAGAAGATGATGAACGTTCCCAGATTGAGTTCTTGACCAATTTTGATGATGCTCGTGCTGGGATTGACCACCTTAAGCTGGTGATCATTAGTTATGGTCTTGGAGAGGATCTTCTTGAGCTCCTAGAGTACTGGGAAAGCTTGGATGAAGACACTTTACGTGCCAGAGTTGTCAGAGACATTGACACTCTACAGGCACAATTTGATCACTTTGTTGAGGTTACCAGACCTAGAAGATTAGCTTCTTCTCCACTGACAGATATCCATTCAATAAAGCTACTGCTATCAAACCAGCTTCTGGGAAAAGCCTTCCCTTCAAGTCTCATCTTCCTTTTAAGGAGAAGAGTAAGAATGTATCACTCCTTTCTTCTAATGCCAGTTATTCCTGCAAGCTGTGCAATGAAAAAGAACACCCTTTGTTTCTTTGTGGGAAGTTTAAGACCATGGATGTTACTGCCAGGAGAAAATTCATGTCAAGTTCTCCATATTGCTTTAACTGCTTGGTACCCGGACATAATGCTAAACAATGCCACAGCAAGAAAACATGCAAAGATTGTGGAAGCAAGCACCATTCGTTACTTCACTTGGAAGAGGTACCAAAGACTCAAGCCTCAATGAGCACAACAACATCCAACATCCAACCTGCACAACCTTCATCAGTTTCAGAGACGTCACTTTCCTTACCTGTTCCTAGACCTACAACAATTTTGTGGATATGTCAAGCCAAAGTGGAGTAGGAAGGACTTGCTCACGTGGTAAGAGGAATCTTAGATCCAGGATCCACTGTTTCCTTTATCACATATTTGTGTTGTCTTTGGTACCTCTTCCAAGTGAAGTAACGAATGGTGCTTGCTTCCACAATCTTGCAATTGGCGACAGTAAGTCATTGAGGGAGTAGCCTGATGATGTCTTAGCCGAAGCATCAAAAACCACTCTAAGCTTGGTGGTTGTACTGCTCTCCTTAACTACCCCATGCATTGGCAGGTAGTATGAATCATACGTAGGCTTGTTCAAATCCTCGATGGGAACTGGCTCCGCATGTCCGAGGTCACGATATTCTTGTAAAGCAGCTAGGAACTCCTCCCACTTTTCTTTCCGAAGCAATGCCTTTTTTTACTGTTGCCTGGTCCAATTTCATATCCTTTACTGACTAACATTTTGCTTTCTTTTCGTGTATACAGGATTGGACAATCAGCTGACATCTCAAAGATGTTCAGAGAGGTGTCTCTTCATCATGCAGACAGAGATTATCATAGGTTTCTCTTTGAGGATAACGGGGAGGTTCAGGATTGGAGGATGAAATGGCTGACTTTTGGTATAAACTGCTCCCCCTTCCTGGCAACACAAGTGCTCCGTCAACTGGCAAAGGACTGCTCCACAGAATTCCCAGAGGCAGCTCAATCCATTCTCAAATCTTTCTATGTGGATGATTTCCTTTCAGGTGCTGACTCTTTTGAAGATGCTTCCAAGCTCAGACAGTCTTTAAACCTACTTCTAGAGAGAGGGAGAATGACATTACGCAAGTGGAGATCCAATTCTCCTGCCCTTCGAGACACTATTCCTGAGAATCTGCTAGAGAAGGAGAATGTGCATACTATCAAGGCTCCTTCTGAGTGCCATAAAACACTTGGTATTCACTGGAACACAACAACAGATACTCTCCATGTAGCCACACCTACACTTCACCCTGATGACTCGCCCACAAAGAGACAGGTGTTGTCTGACATAGCTAGAACATTTGATATTCTCGGCTGGTTCACTCCAACTACTATTCAATTAAAAATTTTGTTGCAAAGGACTTGGATGCTGGGTCTTGAGTGGGATCATATCTTACCTGACGACCTAGTCAGCATTTGGCGACAGTGGCGGGAGGAGTTACCTTTGGTAACAAATCATCCAATCTCCAGGAAATATTTCAACCCCGAGAAGAAGATACACTCTCTACAGGTACATGGCTTTTGTGATGCTTCACAACTGGCCATCGCTGCAGTTGTATATGTTCGAGCACTTTACACTGACACCACTGTTTCCGTGACCCTTGTGGTCGCAAAGTCTCGAGTAGCTCCGGTCAAGCCCATGACTATACCCAAGCTAGAATTATCATCTGCAGTTCTACTATCAAAACTTCTACATACTGTCATGGCCGAACTTTCCATCAACATCGCTGATGTGTTTGCTTGGAGTGATTCCACCATTGCTTTGGGTTGGATTTGCACTCCTCCTACTCGTTTGAAAACATTTGTGGCCAACAGAGTGGTGGAACTGACTGACAGGATACCTCCTGTGAACTGGAAGCATGTTCCTACTTCATCAAACCCTGCAGATATTGCCTCTCGAGGAATCGCAGCCAGAGAACTCATTCAATTTCAACTTTGGTGGCATGGGCCAGATTGGCTGCACCAGGCCCCCAACCACTGGCCTATACAGGATGCAGGGGTCAGGACCTCAACTTTGTCAACATTGAAGTCATTTGCTCTGACTATTCGAACTGAGCCTCCAGTGACAGAACACATTATCAACAGGTTCTCGTCTTTCCAGACTTGTGTCAATGTTATTGCTTGGCTGTACAGGTTTACAGATAATGCCAGCAGGAATAAAGAGTCCAGATTATTGTCATCTCCCTTAACTCTAGAGGAGGTTGAACATGCTGAGGTCATTCTCCTGAAGAGACATCAGTGTGTATACTTCCCCAAAGACATCACAGCCATCTCAGCTGGAGCTACTGTCTCCACTTCCAGTCAACTCCATCCACTTCATCCTTTCATGGACAAAACTGGTCTTATTCGTGTGGGTGGGCGATTGTCCAATTCCAAACTCTCCTACCAACAAATGCATCCTATTATTCTATGTAGGAAATCACACCTTACACTCATATTAGTGAGACAGCTACATCTTGCCAACTCTCATGCTGGGCCTACCTTGCTGCTGGGACTCCTAAGTCGACAATATTATGTTTCAGGAGCTCGAAGGCTAGTAAGGAAGATTTCTAGGGATTGCATTACTTGTCAACGTGAGTATGCCAAGACAACAACACAGCAGATGGGAGACCTCCCACAAAGCCGAGTACGGCCTTCTACACCATTTGCTAGGACAGGCACTGATTTTGCTGGACCTCTGACATTGAGAAAGGGTCATACTCGTAAACCAGTTTGTGTGAAAGCTTATGTTTGCCTGTTCATATGTTTTTCTACTAGGGCAATTCACTTGGAATTGGTGTCTGACCTGAGCACCGAAGCATTTCTTGCAGCCTTCAGGAGGTTTGCTGCCCGACGTGGATGTCCTGAAGAAGTTCACTCTGACAATGGTTCCAACTACATAGGAGCTAACCATGAGCTTGAGCACATGTACAATCTACTCACTAAAGAAACAAGCTCCAAACTCATTTGCAGGTATTTCAACAATTCTCGGATTAAGTGGTCATTTATTCCAGGAAAGGCACCTCATTTTGGAGGTCTCTGGGAAGCTGGTATCAAGTCTGCCAAGTCTCTACTGCGGAAGACAGTCGGGAGCCATTCCCTCACCTTTGAAGAATGTTCAACCATACTAGCTGATATCGAAGCCACCTTGAACAGCAGACCACTCTGTCCTCTTGATTCTCAACCAGAAGATGGAGTAGATGTGCTCACTCCAGGACATTTCTTGGTTGGAAAGCCTCTCAAAGCACTTCCCCAATCATCATCTCAACAGATCCCTCTGACTGCACGAAGGAGATGGAATCTCTGTCAGAAACTTGCTGCTGACTTTTGGGCTAGATGGACTGCCGACTATCTCCAATCTCTACAACGGAGACAGAAATGGACAAACAAGTCCAATAACCTCCAGTGTGGTCAGGTTGTCTTGATCAAAGACCAAGAGCTGTTTGTCAGGACATGGCCACTAGGAGTGATCACTGAAGTACATCCAGGACGAGATGGATTAGTGAGGGCTGTTACCGTACGGACATCAAAAGGAGTTTATCGTCGACCAGTTACACGAATAGTTCTGCTTTTCAATCCAGAAGTAGACACAAGCCATCTTCTGCCCGGGGAGAATATTCAAGCTTCAATCAAGGCCTAAGCCTAAGACATAACTCTCATACACATTCATATCATCATCATCATACATGCACACTATTTCCTGTAGGTCAGGGGCAGCAGCCCATTATATAGCCTAAGGGTTAACATGCCTAAAGGCTGACATGCTCACTACTCCTAACAACATTGTTTTAGTTTCTGTAGTTACCTTAGTATTAGTATCTAAAACTCATTGTACTATCTATCTTGGTACTATAGTGGGTAATTGTTTAGTTGGGACATCAAGGAGGATTCTGAAGGTCAGAGATAACTACTCCCATTCACCTCCTGCCTGACTACCATTTATCCAAACAAACCCCTACAGATACTACAGAAGTTACCATTACTCAGGCAGGAGAGTAATTTTGCACTTGTTTGCTAAAATTAATGGTCAACTGTTATTATACTGTTTTGCATGAACTAAGCTAAAATATTAATAATATAGTAACAATACTATTACCTAACTAGGCAGGCTCGCATGATATTTGTGCTCATGCACATCGCTAGGGGTATATATATATATATATATATATTATATATATATATATAATTATATATATGGCAAAGTTCAAAGAGGTCAATGCATGTGCACCCGTCAACGCGCTGTTCGTCATAGCTATACGCCTTACGTAACAGATTTGTTCTTACTTGAAAATCCAAAGTCTTACTTGAAAATCCAAAGTCCAATAGTGAAGTCACTAAGAGAATACTGCGTAATGTTATATATACTAAAACCCACCATTATTATCTGTGTACAGCATGCTCTCCTGTTAACTTTCTGTTTCATGATTGCATTCTATCATTGTATCTCCTCTTAAACTTGTAACATTTGTAATAGCTAGGACTGAAGAAATAAATGAGGAGATCCAAAAAAATAAGTTGTGCTGAAATAGCGGATGGTCCTATTCTCTTAGTATAATTAGCTGTACCACTGTGGTTGGTATAACTATTAGTGAATAAACTTGTTGTTGATGAGCTCTGTCTAACAGTCCACAAGAGAAAACCATCAGTAATACACTCATAAAGCACTTCATTCTGGAGGCAAATCACCATGCAAAAAGTAGAGAATACTGATGTGTATTGGGAAGTGTATAGCACTAGAATAATTTAGTTAAAGTGATTATTTTATAAGGAAGCCCTCTGTAAAATTCTAGAGAAATAGCTGATCTAAAATTATAAGATTGGGGCTTTATGAACTTGTGTCTTTGTATTTTGGTTCAAATTATAGAAACATTGACTTCAGTGCTCAAAAGATGGCAGGTTACTATAAAGAGTGGTTCTCTGGTTGTACTTAATTTAATGATTTTATAAAACTTGCTCAAGAGATTACAAATATATAATATAATCTTGGAATCTCACAGTGAATGAGCAGTATAACTCATTATCTGGACTAAAACTTCCTGAAAGAGTCTGTTGACAACCATAACAAATTCAGTAAACTATCTTGATAATTGGAGTTATCAAAAATATACAAGATGGTAGAGTTTTACAAACTAGTTATCAACACATTATACACTAATTTATAAATTTGTTATGGTTGTCAATGGACACTATTCTGGCAGTTTAATTATCTGCATAATCAAATACTGCTATAAGTCAAAATAAGACTAAGGATGTGCTGAGTCAGCATTGTTAAACCTTGTTCCATCCTATTAGTGCAGCTCAGTTGGGTACAGAAGCATACCATTTCCAAAATAATTTCCTTTATTTTAAAATATTGAAAGCAAAAACAAAATATATATTGATGCAATTTTTTTTAATTTCTATTCAATGCATTCACATACATATTAAAGTTAATGTTATTTGAAGAATGGAAGTATGTATTGACAGGCCAAATGGTAAAGAATGAGATCTGATTTAGTTATATGGTAAGTAAAAGGAATAAGCAAACAATTTTAAGAAAAAATTCAAATAAAATAATAAATATGTAACACTGCAAGAAAAGAAATTATATTAGAAGCAAAATGAAAGGTTAAATATTGGATTGGAGTTGTGCATAAAATCTGTTGTGTAGTTGCCATCAATCGTAAATTGGTATAGCTAGCTCAATGAATTCCTTCTATGAATAAAAGGAACTCAAATATGCAATTAAAACTGGACACTTATCCATTTCAGAATAGTCAACTATACAAAACAATTCATTCATTCTCGGCTGAAATAATTATAATGCATGTGATAGCAAAGTCATAGTCAAACGTCCAACACATACTGACAGTATGCTTGTTGATAAAATTATTTTTATTTTTGCTCTTGTTAAAATATGAAATTAAAACCTATACTTAACTGTAACCACCCTCCAACATGACCATTGTGAAAATTTTGACCCAACAAAAAATCTGTAGCTGCAACGGTTACCAAGATATCAAAATTTTAATAACCAATAAAGGGAGTTTGTTTTATAGTTTGTGAAAAAAAGCCTTGTATGTATTGCTGATGGTAGATCACAATAAGTTTGGAATCAGCACGGTCAAAAAACCCAAAATACATTTTTTATGCTTTCGGCCTGAAGTAAACAGGTTGACCGTTTTTTTTTCCATCTTTTGTTACATATCTGCTGGCTGGATTAAATGACACAAATTGAGTGAAATCATCTTATGGAACTTGTGAAAATGTTTTTATAGCAGGAATTGTTAAGGTTGCTCTATATCTTTGGTACAAAAAAATCATTGCATAAATTTATGAAACATGGGTATGTATACAAATGATACATCAAAGGCTTAGTGTTTCAATATGTATGGTGTGATTTGGAAATTGTTTATCTACTATGTCTCAGAATGCTTTGTTTATTTAACACTTAGATCTATTACCTTCATATATAAAGATTGTACAAAATAGTTTTGTTCAGAGCAATGTCTTCAACTTTACCATTTTTTGGAATTGTAGCAAATTTAAGGATGAGAACCAGTTTATTATCTCTATCTCATCATCATCATCATCATCATTATCATCATTAGCATCATTAACTGATGTACATGCTGTTAATGAGTGTTCAGCTTCATTTATTCTACAAAATGACACAGAAAATGATATCAATATATCAATTTGTGCCAACGGTTTGTACAACTCTGTCTTTTATTTCGGTAATTACTCCAATGGCAATCTTAGCTTCAATCAAATTTATATATTTGTTACTTTAGGGAGATGCCCCTTAATATTGAGTTTTGGAAATTGTTATCTACTATGTCTCAGAATGCTTTGTATATTAGTGAAAAACTATATTACATATTTTAATCAAAGTATAGTAGCAGTATTGCAAAATGATTCAAGTAATCAATCACTTGTATTACATTGTAATAGAGAAGGATACTGGAATTGGAGAGACTTATTCTCTTCATGGTCAATGAGAGATGATAGGAATTTCATTAGTAAGTAGTTTTAAATTGTCGTTATCTTTTTTATATTCGTAGATATTTTGTTAATTGTCAGTATAATTTACATTTCTTTTACATTTTAATTAATGTTATTACTATTGTTATTGTTTATTGTATTATTATTGTTATTCCATTTTATCATTACTATTACTACCATTAATATTTTATTATACGTATGATTACTATTATTATTACATTACTACTTCTTTGTTATTATGTAATCATTCACTTATTCATTTGTTTGTTAGTGTTTTATCACAGTACTCATAAAACCTGTGCAGTTATTTTCAATCCTAAGTTTCACAATAAAAATAATAAACTTTTAGATTACTACCATCTATCAGAGCTAAAGGTTTTGTTATTACAACAATACTTACCAATACAAAAATAACCACTCTTGCATAGCTGGTCAAGAAAACCTCAAACGTCTCACAAAAATTCAGTATTTTGCTCATGCACAAGATGGTTATAATAGTCATCCAGTCTGTTTGTGTGTTTGTGTATCTGTTTGTCATGCTCTGATTTTGAAGGCTACTGACAATTTAATGCTAACATAGGTATGAATTTACTCAGAATAATGATTTGAGACCTTTAATAGTGTTCCTTTTCAACTAGAATACATTAATGGTTAAATTGCATTGTACATTAAATGTTTGTGTTTGTGACCTTATGCAGTCTTTTAAAATTAAATGTGTAAGCATGACAGACTTTAGGTGTGCATTATGCATAATGTCCCACACTATCAACTGGGTATGCTATGCACATTTTACTATTTTACGGTAATTAAAATTAATATTATTTTTGCAATTAATTTTGTTTTAGGTAACTATACTGAAATTGAAGAAGTAAGTAATAATCTAACATTAATAGGTGAACAATTTAATGTGCTAATATCTTTGATTCTGTATAATAATGATTTGGCTAAAGGGACACAAACTAATGAAATAACATACATTATGTGTTCCAAATCGATGAAAAGCTTGAGAACATGAATATGTAGGGATTTTATGTAAAATTTAGTTCAGATAAAAGTGACGGGTATTATGCATGGAGTATGTATTGAACTTGGTGCTAACATACTATTTATATTCTTTTTACAGATTACTGCTAGTATTCCTGCCAATAATAACTGTTCACATTGCTTAAGAGATAATCCATGGAAGTGTATAAGTGTTGCAGTTGTTTCAAGTATTGCAGCATCAACATGTTTGCTTGGAGTAGTTGTTGGGGCAACAGGATCAAGTTTGGGTTTCATTATTAAAAAGAAATGTTTTCAACACCATGGCCATAGTGAAACCGAAGTTCCAGTTTATGAAGATCTTAGTTTAGAACAGAAAGTTAAAGTGTCTCTGAATATTGCTTATGAAGATGTACGAACACTTAAATAAACAATATAATAATATATATACTACAACCCTTCATTTTTATTTGTGATGTTAGCTAAACAGAAATATCTGTGTGCTCATTAAATGTACAAACAAGTTTATTCATTAATTTTGTATGTGTTCATGTTTTCCTGAAATTTGATTTAATGACATTGCTTAGATATTACTTATTACATGAGTCAGATTTCAAGAGCAGCCACTAAGAATTGAGAGTTAAAGCTCCACATGACACCAGACAACAATAAGTTGCGATTACTATGGATTAGGTAGCTGTAGGTCGGTGACTTTATTTTGGTGGAATTCTGTTGAGTTATTTCCAGTGTTGTTTTGGTTTAGAGATTCAAGACTTCTTAGTTTTAGTTATTCATGCTAAAATATATCTTGAATGCTTAGTTTTAGTTTTTTTCCCAAATTCTTCCTGAAGATTTAGTTAGTTTTTAGTTTTTTTCTTCAATACCATGTAGAAGATTTAGTTAGTTATACTATCAAATGTCTTAGTTTTAGTTAATAAATTCTGCAATAATGAGACTCCTAAGAAAGTTGTTCATGTAGTTTTCCCAAAGAACTTCAAAAATGGCATATTTCTGTGAAAACTTGGGTATTATTAATAAAGTATGGTATTTGTTATGTAGTTTAGAGAATAATTTACTTGATGAGAATTTATATTTTCATTTAATAATGACATAATTCAAGGTGAATTGTTTACAATAAAATTGCTTAGTTTTAGTTTTTGTCATCCACTCTACTGGTAGTTTTAGTTATTATTGAATTTACTGTCTTCTAAAATAATTAGTTTTAGTTTTTTTCATATTCTCTACAGCTTAGTTTCAGTTATTCTTACCAAATAGTATGGTCAAAAATGGCAATTCCGTGACCACTCTTCGGCTAACATGTTTTGACGATTGATTTCATTTCTTGGGGTCATTTATTGAAAATTTAGCTCCCAGGTCCCTCCCAAAAGTCCAGGCATTTTTTGCTATGGCACGAAATTAAAAATTGCTGGTAGCGCAACCTAAAATCAGGGTATGCTGCATACAATAATGCACAGAGACACTTTTAGGTTAAATAAGCCTCAAGGATTCCAATTCTGACATTAGTTTCATGCTATGACCTTTATTAGACCCAATAATCAATAATAGTTGCAATTGGAAGAGCGAAAATAACAGTAATAATAGATGTTTGTAGTGAAAGACTGCACAAACCTATTTTATTTGATGTAAACTCAGTACTCTAGCATTCTACATCACTAGTAGAGTCTGTGGAATCTATATCACTAGATTCTGATGAGTCATCACACTGCCATGGTACACAATTGTCTTCCTCATTATCGTTATCTTCATCACTTTCATCTTCCTCACTGTCTTCTGATAGCTCGGGTTCAGGAAGATGTGTTGGGAGAGTGGGACGTGTGTGGCGGACAGGACTACAGCGACCACTAGCTAGCTCCCAGCCATGACCCAGTGGTGGTGGGTGGTCTTTCAAGGCGGGGTGATGCATCAGATAAGCCAAGTAGTTTGCACGAAGGCAATGTTGACGCAGGCTATCCACATCTGGTGGGAGGCGAATAAATGATTTCTTCTTCAATGCCTTCCACTTCGCAGCTCGAGCTGTTCCCATGGTCCTACTCATCTTGTCCCCATAGATAACAAGGCGAGTGAACTCAAACAGCTCCTCAATTGCTTCCTCTTCAATGTCAAGGGAATTTCCACACTTTGAGAGCTGTTCTAGTGCCTCAGCACTCTTAACTACCTTGTCATACACCGAGAGCTTACCCTTGCCATAGAACTCTGAGTTGGCATCACATCCAGTGAAGCAATGTAGTGGTACAATGCAGTCTGCCATTTCCTCAGGCACAAGGTTACGGCATAAGATTGTCTCCTGCTTTCTCTTTATGCAGAGCAAGCCAGGGAGTTTCTGTGAAATAGCTGCTGCTGCCACATATGTATCTGTGTCAGCTGAGTCAATGACAACAGGCCCACTGTAGCCAGAATCTCGCAATACAGCGTATGCAGAAAAGAGAATGGTGTCCGCCTCAGACTGACTGAAACTGTAATCTGGCATTAATTCTTGGGTTGACAAGTTAGTGCAGTCAGAGCCAACAGAGTAGACAATTTCTGCATGTACACTTTGTGCGATGTCAGTCAGGTGCCTGCATTAGCTTTTGTAGCCTCCCTTTGTTGCTGGTGCTACAGAGCAAGGTTTTGAATGCTCTAGCGGATGGGAATGGGTCATTGAATTTCATGTAGATATTGGGGACATGAGCCCTACCCTGTACTCGTAGGTCTCGTTCGTCATCTTTAGTGGAGTAGGCTGTGTCATAGGGGTCATTTACACAGATGATACGAGTAGCATTGTTGTGACGAGCTAAGATGATAGATGATACCTTCTGGACATAATCAGACCACTTGTAAGGGGTGCCATCTTGTGTCTGACGATCTTCAGCTGTCGGTGTTGCCATCCTCCAGATCATGCCCATGTCAATGAGAGCAATGTATGGTTCTTGTAGATCTACAGGCTGGAGAGAGAACTTCTTGAATGAGCTTGCTTTTCTGTGTCTTTCTGTATGTGCCATTGGAGTTGAATAAGGCCATACACTCTTCTCCCACCTCTCAATGGAACCAATGTTATCCGTGGCTGGATTACAAGGCTCACCACACTGATGCATGCATGGTACTTTAGCTGTCTCCATTTATCTTGTTACAATCTACAATGTTTGTGGCCAAAATGGGAACTACAGTACCAAAATAACCATAGTCCACATACCTTTTCTTGATGCAGCTGCAAAAAATGATGTGCTTATTTGCCACTGAATTTGATCGATCAGAGGGCTAAGAGTATAGCAGTTAGTACCACAAATTCTTGTATTATAAAAGGTGACTTACCCAAATTAACTACTTAAACTGACTGAACTAGTGGCACAAAAATCTATGTATTTATACTAAATCTCAATATTCCTGCATGATCATGCACATACTGCTAGCTCATCAAATGTGCAAGTTTCATCTTGCCTTATGCAAGTTTCTACATGTATTATACTAGTGCTAAGCAATTTTACCTCAATTTTATGCTTTTTTCGCTCTTCCAATTGCAACTATTATTGATTATTGGGTCTAATAAAGGTCATAGCATGAAACTAATGTCAGAATTGGAATCCTTGAGGCTTATTTAACCTAAAAGTGTCTCTGTGCACTATTGTATGCAGCATACCCTGATTTTAGGTTGCGCTACCGGCAATTTTTAATTTCGTGCCATAGCAAAAAATGCCGGGACTTTTGGGAGGGACCTGGGAGCTAAATTGTCAATAAATGACCCCCAAGAAATGAAATCAATCATCAAAACATGTTAGCCGAAGAGTGGTCACGGAATTGCCATTTTTGACCATACTAAAAAGTAAAATACCCCAAAACTAAGGGGTTTTGGTTTTAGTTTTAGTTAACTAAAACAACACTAGAACTTATTTCTCCATTTTCACAGAGTGATGCCAGCAGATTTGAGGAGGTTGCGCAACTGTCATCTTAGTTTGGCAGCTTTTTTAATGGCTTGCTCTCACAAGGTCATCGATCTAGAAGCACATCAAAATGGCATTGCAGGCACTAGGGTGTGAACATTAGTGCTTTCTGCCAAATGTGGTATCACCTGTGTGACAATAAAGTATAGGGAAGAGTGAACTCTGAATATGAATCTTTTAATTTTTCGTCTTTAACTTTTTCATCTTCATATTGCAGAAGGAATCGATGGTAGTTAATTTCATCTTCGCACAGGCAAATATCCCGAAAGATCTTACCAATGTCTGGAGAAAGATATTTGGTGTCGCCGGAAATGCAGAAGTATGTCAATTAACACGGGATTTAGTGTAGGTCCAGTCAGGAGTATTATTGAGAAATACTCCAGAGGATGTCTTAGTAGACGCATCACAGACAACTTGACATTTTATTGTTGTTGATGACTCATGCGTAGAAACTTTGTGTTGGCATGTAATAGGTTTTGTCTTCAGGCGGTTCTGGATTTGTCTTTGGGACAATTTTGACATGGCCCAACTTTATGTACTCTGCATGAGCATCTAGGTATTCAGATAATTAATCCTTTGCTTAAGAAATCTCTCAATTTGATAGACATTGCTTTAGAGTTGCCTGGTGTAGGTGGACATGATGTGTGTTGTAGTGTGGTTGATGACTGCTTGGTCAGCACAGATCTGGTCTTGATCCCAAAGACGTTCAAGAGCTTCCAGGTTAACAGGCTAGGGTTTGTCTCTTTGGAGGACCAATAATATTCCAGCTGAAGATTGGTGGAGTTGCTTGCGATGATGTCAGTGGTGGGTTAGTGGTGCAGCTGCTGAAGACCAGACTACTGATGAGGATGTCTACAGAACCTCCAAGATTTTGGTCAGCGAGAAAGTCCAGGTTACATCACATTGACTGTTTGAGCACAGAAACAGTGTCGATAGGTGGAATGGTTAATGGAATTTTTCCAATAATACTTCCTATAATACTTTAACAAACCTGCAGAGTGGTGTTAACATAATGCTTTATGTGGCTTACTCCATTTAATGCCATTGACCCAGACATCGGCTGAGAATCGTTTTAGCTAGCATTTGTTGATCAATGAAAGAGCCCAAGTAAAAATGTCTTGCAAGATCTTGTAAGAATCTTGAAATTTTTCCAAGATCATCTTACTATGACCTTGGTAAGTTGGTTGTTTACATGATTGCACAAGAATTTTTCTTGCAGTATCTTGCTATGATTCTAGCAAGAATCCTACACTTATCATGCAAGAACGATATTCAAGATTCGGTCAAGTTTATACCACGATCTAGCAAACAAGATTCTTGTAATATTCTTTCAAGGGTCTTGAGACTTTTACAGTAAGATTTATGCAAGAACTTGTGGATTGTCATCTTCCTATGAATCTTACAAGTTTCTTGCAAGGATCTTGTAAATATAGCAGACCCTTAGTCAAATAACAGGCAGCAAAATGAGCCTTTCACAGACTTCAACCATAGCTAGGCAGGATTAAATTTTTGGGTGTGTTGACGGATGTATGGCTTGATGATTCATGATCCATACATGTATCAAACTTAGCTGCCACGAGGAGCTGTTGTATGGTGTGAACTTCAACACGGTAGAGTCCCCAGATGGTTGCTACAGACTTCAGCAGCAAACTGTATTTTTCAGGGTCGGTAAGGTATCTCTCTCGTTTTGCTATAGTTGTTTTGAAGAGCTCGATAAAGTCGTGCCAGTAAGTGGGTTTACTAGTGAATGGTGGAAGGTCAATCTTTAGATAACTTTGGTTAATTATTGTTGGCTCTGGTGACAATAAAGTGGCTTCTTTTTTGTCTTTCGTAATATCTAATGCCTTCAGCTCTTGTATGAGCCTGGTCTCATGAGCTGACATGGCTTTTCTTATGTATGACAGATAGTCATTCATCATCGATATAGTCCTTTGTCTTCATAATATGATAGCGGTTGACTTACTTTTGTAGGGCACTGTGATTCTTTGCTGCATGGACAACACGACAACTTTGGACAATTCACAGATATCTTTGAGGTCACTAAAGTGTGGCTTCTTGGTAGTAGGTGACTTGATTAACAAGTTTTTGAGTTGCAGAGAGAATCTTGCAATGGCTATCGTGTATGATGTTGTAGCGTAACACTTCCACCTACATGTCACCTTCACTGATCAACTCAAACACTCAGCATTGGATTCCTTCATACAGCTCAATGTTGTCGGAAGCAGTCTGGCAATGATGTACTTGTTCATATTGAATTTATTTGTTCGTGTCCAATAATTATTAAATAAAATTAGCTTGAGAATTACATCATTTTCTGTCATTATACTACTGTTTTACAAGCACCGTGAATAAAAAATATTACTGTGAATATAAAGTCACATAAGAAATTCAATATGAAAGGGGTGAAGACTGAACTGAGGCTAGATTATACTGAGATCAATGCAAATACAGTACGTGCATAATAATACAAATAGTGCAATGGTTACTACATAACATAACCAACAAAAAATTAAAAAAAAAATTAAATTTTTCGATTTTTTCTCTGTCTATAAACCTCCGTATCTGGTTTGTTAGTATCAGCACCACTGTCTCCTGTGGTCGGTGAATTTTCGAATTCACTCCTCTGTCTAACCTCCGTACCTGGTTTGTTAGTATCAGCACCACTGTCTCCTTTGGCCGGTAAATCTTCTAATTCACTTGTCCTTGAATCAAATGGAGTTGCAATTTTCCATCTATAGCTGTATGTATATAATTATATGCACGTAAAGCAACAATCAAAAACGAAATAAAAAACATGACATACCTGACAATTACATCACAACTCAAGACTAATTTTACCTAATTTTTTTTTATTGGAATGAAATTAGCTGATATAGTTAACAATGAAATTTATACATAAGGAGAATTAGTCTCACTTTTCCAGCTCACTAGGTGGACTCTCTGCAGAGAATACTGCCGGTGAGTTATCCAATTCATAAAAAACGGTGTTACTTTCAGACTGACCAGGAACATCGTTAAAGATGACCAGTTCAGCATTGGACCTGTAAACAGTTAAGATAATAATGCATATTAATTAAAGGACTAAGTGACAATAAATGACCCCATGTTGACACTTGTGATAATCTAGTTTTTTTATAACTATTCTTAAAAAGTGAAATGATATATACTGCCCCTTCGTTATATACACCAGACATTACATGGCTATATGTATGTAAAGTGTAAAACCCATAGAGGCGCATGAATTAGTTTCAGAATGGGCAATAACATTTTAAAATTTCAACTTACTTTACATCATCAATGAACACTTTCCCTTTAAAGCAGACAAAGCAACATCCCATGTCATCTTCATCTCTGTATTAAATACAAAGTAAAAATGAAAAGAACATCAACAACAGCCAGAAGCAATGTAAGAATGTGCACCCACGCTCAAGTATATCAATGTAGCTACTAATAATAGCAAAGCAAGGAAAGGAAAATGTTATTTTATGTGACTAGCACAAAATGTGAGCAACTGTATTGCAAAAACTTATTTTAAAGCTCTGTATGTGATATTTTTACCTACTATTTGTAAGCGATATGGCCACAAAACAAACAAACAAAACAACTACAAAACATACATACAACTACGCGAGTATTGTGTGATGCACATCAATATACAAACTGAGTGTTTCCTGCATTATCTACTTGAAATCACTTCGCAGCTGATGGAATAAGTATCTACAAGTGAAATGTAGTCTATAGTAGCTCATAACATTGGCTAAACTTACGCCATTGACGTCTCTTGTAAGATGTCTTTTTTCGCCTGGTGATCGTGTTTACGGAACAAAGTGCCTCCTCTACTTTATTCTCAGAGATGCTCTTGGCTGTTTCTCCACCCATTTCCCCATCGTTGCTGACGTCGTTGTTGCTCACATTCCAGTGGTCATCCACACAAAAAACAAGGAAATTGCTGGTAGATAAAATAAGCTTGGTAGGAGCAGAGTTCCTATCAATAACAAAATACCTGCTTTAGTTGTTATTAGATAGCTGTGGGTGGGCAGATCGCTGGCACTAGAGATAGGACAAGCTCTAACGATTTGGACAACTCGAAGCTCAACTAGCGAAAGTAACAAAGGCATAGTTGCCAACTATCCCGGTTTTTTTAGCCTTTCCCGGTATGGAATACCAAATGCGACAATAATCAAATTGTTGATTCCAAGTTACTGATTCTCGATTACCGTTCACTCAATGCTCGATTATCGTTCACGCGATGCTCGATTATAGATTACAAGGTACTCAGATACCGTTCTTGCACTCTTCGATTGTTGTCCTTGTATTTCGATTATAGTTCTTGCACTGCGATTGTCGTTCACTGCACTTAAACTAGTGATGTGCTTGAGCACAAATGGCGAGCGAGCCTAAAGACTATACTATTTTTATATGAATGATTTTGACTTCTAACACTGAAGCTACTGAATATAAGGTCCAGTTTTTAAATTTAGCATACAGGGTAAAGGGATTTCAGTGCCATAGTAACAACTCTCTGCAACTGCTTGAATTGAAGGAAAAAACAACAACAAAACAATACACGTTATTTAAAAGTTTTTCTTTGTGTATTCTTTAGCTAAGTAAGTGGTTGTACACACAATGCTTTGACACAGCTGGACATGCACCTTTACATCGCAGTAGTCTAGTGGACAATGTATTTTCAAGGTAAATACTGTGGCGCACGGCTTATAACCATGACAAAGAGCGCATTTGACTTACCACCGCCACTAACTCGTATAGAAATGAAGTCCCTTAAGTTGTCAAGTTTTAACTGCACCCGCAAAAGAATTCAAAACGGTAAACAATTCAATTTCTAGGGTGATACGGGTACTGATCGATAAACCAGAGGATTCTGTTCAGTGCAATTTGGGACGGGGTCGACAACCGAACTAACACAAAAATGCGAGGGTCAAAGTACAAAAATGCCTTACGTACGTCCATACATATATACAAATAAACTAGTGGTGTGCTTGAGCACAAATGGCGAGCGAGCCTGATAGTTAGGTAACATAAAATGTTACTATGTTTTAGCTTACTTCATGCAAACACTATAATAGCAGTTGTGGGCGGAGTGGATCAGAGAGGAGAGAAGAAGAGAGAAGATAGAGACTGAACATTAATCGTCATATGTCATAAGAAGTGTTTAGATTATTAGCATCATGCATCATTATGTGTGTATGTATTTATGAGTGTATTCATCACACTGTGTAGTTTAAGTTGTGCCCCGCCCTTGGCGGTCGACCCTTTTCCATATTTCCCCGCGCACGCGTGTCTCCAGGTATATAACCTCTGACACGCGCGCGTATCATCAGTTCAGTTCCCCACACACGTTGACGTAACTCTAAACTAGATTAAGACTCTAGGGAGAGGGCGCAGTTAACAGGGAAGAACTCTGGTGGCAGCGAGCATCAGAGTTCTAGGAGTGGTCGTCGTCCCAGAGCTTTGGTGTCTATCATCTTTCGGTGGCAGTGGTGGAGCGTCCGTACTCCTTCAATCCCACAATTGGTGGCAGCGGTGTTGAGATCTCGAGTCCTTCTCACGTCATCGTGCCGAGCTACCTTTGGACCTTCTACAGCCGATTTTAAACTCGGGTGGACCGTTCCTGCGTTTCCTACGACCTGAGGCGTTCTCCTCCTACCGTTTACAACCCGATTTCAAACTCGAGGCCCACTGTTGCGGTTGGATTTCGTCCGTTTCTCATCGTCTGTTGGATCGCCATTTTTCGGGATATTTTTTTCAAGGAGCCCATTCCACGTGGACGCTATTTGTTTTTTTTGAGAGCTCTAATTGTCATTTGTGGCACTTTGTTTGTGTGTGCGTTTTACAGGCAGCTCGAGTTTCATACTTCTTTATTTGGTCTTGGTTGAGTTGAACTTGTCATTTTTTCTGAGATTGTCATTTTAGCAGTTTTTTTTAGGTATTGATTGTCACTCTGTCATTTCGTGTGTCATTGTGTCTCGATTGGTTTTGACTTGTAATTTTTTTTCTTTGCATTTTGTTTTTGTGTCCTTTGTAGGGCGCCTCCTTCTCTGGATCACCTGGATGAGCCAGCGCGAGCAGCCGGACAGGGAGTGCAAACGCAAGAGGCGAACAGTGGTTTCGAACCAAGGTGATTGTGTTGAGTCTGATTTTTCTGAGTCGTGTTCGAGTTTTTCTACCCCTTTGTTTAGTAGTAGGCCTGTGTGCCCTGAGAGTTCTGTGACTGATTCCGTGTGTAGTAGTAGTAGTAGTTCTGTTCTTGGTGTGCCTGTTGGTACTGCTAGAAGTATGGGTGATGAGGAGAATGATATTGTTGTTAGGGATTCTGCTCCCATGAGTGATTCTGATTTTAGGACTATGTGTCAATCCTTGATTACCCAGTTGGCGAGGTCTAATGCCTCCTCCCATTCAAGTGATAGTCGTGGTGATGCTGAGATGATGAGACAAGTTAATGCCCTTGCTCCGCACAAAGATGGGGTTGATATTGCGAAGTACATTAGAAAGCTTGAAGCTGATTTACGGGATATTGGTTGCCCGATGAGACGTTGGAAGTCAGTGTTGCTACAGAAGTTACAATCGAAAGCTGCCTCCTCAGTCGTAGCTAGTATAGATCGTGATGTAATCAGTTATGATGAAGTGAAGGAAATTCTATGTGAGGCGCTAGGCGCGAGCTTGACTGCCCTTGGTGCTAAGCTTATCTCAGATTTTCCGTCTCCAGCTAGTCTGTTGTCTCCTACGGAGAAGTTTGCTCAGTTGAAAAGCTTGCTTGACTCTATTGATGTTATGTGTGGTAGTAAAGAAGAACTGTTGCTCTTTTTAGCTTGTGCTGTTTTTAGATCGTCGTTGCCTGCTATGCAGCGTGCTATTATGGACCAAAGAACCATCTCATCCTTGCGCGAGCTGAATAGATTTGCTTTGTCGATCAACCCGGTTGATTCGGGTGGGTCTTCTCATTTTGTTGGTAGTAGATCAGGTAGGTATGGTAGTTCAGTGGAATGTTTTAAGTGTCATAAGTATGGACATAGGTCCTTTGAGTGTAGAAGTTCAGTGTCCAGTAATCCTAGTGGTTCTGGTGGATCTAGTCTTGGGAATTCTTTGTCTGGTAATAGAACCCCTGGGATTGTTTGTTATAGTTGTCATGAGCCTGGTCATAAGTCGCCAGATTGTCCCAAGAAGAAGTCTGTTCCTAGTGTGTCCAAGTCTAATGGACGTAGTGATGGTGTGAGAAAGAGAACTTTTAATGCTAGTTGGGTGGCTGTGAGAAGTGGTAGCCGTTGTTCTCCGGGTATTGTGAATGGTTTTGATTGTGATGTAGTGCCCGATACCGGTGCCGAGATATCTGTAGTGCCCGGTTGTTTTGTTTATGATGATCAACTTACAGGTACTTCGGTTGAAGTCCGTGGTTGGGATGGTCGTCCTGTTACTTTGGATACGGCCATTGTCGAGTTTGAGTTTGTTGGTAAAAAGTTTAAGTCATTAGTGGCTGTTGCCCACCCTGATACTTTATGTGGGCGTGTTTTGTTTTCCGTCCCTATGGAGGCAGAGACAGCTGAGCATCTCTTGTTGGGTGCCGCTGCCAAGGCTGATGCTTTGGTTGAGGCGGCGGGGCAACTACGTGATACCCGTAGCACCCAGCCGTCTACTTGTGTGGATGCCTGCTCTGGTGGGGTTGCTGTTGAGACTTTGCCTTCACCCTCAGCTCCTTCCACTACTCAGGAAGAGATTGCCGATGTCAGTGTTGTGACTAGAAGTATGTCTGTTGTGAATGACAATGCTAGTTCTGCATTGGCTGAAGTGAGTGCTAAGGAAGCTGTTCCCGTTTCGTATTGTTTTGATGATGAATTTGAGAGATTGTCTGCTATTGATGTGTCTGTGGATTCCCCTTCTGTAGGTGATGGGTCTAGTGGTAGTGTTGCTTCTGAAGTTGAGCTTTTTGAGGGTTCTGACGTGGATGGGGTTGGGGCTAGTGTAGACGGTAGTGCTGTTAGTGACGGGCATGTGGTTGTTCCTTCTTCCCCTTCTCCGTCTTCGCCTGTTGTTCCCGAATCTGATGATAGTGATGTGTTACAGTTGAGCTTTCCCGAGTCTTCGGGTAGCGCTAGTGATGTTGTGAGCGCACTTGAGAATGACAAGTCTTTGTCCAAGTTTGTTGAATTGGCCAAGAAAAATCTCAATGGCTATTCTATGAGAGACGGTTTATTGTTTCATACCTGTTTAGTTGATGACGTTCCTGTTGAACGTGTAGTTGTCCCCACAGTGTTCAGGGATAGGTTGTTAGTGTTGGCCCATGACAAAACTGCTCATGTTGGCGTACGTGGTATGCGTAGTGTGTTAGGCAGGAAGTTTACCTGGCCTGGCATTCATTCTGACATTATGAAATTTGTGAAGTCTTGTGATGTTTGCTTGCGTGTTAATAGTGCTGGCAATAAGAAAGCTATGATGGTTGAGAGACCTATTGTTTGTGTCCCGTTTGAAAGTGTGTGTGTGGACATTGTTGGCCCTTTGCCCAAGGGTAAAGGTGGTGCCAAGTACTTATTCACTTATATCTGTTTGGCTAGTCGTTGGCCTGATGCTGTGCCCATGAGAACTGCGTCGGCCTCTGAGGCTGCTCAGTGTTTCTTAGAGATTATTTGTAGAACTGGAATTCCTCTTCGTGTGTTGTCTGATAGAGGTACTGTGTTTCTCTCCAAACTCATGTCAGGCGTTTGTGATACACTTGGCATTGATGCTGTTGCTACGTCCCCTTACCGGCCGCAATCAAACGGTGTGGTGGAGAGAATGCATGGCAGTCTGAAGCCCATGTTGTCTAAGGCTGCTGATGCTGGCATTGGGTGGGTTGAGTTTTTGCCCCTTGCTTTGTTTGCTTTACGGCAAGTTCCAAACAGGTATCTGGGTTATTCTCCCCACTGTCTAGTGTATGGTAGAGATGTGTTAGGTCCCCTAGATATCCTGTATGATGGATGGGTGGATCGCTCTTTTGAGCTCATGTGTGTTGATGAATGGTTGTTGAAACTGAATGACAGATTGGCTGTGTTGCATGACCTGGCTGCTGCCAATCAGGCAGTTGCTGGAAAAAAGAGAGCGCTTGTTTTTAATCGCAACAAGCAAGATAAACCTTTAGAAGTTGGTTCAAGTGTGTTGATGAGAGTCCCTGGTATTAAGGCTGCTTTGCAGGTGGCCTGGGATGGTCCCTACAAGATTGTTGACAGATCGTCTAGAGTCACTTATAAAGTTTCCAAGGGTGTCGATCATCCTGTTCGACTTGTTCACAGAGATAACTTGAAAGTGTATTCCCCAAGACCTTTAGCTGTGAACGCTGTTACTCTTGTAGCAGAAGATAGTGGTATTAGCGATGAATTGTTAGTAAGTAAAGCCTCTTTGGATGGTGAGCCATGCCCAGGTTTCAGACAGAATGTGCTGGATGCTCTTCTTAATGATCTCAAACAGAATTTTAGTGATTCCCCTGGGCTGTGTGCCGAGTTTAAGTGTACTATTGTGTTGAATGAGGGTGCACCTGTGGTTAATATGCCACCTAGACAAATCCCGGTTGGTATTAGGGATGCTGTCAAGAGAGAGTTGGATGCCCTGTTAGAGAAAGGCATCATAGTTGAGTCCACATCTGACTGGGCTAGTCCCTTGGTCCCGGTCAAGAAGAAAGATGGGAGTGTTCGTATATGCGTGGACTTCCGACAGCTGAATGCTGTCACATCACTGAGAAGGTATTGGCTGCCTTCTTTAGCAGAGATCCTGGATCAGATTGGGCCTAATTCGTGTTTGTCCACCTTAGATCTCACTGCTGGTTTTCACCAGATTGCTATGGACGAAGAGTCCAGTGATCTCACCTTGTTTGTTTGCCCCTTTGGTAAATTCAAGTATAGGCGTATGCCTTTCGGGTTGAAGAATGCCCCTGCTATTTTTCAGGCTGCTATTGTTGCAGTGTTGAAAACTGTTGCCCACTGTTGTGTTAACTATGTGGATGATGTAGTTGTGTTTAGTAAGAACTGGGAAGACCATCTTTCCCATCCCAGATCAGTTATCGAGTGCCTTGGTGCCTCTGGTTTGTCTATAAAGTTGAAGAAATGTTGCTTCGGACGTAGTCATTTGTTGTATTTGGGTCATAGGATCGGGTCGGGTTCATTCTCTATCCCTGACCATAGGGTGTCTGCCCTTAGCGAGTTTGCACGACCCGTAACGAAGA
>WLWD01001127.1_pt1 | contig 34393 bp, 15 predicted proteins | sample 6712731 | NCBI WGS metagenome assembly WLWD01 (sample SAMN12718690, study PRJNA576275) | sponge metagenome | isolation source: marine sponge | host: Mycale hentscheli | place: New Zealand: South Island, Marlborough, Capsize Point | collected 2014-11-01
TTATTAGGTTTCTCCAATATGAAGTATGTATTTGGGAACAATGGGGTGGTAAACAATGAAAAGTATTAATAAAATATAGTGATTTCCATTCTATAAGACAACAGTCTAATTATTGCAGATACAGTTGATTTTTTGATTGGACATTCTAAGAAGCGGACACCACAAATAGACATTCCTGTACGCTTCGCTAGGTTTAGCAATTACAGTTATTTGCGGTACAAATTCAGGTATAGAGGAGGTGGGGCACTCATCACTTCCACATTCTTCCAGAAGAAATTTGGTATAACCATGTCCCCAGACCCTCGGGCGCTTTGAGTGCTGCTTGAGTCTGGCATACTCTCTAGAATGGTCAAAGTGCTAGTCACCAATTGAAAGTCATTATTTTTATACTTACACACTCTCAGAAGTGACCATCTCTGAAATTTAGACAGTGGACAATACTTAAGTTCCTGTTAATTTCGAGTGAATTACATTTCAGTTTCTATTAACATACAGTAACCACACCTATGGCTAATTGCAGTGCGCTAATTCATTGTTGACTAGGAAAGACCTTTTACCAAATATTATCCTTATCAATTTGTCGTATGACTTTCACAGTATCCTGGTGTATGGTTTCCTTAGAAAAGATATCAAGAACTAATGAAAATATCGCACCACCTTACTAAATCTCTAGAAGCAACATGTAGATGTGGTTTAAAAAAACAATGTAATACAAGAAATCTAGCTACATCTATAGTGTCTTAGTAAGAATAAATGGTAAATTAAGTGGTTAATAAAATTGAAGGAAACCGTTCTTAGAGAATTTACCAAAGTTAAGAGTGCAATGGAGGTCAATATGACATTATACTTACACAACATGCAGCTTGTAATACAGTTAATATATGTTTAATATAATTTTTAATTTTATGAATTGTGTGTGGCAATACTACTATTTTAAACAATTATTATGTCAGACTCTGAACAAGAATAATTGTTGTTCTCTTCGGAAGCTCGACCCGCATGAAGTTCTACTTAGAGTGCATTCCAATAACCACGAATTTTTTGCACGGGGAGGTTAAATTCTGAGCACTTTCAGATATTTATATAATGTGAATATTTTCTGGCAATACCTAGCCTGGTATATATCTAAGAAACTTTCCTGAAACCCATAATGGAATTTTCATGAGTTTTCTAATGCGATTTGGGGGAAATAGCTGTATAATTTGGGCAGAATTTGTTTTGCCCAGACAAACTTCTATGATTTTTATACTACTCTAAGCACAAGAAATGCTCTACAACATTATGTTATAATCAAAAGCTACTGTCATAAGGCCTTACAGCTAGCTGCACATGGTTGCCATAGCTCAGTGGCAAAGCGCTTGTGCACTATGCATGCGGTAGGGTTTAATTCCAGGTGACAGCTAAACATTTTTAAAATTCTGTACTGTTTAAAAAATAACTGTGAAAGAGAGAGAGAGTACATCTAACCTTTATAATTTTTTCCCTTGTACATCTATAATATGTAGTATCGTATTATTTACTCAATATCTAGCAACCAGACATTCTAGTTTGTATTTATATACTGTTAAGTTGTACTGCTATGCTACAGTCTCACACTCGGCAGACCTACAGAAATATCTTCTTTCAAAGTAATCTGTGGAATTTTATACTCTGCTAATTATATCACGTCACAATTTCTTTCTCAGCTTTCTTTTACTCACTAGATGTATCTCTCTTTCACAGGCTTTTTTAACAATACAGAATAAAAATGTTGAACGGGTAAAAGGAGGCTGAGAGTGATATTAGGAAGTGTTTTATTAGCAGAGTAAAATAAAATAATTCATGGAAAATTGAAAGAAAATTTACATTTGTTCGTTGAGAGCGAGAATGTAGCATAGCGGTATTCCTTAGCAATATATGAATACACAATTGGGGTGTTTGATGGCTGGCTGGTTGGTTGTCAAGCAGTACTGGGCTAAATTCCTAGTGAAAGCCAGACATTTTTAATTCTGTCTTGTTGTGCATGTATAAGAGAGACCATACATCTAATGAGTAAAAGAAGGCTGAGAAAGAAATTTGTGAGCTACAGTTTAAAAGCTAGGTTTAGCAGCCATGGCCTGTTTGGAATTTCTGTCTACTGCACAAATAGAAATTCATGTATGTGTCAGCCACCTTTTTCACAGCAGGACTAAAATACATCAGATAATCAATCTGTATCTCCATTGTGCTAGCTATTCAGGTATAAGGGAGGTGAGGCACTGACTACTTCCACATTCCTCTAGAAAAAGTTGGTATGGCCATTTCCCCAGACCAGGTAATAGATATGGAAAAAAAAGCAAATTGTTTAGTCTATCAGGTTGATCGGGAGTCATAAATTCCCGAGCTCGTTTGGGGTTAGCCTCTCTCTCAGGAAAAGGCCAAGGTTCGAAGGACCAGGCTGATAAGATCCTAATGGCCTTGGGAATGTCACAGAGCGCAGCCGCTGTCACCGAGGCAATTGCAGCCTTGCACTATAACCCCTAAAGTTAGAATGTGTGTATGAATATTGTGAGAAGTAAATGAGTATGAATAGATCATGAATAATGTTAAGTCCATAAATGGCAATGTTTAATGCTAGGCTAGAGTTCAATGTGATGAATGAGTTTGCTAAGCTTGGGATGCTCCTTGTTCAGTCCGTGCAGGGAAACCTGAACACAAGTTGACCCTTTCATTTGGCTATAAGGACTGGATAAGGATATATATTTTTGTGCTTTGTAACATCAAAACTCTCAAGGAATCCTGTGGGGGGAATGTACTGAAAAATTGCTTTAACCAAATACACGTTTTGGCACTAGAAAATAAGTTAATAGCAATGTATTGACAATAAAGTATAAAATAATATAGTAATAATTTAGATAGCTGTGGTGTAAATAGCCAAAGTTATTAGTCAAAACAATAATCTGTTTCATCATTTGAATCTGAATTTTCCTGCACGGGAATGTCTGAGTTCATACAACCTGATCCCTCTGCAGTTGCCACAAGCAGGAGAACACTTCACGTGATGCTTTCAGCAGGTGTACCTCATTTTGAGGAGATCATTTGGAGTTATAGGTGGTAAGTCAGTAAGTAGCTACTGGTATTAGCTTCCCATCACTTTCCTTCCATCCCCATTAGAGAGGATTGACATCATCACCACAGCACTTCCACTCCAATATCTGTAAGTAGACTTGGAGGCTACAATACTTAGCGGCAGCTGAAGTAGCTATGCCTAATTTTCTTTAAAACAGCTTTCAGAACACCTCATATTACATTTTTGGGAATTAACCATGTCCATTTTAAGTTTATGCCTAAATTTCACAATAGTCTTCAGATCTCATCATTTGCTATACACGTTCATAAAATTTATGATTTTGTAATTAATTGATTGTAAACGTTTATGATTATACCTTAATTCCTTATACAACAGCTGCTGTGATTGTGCCTCCTTAATGGTAGGCTGCCACCTGAGTTAATAATACTCACCTCACAGTGATCTAAGGTGGGATCACTACTGGGAGCATTTGCTATCCACTAAAATGTTTCAAGATGTAACAACTAAACAATGGAATAACAAAACCATACCGGAAAGAGTTATATAAATGACATGGCGATACTATACCACAAGAAGGATAATTATTTTGGGCTTGCACAACATGCCATCAAGTTCTGTAGTCTGTTAATTGGGTTGTGTGTAGAGAGTTTTGAAATATATTGTGGGTTGTCAGTAAAACAGAAGAAGTGCAATTTGTGACGAAGAAAGGAACCAGTGCCAGTTACAGCTATTACAAAGTACATACATCCCCCTGCTCTGAAAGGTGAATACTGCTGTTGAGGATATAGTCCTATTAGATGAGTCCTCCTCACTACTAGGTGACAAACCTTGACAACCCATCAATATTTCCATTTAGTTGTCCAGGTCTGTAAACAACATTAAACTCAAATGAGTCACACTCTTATTAAAACAACTGTTAGATAACAAATGTTTCAAACGTTCTTTCTAACCACTACTGTGTACAACAATATCGTCCAAGTAAGCCATCTGAAATACTGACAATCCCATCCACGTTTCTCTTAAGATAAGCCTGCACAAGAAGAACTCACCTCCACCTCTTCCAATGCATTAGGCAATTAGACTGAAGTTTAAAACTACCTAGGAACTCTACATCACCCACTCCCTCTCTCCCTCATATCACCTTTATCTTCTCTGAGATAGCATATTAATATCAGGTGGGTATAACCTACTATGAGATAAATTGTGGTCGTGTACTAACTATAGGAGACTTCTTGGGCACTATCTTTCATCCTTTGAAATCGTTCATAGAAGCATGAGCAATATTTCTAATGCTCAAGTGAGTTATCAGTTGCGGCATCTATTGATTGACTTGTGGTTGTCATGAACCACAAGGCCAGATGCAAGGTAATAATTAATTATTACATGAAGTGTAACTTGGCACTACTTATGACATAAAAATTCATAAACCGTATAAGTGATCACTTTAAGGTTTACAAATATTTATAATATATATGTTCGGGATCTTCTATTCCTCACAAACGCCAGCAAGAGATGGCATCTGCTGCACCTGAGTGAACTCTGGTGCACCTGAACGATTGGAACTAACTCATTATCACCCTATTCATGTTTCATTGCATGTGTGGGTGTGTGCTTGCACATGCCCACTGTGTATCACCCCACCTTTTCCTGTATGTACCATGTGCTCTTTCTTTTATTCCCCCAAAACCTAAGTCACTGAGACCTTGGCTCCTAGCTACTTACTATTGCATGTGCCTGTGCATGCCAACTAACATAGGCTGGTCCTTCGAGTTGCTCTACTATTAACCCGGGCTCAGGGATTTACAACCCCTGAACAATATATATATATATTATACATAATATAATATATTTATATCCACATAGTACTGCAAGTAGAAAATTATCATTAAGCTACGGCAACATACTGTAGCTAGTTATACAAATAGTATAACATTTTAGTGTTTTGGACTCATCTTTAACATTTAACGAACTGGTTTTTGAAAGTATTTGTGAATAAATCATAATCCATTTAATATATTGCCTCCATCGGCTGATTATGGGGAGGGGGGTGGGGGGCTCCAACGGCATGCTTTTTTTTTTGTGGTATAAAAGTGTTCATGTGAGAAGTCCCCTCATTAGATTGTGCTCCAAAATTATGGGGGCTCCATCCAGCCCCCAGAGCCCCTCCCCTTCCTACACCACTGAAGTCTACCACAAATCCTTGACTTGTGTAATATCAGCAGAAACCCATGATAAGCCCAAAATCTGTGCAATCCCGCCCACACCACTAATAAGGTATCATGTAATAGTTAGTACCTAAGCGCGCATGCTCTAACTATTTTAGATCCCGTTTACGCATGCCCAGTTGCCATTAGCAACTTTGTTTATCAGCATTTTCGCAGAAATGGCTAAGGGCAAAAAATAGTGCACACTTACCAAGTTAGTACCCCTAGTAACAATATAGCAACGGGTTCTAAGTACATTTATTACACAACATACAACTTCACATACGCTTGAGTTTCAATATCCCTAATACTGTATCATTCATTTTAATTGCACTAATTTGATTATTCAAATTCTACTGAATGAAATACATTGATTCCATGAAACTTTCTAATTAAAAAAACAACAACTCTAATTTCCCCCTCAACACAACTAATTGGCATGTTTGAATTTACCTGGAAAAATACAGGATATAAATTGAAGGTAATGGTCCACTGCCAGTGGGAGGATAATACATCTGATAAAAAGTGGAGTTTAATTTGAAGAGCAAGTCACTGGTCTTCACTGGATATTACTTGTCTACCCTCTTACTCGTATTCCTTTTCTTCTCCCCTTTAATGCTCTCCTCCTCCTAATTATTATTAGATTGACACTTTCTCACCTAAAAGGGTCTGGAAAAAAAGTAAAGGAAAAATGTGAAAAAAATCTTAGTTGTCGCCGGGATTCCAATATCATGAGTAAAATAAAAATATATTCCAACTAAAACTTCAACTAATTCACCAGTGTAAAACTAGCTGTAATGTTAAAAACTATCTCCAAACTTGTTGGGACCTGCTCACATTTTGCCATCTGTGGTAACTACTAATATGCTTTTTAAAAACTTTGTCCTCTTTTTTTTTTTTTTCCAGCAATTGTCATTCTTTCTATCATGCCTGCTGCTTTTTCACCGGATTTGGTATGCTGTTCAATTGTATACTTCTTTGTTATGGTCATGTACTAGCCTTAACTCCAAATCCACTTTTCATTTATTATCATACTCCCTCTGTTTCAAAAACTGCGGTCTCACTAACGTCACATATTATTATTATAATTACTTTTTTTAATTACAGCCAACGGCTTCAACTGATGCAAAATTTACAATGCACCAATACATACAACTGTCACTTGATCTGTATCCCAACCGATGCCAATCCTCCACCACCACAAATGATTCTTATAGATAGTAACAACAGAACACGGTTTACTTAATAACGAAATTGAAAATCACATTTTAGACAAATATTTTGGAAGTTGTTTTGCATATGGTTGCTCGCAACGAGTAAACAAGAGTGTGCATGTGCTTATTTGGTATTCTAGGAATGAACTGTGTGTAATCATGTGATACCCCATTGCTGGCATGCTGACCTCAATGACCTCTGAAGGCAACCCACCCCTTTACCTTTTAAGGTTTTGAGTAATACCATGGTTAAATAATAGGAATGTTAGCTACATCAATAAAAAACAAACAAACTGGAATAAAAAAAACAAAAAAACTGGAAAAATTGTCAACTAAACTTAGAGTGCCATATGGCTATAGCTGGTTAATGGATTCCCACCTTAGATTCTGATGGATTCCGACCTTAGATTCTGGTGGATTCCCACCTTAGATTTTGATGCTCCAAAGTGCTCAGCACATCATTTTGGACTGTTCCCCAAAATTATGCGGAGTACAGCTCCTCCTATGTAAGGGTCAAGGTTACGGAGTGGTGTGGGCGGTAGCACCCCTGGCTTGGATTGGGAGGCTGTGGGTTCGATTCCTGGCCAGTTGATTTTCTTTTGATGGTGGCCTTTTTTTTTTAAACATAACCACTGTATATGAAAAATGACAAAAACCTCCGTGAATGAAAAAAAAAAAATACAAATTCATAAAAATTAAAAAAAAAAAGAAAGAAAAAAATATCGTGAATTATCGGTTGACTTAACAGTTGACTTAACAGTTGACTTAACAGCGATATTTGATACCTAGTAAATATCGGCAGCCGATAGCTGATCCGATTATCTGAATTTTGAACTAAAGAAACCCATTCGGATTCAGCCAACGCAAACTCTTTGTGGTCAGTAGTGTGATCCTGTAACTTGTTTTCTTGCAATTATTATATCTCAACACTCAAGCTGTCATTTGTATCAGACATGTTAAGCTTGAAAGTTATCACAAGGTTATTTCATTTTACAACTATCAGACAACAAAATTGTAGCTTTCTCTTATGATTTAGCAGTAGAATAGACAAGTTGTCTAGGGCACTCAAATGGTTACATTTTAGACTTTGCAACTACAGATCATGATACAGAAGCTCCTTCAAAATTAGACAATCACAAACTCAGTTAGCAAGGTACTCCACTCATTGACATGCTTCCAGCACTTAAGTGGAATGAGATCCAGGATATATGAAATGTGGTTCCTGCATACATCTTGAAATGCCCAGGATTACCCTGCATCCAGCTCAGTGCAAAGTCTATCCAAAAATGTCTTGAAGATAAATTGAGTGAACTTCTCACAAAAGATGAAGAAGCTTGGACAAGAAAAGAGCACCTCACAGTTCTAGGAATTAAGAGTCGCTTAATACACATTCCCAGATTCATCGCTAAATTCATGCAGCTGCTTAGAAAAAAACAAAAAAACTTGGGAGACATGTAGCCACACATCTTGAATGGAGTTGGGAACGACATCATCCCAGCCTATTCTAGATTACCTGACATTTTGTAGCAAAATCTTCATCTTTGTGGTAGTACTGGTAATATGCACGATGTCGCAACCTCACCGTCAGGTGCCTCTTCTGATTCTTCACCTTGCACTACTGTTTCCTCCTTTTTCATGTTTGACACTATATTCTCTGACACAACCTTACTGTCTTCAAGCAATTGTACTACATCTTTGCGTTCATGCACAACCTTCTCCATAACACTCGGTAACAAAGGATCTTCTATCTCTTTTGTACCTTCCACATCTTTCACCACCACACCCACCTTGTCTTGAGCCTGTGCAACCTCTTCAGCAACCTCAGCTTTCTTTTTCTGGTTCCTAGTCACAACCCTGACTTCTGAACTCTCATCCTGTGCAGCTTGTAAACTAGTACTGGCCTCAGACTTGCACGCATCAACAAGTAACTGCTTAGCCTTATCTTTTGGCATAGGGACAGAGTACAAGATACGTTGACACATCATTTCTGGGGATGCAACAGCAACTACCTTATCAAAGGAAATGCCCGCTACTTCAAACTCCAGTGTAGCTGTCTTAGTAGAAACTAGAACTCCAGTGGCACCAACTATCTCTACTGTATCAGGTAAAATTTGCCCGTCATACACAAAGTCACCTGGAACAACAGTGATCTCTGCACCTGTGTCCACTACTAGTCAGTTGTAAACCCTAACCTTCCCTGGAATAGTTCCATTAGTAGAAGTGACAGCCACCTAATCCAAACGCTTTGGCTTCTCTCCTGGTTTTTCAAGTTTTTTTAGCATTACTTTTTCCACTGGAACCACTATCCTTATTCCTCTAGTTCCATTAGTAGAAGTGACAGCCACCCAATCCAAACGCTTTGGCTTCTCTCCTGGTTTATGATTCAAGTTTTTTTAGCATTACTTTTTCCACTGGAACCACTATCCTTATTCCTCTTCTTAGGACAGTCTGGGGCTGCTTTGTGGCCTGGCTTATTACAATAGTAGCACACAATCTTGTCCGCACACTCTTCACTACCCCTAGAACTGCACTCATTACTACAGTGACCAAATCTATCACACTTGTAGCATTAAACTTGGTACCTGTCATCTCCATAATATCCCTCTCTTCTCCTTTCCTGACTTCTGAACTCCTCCTTGTTACTCACCACAACTGATTTAAGAGTAAGTGCTAGATAACTTAAGTCTTGGTAACTCTTAATGGTCCTAGTATCCATAATACTCTGCTCAGACCTTGACAAACCAATCCGATATAAAGCTGTCATCAACAAAGTCATACACTCTTCCACAGACACTGCTCCTAAAAAGAACCTATCTACCGAAGCTTTGAGCTGTTGACATCTGTCCGCTCTTCTTTCCAACTGACAAAAAGTTTCAGTTCTGCTTCCCAGTCTTTTGTAGTAGCTTAGCCTTAATATCCTCATAAGTCAAAGTATCTGTGGTAATCAAGTCCAAACAAGCATCTTTTGCCTTTAGAGAAAGCTTAGAAATTAAAATGCGCTTGTTTTCTGGCCTCTTCACTTCAAGCTGCTGAAGCTCTATTTCAAGTGACTGGAGAAACTCACTAACATTATTGCCATCTCTATAAGATAAGATCTTCTCAACCATTCTATCTTTGTCAGTCATTCCATCCCTCCTAGCTTCTCATTCCTCATCATACCTATCAACATCATTTCCATCAACTGCAGTAACTTATCTTCTCTTGACTCAGCTAATCCGATACCAGCTCTACTGTCATGATCTCTACTGGTCCCTTCTACTTCTGACACGTTCATCACTAGCAGGCACTTCCTTATACATACTTTCAAAATACTGAAGACTAGGATCATGCCCAACAGTAGATACTTCTAAATTTTCACCACCAAACAATAACCCTGGCCTACTATTACTTTTAGTAGACTTAGACTTAGTCCTAGGTTGACCTAAATACTTTCTCAAACTTCTCCCACTGCTATAAGAAACCAGACTTTTACAAGCTCTTGGATACCTATCACCTGTTAATATCCGCACGGGTGGTTCCTTTCTGCGGAAGACTTCAAGCACCTAGGGAACCCGCGAACAAAAAAAAAGAAATAGCAGTTACAAAACCAATATTAACAATAATGTGATAACACAATAATACTCCAAACACATAAATATAATGTTCCTTAACGACACAGTAGCCAAGCAATGGCGTTGCTGGTTCGAATCCACCTCCATAGTCGCCGATTTGGACTGCACTTGAAGACCGCTGCCGCCAATTGTGGGGGGGGGGGGGGGGGGGGGGTGAATAAAACGTCTGTGTAGTGATCTGATCCTTTCTCGCTGACTACCGCACACTCCTCCAAAGTTGTAGCTAGTGAGCTCGGAAACGAAGCTGTGTTGCTAAGGTAACACTGTCACCAGAGTTCAACTTAGTAGCTAGCCACAGTTCACCCGAAGGTAATGCTTGCCTCAATAAGTTTTAGTATAATAATAATTAATTAAGAACAAGTAAGAGTAAAGGTAATGTACACTCAACTGGACAAAGTAAGAACTGAACAACTTGCCATCCAGGCTGGGAAAGTGTAACTGATAATCACATAATGAAAAGAATTAATAACTAGAGACTATTGACACAAAACTACATAATCCTATTGACATAATTAGCAAGTACAAGGTGTGATCATTCCAAAGTCATTCAATTGTCATTGACAGAAGGAGGGTGGTCCCACAGATCATAAAGGTCAATATCAGATAGTTGTGTCTATGTGAGGTTGAAGTTGATCGGACAATGATGCAGATCACAGGTAACGCACTGTACTACCACAGCAGTAATGCCAACATGCATTCAGGCCAATGTTACGCTGAATCTAGTTACAGACTGTATAGGTAACTTGTCAGAGAAACCAGCAATACAGTGATGGTTGCAATGTGGCTGGACAAAGTGCTCGAGTCGTGAATTCAGAGATAAACGAAGCAATTGATGTACATTCCAATAAAGCACGAGAATCTATAGTTATTTCATTGGGGCTGCTAACAAAAAATGGCACAAATCATCATCAGAGCATCAGTTCCAATTCCTACACTGGGATGTTAGGCCTACCTGTGTTTGGAGTGGGGTTGCTTCAGCTAGAGTGGAACTGGCTGGGATGGCAGGACCAGAAGAGTTCAAAGTTGTAGGAGTGCAGTTAGCAGCAGCTGGAGTTTGAGTAGTCTCCTTATGCAGTAGTGCATGGTTTTGTCATTGGCACTTCTTGCACCAGACTGAGACTAGCAGAATTAGTCGCTACCCAAACAGTTCATGCAACAAACTTCTGAACTTAATAGTGGAAATAAATGATACACGTATCCAAAAGCTCACGTCTAAGTAAGCGATCATGTCTAGATGAAGTTGAAAGTGACAGGTATTGCTAGTTGCTTTGTTCATTAAGTCAATGGCCATCACGATGTCCTGGAATTCTTTGTCTACTCATTCAAACTTCCTGGATTGGACATTGCGATGAGAGGTTGGATCAGTTCAGTAGAATGATGACAACTAAGTGACACATGCTTAGCTCAGTGTCAACGACATCATGTTTGTCTATTTCAAATTGCTCTGCTTCTAGCTCCTCTTCCTTGGTTATGAGGTTAACATAAGATTAGTGGTATTTGCAAATAAATGGTAGAGCCACAAAAGACAAGACAAGAATGTTGATTCCCAGGTGATGGCACAAAAATGTTGAGGATTAAAGCATGGTTCACCACCATGCTAGTTAGCTACAAACCCTTGCTTGAACTTTGTACATGCTTTAATTTTTACGCTGATGAACATTACAAAACGAAAAAACAAAAACAAATGATATTATGTTTCAGTTACATACAAGTGAACGAGTTACTAGTAACAATCCAACAGTGTGCTAATAAATAAACCATAATTTATTAATTATAGTGTGAATGTAGCTGTATAGCTCCAGAGCTATTCCATCATTAGCCATTATTTTGATTAGGCTTGTCATCAGTGAAATTATCAATTATTATAGAATTAATTACTTTTAAATATTAGGCCATTTACAGTCTTGAGAAACATCAAGAAGAATTGAAAGTATGTGAAGATTGCCTTAATCATGTGGATATGATGTTAAAAGATTTTGAAATAACTTGCAAGAATTATTTTTGATACAAATTAGACTATTATATTTGCAAAAATTATTTTTTATTAATTTGTTTTACTTCATTAGATTTTGTACAGAAATATTATATGACACTATTATTTGTGTAAATTAGAGAAAAATTATTGTATGAGTGTATATGTTTAATTCAATAAAAACTGTTTTATAGTGACAACTGGGTCTGAATAATCCAAATAGTAAAAAACAAACAACAAATAAGTCTTGTGATACATTTATTAATCTACTTTACTTTCATTATTGAGATCTAATTCCTATTATTTTTTCTTGGGATGTACTTACAAAGAATATTTTTGTAAGAAAATAGTATAGTAATTTCATTCATTCAGACTCAAGCATCCTTGCATTTTCGTTCTTGAATAGTCTGGTGGTCAAACTTTCGAGGGGTTATTTTGCAATAGGGTCTACACAATGCATTTTTGCATTTTTTGCACCTATAGTCCTCCCAGATCAAGAAACTGCATGATGCCACTCTGGCATCTTTGAGTGTTTTCGCTACAATGTGAAATTAAAAATATTTGCTATGAGGTACACTTCGGATAACCTAAAGCTGCGGAATTTTGCGAAGGCAGATTTACATACAAATTAACCTCAACTATTTCAATTCTGCCAATTAGTTTGGTGATTTCACACTGTTGTGCACTCCAAAATCTGAACATTTCAAAATTGAGTTGTCTATACTAATTGTCATTTAGCTGTTTAATATTGTATTAAAGCAATGTTGCAATGGACATTTTATGTCCCTTCTGATAGCCAAGAAAGTCTACCAGTTTGTCTGTATATACAGTGCTACTGTGCCAATGTACAAGATTAAGCACCTGGTCCAAGTTGTCACATCTGGAATTTTTCACCTTGTGCTGCTGTTGTCTGCAACCTTCCCATTTAAAATACCGCCTGCTTGTACCAGCCTCTCTGCTGCCTCTTGCAAGACCTCCGTCCTAGTGCCCTCCCCTGTAGGATCTTCTCGTATATCTAACCACAACAGGCTCCCTGCAGTTAGCCGAGTTCCTGTAAGACAATACACGGCAGTTCACCTTACTCGCCCTTTCTACTTCCCCCGTCTGATATCCCACTGTGGTGAATTAGGGTAGAAATGTGGCGAGCCTCCCCCGACGAGGTGGGTTTGATAGACTTGCTGTCGGTCCTTTACTGCATACATGGTTGTGAGGCGCGTTGCCAGTATCCCCGAAAGGTGAGGCCGCTGGCAGTCTTCCCCAAAGGCACTTAGGAACTAATGGCATACTGATCAGAACTTGTGTACAGAGGCAGGTATGCAAACATTAGTCAGCAAGAGGCGAGTGTGACAGGTCCGTCTTATTCAGTCTTTGTCCTTAAGGAAGTAATAGTCAGTGAGGGGCAGGCACACCAGCTATGTATTTGTTAATACCCAAGTGCATGAGATCAATACAACAGTGCTAACTGAGTCTTAGGATTAGTGGGAGGCAAGTGTGCAATTTTTGTAACAGTACACACTATTGTTTATTCTGTATTCTTTCCCCAATATTATGGAATAATCCATGGTATAGTATATGTATATAGTCAATAGAATATTTGTACATCAACACTTTGATGTGTTATAAGATGTTTTTAATAGAAAGGAAGCAGCAAATAGGGTGCCAACTCTATTGGTGTGATGATCAATTTGGATTTGAAGTACGATCAAGCAAGTAAAGCAATAACAAGTCCATGTTATATTGAGGTGGCTAACAACTTTAATTGTGCACTTCAGGACCTAAACATATCCCTAGGCAAAACTGAAATTTCCTGCATGTCCCACATGTTAGGAAATGTATCTATCCCACACCTGTCCTACGTAAGATAGAGCCATAATTTATTTCATAACTGTACGAAATTTGGCTCTATCCTATGTAACATAGGTGTAGGATTTACTACAATGTGCGACATGCAGCGCTGTAAAAATTATAGCATGAACCCCCCCCCCCCAAATTCACACCAAACTGGTGGTGTGAATATCCACCATCAATGCATTGCGTGTCCTTCACACTTTCCACCTAGTGTGAATGCACACTTAGCGTGAAATTCACACTCAAGGGAATAACATGGACCCTTTACCAAACATTAATTATATTCATTTGCAGGCAATCATTGTTATCTACTTCATAAATCTGTTGTACACTTGTGTGTTATGTAAGCGAGAGTTGACAAAGATTTTGTCCTTGATTAATGAGATCTGGGATTCAGGCACAGAACATGCACCAATCTCTTTTTGAAAATAATATTGATATAATTATAAATTATAGTATCAGTTTTCGCCTAATGCATCATAATTATGCACAGTTATGATGGACTTTCAGGAATAGATGGAGCACATGACCCACTTTGATTACATAGATCTTGTGGTGGTGCTATTAAAACTATAAAAGGAGAAAGTACTTGATCAAGTAAATAGAATGTGGAACAGGTCCATTCTGAAATGACTTCCTACACACAAAATAAAATGGAGCAAATTACAGTGTATAAGTAAATGCCTGTGTGGTTTACGGCACATAACGCAACCAGTTAGTATTTATAAATAAAATAAAAAGTTATATTACATTATTGTGGCTTCTTTATGACAAATAGTTCATGTTCTTTGGTATTTCCCAGTACTTTTGAAGATTATTATTACAGAATAGGTATGTTGCTTGATATGAATATTCTACCAAGTTTCTTAGAAGTAGTATGTAGCTTTATATAGAGGTTGTATTACGTCATAATTTTTGTGGTTGTCATTTTTTTACCAGGTAAACATAATAATTATTATTATTTTTTTATCATTTTCTTCAAAATATCATTTTATAGTATTATTGTGGCAGTTATACCTGACAGTGGTGGGAAGGTGCTAAACTTCACATAGTAATCCTCATATAATCCTGCCACATGGCACAAATAACAGCTGCTTACAGAGAGGTCACAATAATGAGACAAAGGTAAGTATGAAGGTTGAGTATAGTTCTCACTCCTGCAACCCAATACTCACACACCATTGGAGAGGAGCCTTTTCTGTGAATCTTCAAATAACCTTGCCATTCTACTTAGGCAAACTGTCTTGGACACAAGTTGATGGTCAGTCCCAATTTCAGCTAGCACCAGTTTAAATAATTATTTATACTGGAGCTAGCTAAAATCTCTGTTAACTAGGGCCTGCCAGATTATGCTCGCAATTTTTTGAATATTATTTTATTATTCAAAAAAATTGAGTTATTGTTCCAACAGAATAGTATATTATTCTAGACATTTTTGTATTATTCTCTTATTATTCTAATTAGAAATAAGTGATACTGTGCTGATTGCATTATAGCTAGCTGTATAGAGTTGGTACATTCTGAAATGAATGAGTAAAACTATCTGTCTCTTGGTGAATTACTCAATATGAAGGATTGTATATAGCTAGCTAATCTTTCAGTGAAAATCTTAAACTTCCCATAAAAATGTTCAATGAATGGAAAAAACATGGTCTGCTGCAGCTGAAAAAACTACAATTTTGAGAAACCTTATCGAACATTTGGGGGAAATGTGGATTAACCAGCATTAAAGAATTTTAATATGCTCGGCAGTGGATCCACATTCTGTTCTCTTCACATTCTTAGGTCAATGCTAGTAATAATATACCTTTTTTGGTCAATTCTGATGCAGTATGATTGTTGAGTTGCTCAAGAAGAGAATCCATTTAGCATAATTCTCGATATGACTTGCTGACTCTGAGCCTGACTGACAGCTCTCCCCAGTATTTCAAACTTTCTTCTTTTTTTTCATTTTAGAAATACAATAACAGAGTGGCCAACACCAACCCAGCTGCTTTAATCAAGTAATAAAGATCTACCTCATAACCACATTTCTGCTCATGTTTATGTCCTTTATTGTAAAAGAAAAAGAGAAAAAAATGCACTATTGATTTTCTTTTATAATTAAGGATAATATGGACTTCTTATTCTCATTTTACCTCTATTATTCTCCTAAATACCCTTATTATTCTAGAATTATTCCACTATGCTATTACATGTCTATTATTCCAGAAAAAATGCTAGCATAATCTGGCAGTATCCACTCATAATATTTTGTAAGCCATTCAAATATTTTGGTTAAAAGTATTATAGCTACCTCTAATAGAATGCAAAAACTTTCAACAAAGTATATAAAACAACAAATATCAACTTTTATTATTACACAGTTTTGAATTATTGGATTTGCTTTATCTGGTAAAAGATTAAGTATCCTTCAGACAGTTTTAACATTTCAAATTAGCTATATATCCTCTAATCAAAACATGAGATCATCACTTCTCTAAAAACTAAAATAGGAGGGCACATCCACTCTATCAATCTCCTAAATATTAGGCTACTTTCAAGGCATAGACAAGGGCTAGGGTTTTCAATGCTGATGTTTCATCTGCCTTAGAAAGGCACATGAACATGATGCAGACAATGACCAGCTCAACTAACTATATCTGTGTCAGTGTCTCTTTTGGAGTTAGTTGCGCACAGTTGACTCTATCAGAACACCCCAGTCAGTCCTCATGATTGTACAGCTACTGATGTTCAATGGTTTAGCAAGATTTCGTGAGAGTTAGACTACCAGCACCATCAGACACAATATAATACAATGTAAGTGTGAATTCGATTGATATAATATCATCTGAATGGGATGGAATGCGAAGATTCAGAGTGGCTGGGAAATATGCTCAACCACTTTATTTTACCAAAAGTCACTCAAGCCTGTAGGGAACTAAGTTGTGGCTACAAAAAAGGGTGTAGCAGATTTGCAAAAGTAGGAATGCTTTACATTGCACTAAACTTTTCTTTTGTTGTGGATTTGTACAGATTAACTGGGCACTAGTGCCAATACCGATCAGAATAGTGATATTTCACGTATTCAAGTATAACATATTTATCATGTACGCATGCGTAAACTTAATCTTAGCAACGACAATTTTTCCGAGCTCAACCAGTAAGCTAACGTTGTTATTGCTGAAGATATTTCATTACAGGATTTTTTTGATGACGAAGTTCTTGAAATGATTGAGAAACAATCTGAATATCTACAGAAACTCCCTATAGAAACAACTGTTGCTAATCCAGTCTATATACTAACGGACAAACGGAAGAAGCTAAGCACGTAGAAGAAGCATCTTCTTCTGTGTGTTTGGATGATGAAGAGTTGGAAATGTTTGTGGACCAGAAAAAAAATTGTAACACAAAGAAGAAAACAATATGCGACTTGAGGAAGTGGTACGGCTGGTGTAATCAATTGAAAAGGATGGCTGCAAGTGCTGGATTGTCTGGGAAAAAAACAAATAATTCAGCTCGAAAAACAATGGTTACATGTCTTACCAAGAATAGTGTACCAGAAACACAGATAATCCAACTAACTGGGCATAAAAATCTACAAAGTCTAAATAGCTATAAAAAAGCATCATTACAACAGCAAAAGGAAATGTCTCATGTTTTGAGCTCATACAAAAAGCCTGAAACTAATCCATCTTCTTCATACCCTACAACTCAATCGAGTGAACCAAGATTTAAGTGCTCAGTCCTTCTTTGCTGGAGAAACAATCACCAATTGTATAATAAATATTGTTTTTTTCCTACAGCAACACAAACACAAAGTTTCACCACAATGTCTGCTGCACCTAAATGACACACAACCACAAATGAAGTGATTTACAATTCATACATAGCTACCTACATAGCAATAGACAGATATATCAAATTAATGTATTATTATTAAGACTTAACAAAAAACCTAAAAATATAAAATTAGCCTAAGGGGATGCAATAACACTTGTTAGAATGCCCAAGGGGATGCAATATGGAAAAATATTGGGGGAGTTTCATTTGTATTAATCTCTATGGGAGTACTTGAGTTCAGTACATGATAAATAAAAGTATTGATAAAAATGAGAAGCGTTTAAGTACAGTACTAGTGTTTTTGAGTATTTCATGGGTACTTTATGACCTGTACTTAAGTGTGCTAAAGTATAAGTACCTAAATACTTCATCCCAATATTCTATAGACTTGGGTCCATTTCAAATCATTGGAGGGGCTATTTGTTTAACGACCACTTTAGTTGGGTAAAACTCTGGAATAAACCTTACTTAATACCCAATCATTTCAATTTTTCCCTATGTGGTAGGCAGGGTTGTCAGTCCTAAGTGTCTCAACCTGGCATGGCAGAGAAAATATTAATCTATGAATATTAACATGGCAGAGAAAAAATGGAGATTGGATTGAAGCAATGAATACTATTATAAACTGTAAAAAATATAGGAAAATAATAGTCCATATTATGCAATGAAGAGTATTCGTTGTCAGATCCTATTGTTGCTGTGCAAAAGTGGATCAATAATGGTGCAAGTTTTTTAGTTAACCCCTAGTGCAGGTGAATTCATTGGCCATGTAGGAATGTTTTGGTAATTCATAAGTGTAGTCATTATTGTAAATTGCCTTCCCGGCTGTGGCGAATTTCGTGAGGGAGGTGGGGCTCGGCTTCCTCTGGCACACTTCCATTTAAAATGTGCCCCCTTTTTCGCATTAACTACTTTATTACGTACCTGCCATTCGGTAAATAGTAATAACTTCTTGGTTTGCCGTAGTTTTCGTCGTCCTTCAGTAATTGCGATCTTAATGAACGCTTTGTGGTAAGGCATTTTGCTATTTGTCCTTATGGTATAAAAAAACAACAACAACTTATGCATCTTAGATCTGCACCAGCAAGAGAATAACCAGCAAAATTGGGGAAGTGGTGATCACGTGCTTGGGGGACACCACCAGGGGAAACCCTGGTATGTAAAGCGGTCACCACCTGGGGAAACCCGGATATGTGTAGCCCGGCTAGCTTGCTCGTAGCTTGCAGTTAGCGTAGCGTAAGGTGTCGGTTTTGAGCTACTTTGTGGGCTTGTCAGTGAAGTAAGGATGGCGGTAGTAGGCGGTAGTAGGCGGTAGTAGGCTGTAGTTTAAAAAGAAATGTAACAAACAATTTTTCCATATGTTAAATTTGTTCATTTCATTGTAGCTAACATTAGGATTCTAACTATACCTAAAACCTTGCATAATGTCGGATGCCATAGAATATACTTGGAGTGTGCCAGAGCCAGTATCATGGTGTTGTGTAAGTTAGAATGTGAATAAGTATGAATTGTAACATGGGGAATATTCTTACGAACAATAATCACTCTTTGATTTCTTAGGCATGCTTAAAGAATAAGTCACTAATAGTGTTGATGACATTAGCTTATGTTCTATCATGTGCCAATGCTAGAAGATGTACAGGTAAGATGAAAGATGTGGTACTAACTATTTTTTATTATTTTACTACTTATTATTGTGATACCAAAATAAGGTTCACCTATTGGGAGAGTTTTGCTCTACGATTAATGTTAGGAATAATTAACTTTCTCACTTTTTATTAAGTTTCTTATTATTATGAAATTTATAAAAAAAAATGTAATTTGAACAGATCACACACCTGTTTCAATAGTATCCAACGGAACAGAGACACTCATATTCAACCCTAGAAATAAGGTATATAGCTATAAACAAAAAAAAATTAGCATAAATGTTGAATAGCCACACATTATGCCTGTAATATAAATTATATTAATTAGAAAAACAAAACGTCCACCCTTCAATTTCTCTATATTATTGTTATAGGTAAGCCATGTAATTATGTTAACATAAAAGTGCACTTGCTTATATTAATTATAACAAAACTCAATTGTAGTGCTTCAACTAACGTACTGTACTAAAAATAAGTAGTTCTAGGTCAACTTTGTTACTTGATTATTATTTATTTGGCATAATATAGATTTGCAATTTGAGACTTAATCTTAAGTTTTAATTACATTTAACAAATAAGACATTTTCAGTAATATAGCTACTCACGTTTTTTTATCTTATTTTTATCAATTTTGTATGAAACAAATAACATTTCAATCCACTGTAACAATGTCATAGCTATTATGATGATAATTTCTAAGTTAACCAAGATTAAGTACACTTAAATTGTAATTAGCATTGCTAACTAAAGCATAGGTATACTTCTACTTTATCTGTTATCCTTGTAGGAAAAGCTTGTTTTGTTGTATCCTGCAGTGTTTAAGTGAGGTGAATTATTAACCCTACAATGAGTGCTGTTATATGGCCATGCCCATTCGTTCGTTCATCTACCATTTGGAATTATGAGTGCTCACGTGAGCGTACAAATTTATTGTGCATGGTTCAGATTTGTGGTGTAATTCTGTACTTACAAAGTGCTTAACTTTTTTGTCTGGTGTTGGGTAGTCGCTAATGCTGGAGGTGTGACTCTGTCATCATCAACTGTAAGTATGCCTGCTCTCCAATAAGTGTGCCATAGCGTGCTTGTCAGAAAGTCCAAATATTCCTGTGGTTTTTTTTCTTCTATCAAGCCGAGGCTAATATTAAAGTCAGAGAATGCCATGAAGTTCACATAGTGAACCTCAGAATGTCGTAGAAACCGTAAGACTGAGTGTCAAGCATGTAAAACAGCTTTAGAAAGTGTGGATCAGTCTCAGGAGTGTACAAGGGGTGATCCTAAATGTCACGTCTATAATAAAGCATTTGAAACTCCTGAAGAATACCATATGTACTGGGATGAAGATTATTTGGTAGCTACTGGTATACTATTGTAAACTTATTAACTGTAGCATTTCAAATTATTAAGATACATGATATATGGAATGTCATTGAGTAATGTTTTTCATTACTGTAATCATGAGGCCACACATAATACAATTACACAATGCAAGAAAGATTAATTGTATATAGCAAGGATGTAATATGAATTTTGATTAAAGGACTTGTATTGACTTAATTATATCAATAGTGAAAAATATTCTTTTCATAATTTCACACATTTTCCTGTTGTGTGTGTTGATTTTTTCAGCAGTAACATTTGCTCTTCTACTGTTCATATTTCTACCTGTCATCTTAATTTGTGGTTGTTATTATAAGAAGAGGAAATATTGTTTTGATAGAAGGAATGGGTAAGTATTGGACATTATGCCATATGTCTTTATTGTTAAGATCATTTGCTCATAAGTGTATCATTAGAAGCTGCAACAGTAACAGTTACAACAGATAATGTAAGTTTGAAAACTTCTGGTGACAAGATGTTAGTATGTTTTTCATTGACTCACATGGTTACTTGATAATGGAGGTATTCATCTTGAATCAAATATTCAGAATAACTTATGTACTGTAACAAGATTCAGAAAATAATTTTGTATTATTGAGCTAAATGAAATAAAAAGTCAAAGCTTATTATAACACTAAAATGTATGTACATTATACATAAGTATACCCATGTCAAACCACATTGACTGAATTAGCACGAAACTCAGTCACTTGCGGGTGCTTTTATAAATAAAAATGATAATTCCAAATATTGTAGCTGTACAGTATGCGTGCACTCCACACATGGAAAGTCTAATAACATGACTTCTATCATTATTAGGAAAAAAGAACCTGTTAAAAAGCTTCAAAGAAATTGATCACAATAACATTGAATAAAGCTCATTGCTAAGCTCACATCAGCAATGCCATGACTCCACTTATTGGAAATCAGAAAAAAATCACCAAAGCATTCCATCAAAAGCTCTACAGATATTCAATCAGTTTTCAATTTACCCACGTGTTTAGCTGCTGCTGCTTGTTTTACTGAGGGGGTTATTTTACTGAGGGGGTTTATACTTTGTGATGACATCACATATGTACATAATAATTGGGAGAAGAGTTCCTTCAAACATCATTATTTAGCCAATAAATGCTAACTTTTTCCTTAATGTTTTGTGTTCCTTAATTGTCATGCATGTTATTCAGATTCATTATATTTTTAGCTCTGATTGTATCAAATATTTTCCAGGAAACTCATTTAAAATTCCACATTAAACAAATACAAACTGTTTAAACCATCAAATAAATTACACTGAAGCTTTATGTGGTATTGATTTATTCCACAAATTAAGAAGACGTTTGGTTTAGATTTTCATTTTTATCAAAAATTTTGTCATTATGGTAAAATTTCCACACTCATAAGCACTGGCATCTAATTTATAAACGAGATAGATTTTAACTGACTATGTTTATGTACATTGATAAACCTGTGTAATAAATATTTTCATTTCTAGCTTTCATACAACAATGGTGTTTATTTGTTCACAAATAAGAATATGTGTGAGTAAACAAAAGTTATGTTCTTTAATAATATCCAAAAATTAATCCCAAATAAAATTTTTAATTATATTATTTGAGTCTGTATAGTTTTCTTTCTGGTAATTCTTATGACAAACTACACTTGGTATGATTGATTTATTGATCGTTATTGCTTTGAATTATTCTTGTCTCAGACATGACTTGAATATTATGGGAAGCTGAGTGTAGCTGACGGTTAACGACTACTTGAAAATATTTTTGAAAATATAATGTTATGGGAAGCAGTAAAGTATTACAAACCTACTCGAGTGTTCTCTATTGGAATTAGAAGTGATAGTAAACTCTATTTGTTAATGCACTGCTGGTCATAGTTATTGGTATTGTTCTTTTGCTACAAATAGTCAAGTTACAAGACAAGGACGGAAGAATCTATTTTATATTTCAGACAAAAAAATTAAGTACTAATGATCATTATAAGTAATAGTGAGTTGGAATTAATAATTAATAATGTGCAGATTGTAAAACAGCTTAATCAGTGATTAATTTAATGATTTCACGTTCTTAATGTTTTACCTTGATACTTTTGCACAATAGTTCACTTTCCATTTGCAGTGATGCTGAAATAATCACCAATATTATGTCTCTTCTGTCTGTTCAAAACAGAACGTAAGAATTGAGTTGACATTTCTCAGTAAGAATCCTAAGTATTTGCAATGGCACAAAACTTTGATTGATAGCACTTCTTATTCTCTGCAGAAAAGATAGGAAATAGCCCTAAATCTCCTGGCCATAATACCCAATGCTACCCAAAATGTCTACAAAATAATTCTGTAACATGTAGGGCTTAATTAAGCCCCCTAACCTACATAACTGAAGATATGATTTGTAATTGTGACACTAATTAAAATTATGTCCATAAATTTTAATTTAGTTTTCTATTTGTTCATAATTATGCTTAATAATATGGTTGCCACTACTCTAGTCTATAATATATATATATATATATATATATATGCACACACAACTTATGTATGGTCTATCTATTTTTCACTTATAGGGCGTACAATTAAACTCCTCAAGTACAAGAACTGATACTACGAATGATGTAAAAGATGTATCAGTGTCACAAGACAAAGTGTCATAATAACACAAATTTTCAGTTGTTTATTTTACTCAAATTACATCTGCCTACTTTTTTGTTTGAATATGTTTCTGTACGATTGTTAAAATATTGTCATTGTGAAGATTCAAAATTCAAACCACACAATATGTATATTATTATTAAGGAATCATAAAACTGTGTGGAGATAGAAGGTAATTTTATCATAGATATTTGATGTACGTGGGCAATAGAAATTACTTATTTATGAATTGTGTATTTTTTATTGAGAGTTGTGTCTGCTATGGTTGTGGAGAAGTAGTTCTACAGTTTTTCTTAATTTTTGTCTGACTTGGTTAAAAAAGCTAGTCAATTTTGGCAGATTATAAGTCTTTGGTGGGTAATGTCCACTAAGGTCATGTTCTAATCAGGTAATAAAAATCGTGCTGCAAAAATGGTAGTATGGTTTTGTAATTTACTTCACAATTTCTTTCACAGCCTTCTTTTACTCATTAGATGTATTTTTTCTCTTTCACAGGCTTCTCTAAACAATACAGAATTAAAAATATTTAGTCACCACCAGGATGTATAATGCACAAGTTGTAAATACATAGCTCTAGCTATTTAGTTTTTTTGTTAGAACAGGTTTATGCACAGACACCATACTAGAATTATTCAAGAAAATAGTGCAACAAGTTCATATTACAAATATAGCTAGTATTTTAAATGCATTGGTACAGAAATATAATAACAGCTATAATTTGCGAATTGTTGTATATTGATAAGTTCTCGTTACAGTAGATAAATACAATTTGCTTTTAAGTGGCTCTCACAATGAAGTGGATCTCTAATTGATCTTAACCACTATTGTGGTGAATGTTGGTTTCAGTAACGTGATTAATCTTTACCACCACATGCTCGTGGCAGATGCCGTACAGATAAGGTGGAAGTTAATATGGCTAACAGAGGATTTTCTTTCTGAATTAATCATTCACCTTTTGTACCAAAACTTGGTATTTATTAAATATATTACACATGCTATTCACATGACTGTACAGGATACTAAAACAGATAGCAATGAACTTTAATATTTATTACAATAATAAAGGGTTTTATGTAATGTACACTTGGAGTAACTAAATCGAATTGTCTACAGTTATCTCATGTTTTGCACTATAGTCCATAAGCAGATACCCACCATCTTCACTTTAATTATTTCGCTAAATTCTCTGTTGCCCTGTGCCATCAATTTGCAATGTACTAATTACTTAATTACCGGAAATCAAATACAAAAGCTTCACATATTTGGTTAGCCCCTGGTGAACCCCCCTGTAGCATGTGAATGTCATTTATCATGTTGTTTGCTAATATTGTGGAAAGTAATGTATGTACTGACCACAATATTTCTGTGAGTCTCTCAATAATTATTATGCTTTTAAATACTTGTGCCACTACAATAACAATACATCATATAAACTTATACTTATAGCTAAAATAACAAACCCTCTTGAAAATAATTGATTTCTGTTCTTGATTGCATTTTTTAAATTTAATGTTATTTGCTTATATAATAATCATCAATCAAGATTTAGATTAAGATTGAGTATATTTATTTGTATCAAGGTGCATATTCCATTTATACAGATGGACATAATGTTATGATACTCAATGATGACAAGAATGGTTCTTGCAAGACAATAGAACTAAAACATTTTAGTTCTATTTTCTGGCGAGAACAACCTCTAAACAACAATGTACACACAGCTTACCCTATTATGTTCATCAGTTATAGCACTCACTTTTCACTATTATCCTGCACAATTTAGCTATTGACTAATTCTGTCCAATTATGTTGTTATTATCCATAATTAGAAGCGTTTTAGCATTTCTTCGGCATTTGTCACAATTAACTTTCTTCAACAAATACTAAAGCTGAACTACTAACATCTTAGTATAATATTTCCTTGTACATAGTATTGTCTGTAATGTTCTCATGTGTAGGACCTAACAGTGCACTGATTCAAAGTTATTATAGCGTTTTCATCATAATTACTATCATTAACATAATAAAAGAAATCGTATGAAAAATATTGTTCAGCAAATTGGCTTTTGATAAAAAGCACACTAAAATTATTAAATTTTGTAATATAGTTCAGATTCATATTATATATAACTAGAATTGTTAGTTACTACAGTAAAAACTGTAGCACTGATTTGTGATGATACTTTACCAGATACAATCATGCACTAAAACTAACTGGGATAAGTGATACAAATAATTCTTCACAATGAATACGACATTTTACATAATATTGGGGAGCCCCTGGTAGATCCCCTGAGACACAGGGTGAATGTTTTGGGTACTTTCCACAAGATATGTAAACAACTTAATGAGTGGCATTCTCGTGTCTCAGGGGATCTACCAGGGGCTCCCCAAGTATGTAATACTTCTGTATACGTTCCCATAAGTAAATTTGCACATTACAAATGTACAGGATAGAGCAACTGAGAATTTAGCACCAAAATAGTTAGAGTGAGGATGGTGTGATATGGCTTATAGGCGTGAATTTTGCAAGGATGGAGGCACATTTTTGCACGCATGAAATAGACAGTAGACAATACAAGCAGTACCCACAGTGTACATTACATAAAGTCCATATTTTGCATTATATTTGTGCTATTATTGGTATAAAACATGCACTAATAACTTTGACAAGGTGAGAACAATTGCGACCATGTATTAACACACACAAAAACTGCATGCCAGATATTGTTATAAACTCATTAAGGCTAAGTATTTCACTGGAAAATTATCCAGATTTCCTGTACCAGGTCAGTAAAAGGAAAGGTTACTGGAAGGTCACCTGTCAGTCACATGGTTGTCACCTTTCCTAATACCAGGGAATATCTGGTTTCCCTGTACCTATCCTATAACAGTATAGGGCAAAATTTCCTATAGCCTTTCCTTTGAATAGACTGATCCATGACAGCTCACGTTACCCTACACCTATCCTTGAGTACATGCCAACTCATGTTCTGTGTAATATTTCAGATATCTTCCACCTCATGTTCACTGAACCTGTCCAACATGACGTCATTCCATCTATACTGGACCAATCCTGCATGATGTCATCCCATTTTTATTGGACCTGTCCTGAATTACGGCATCCCATCTTTACTGGACTTATCCTGCATGACAACATCCCATCTGTACTGAACCTTTCCAAATGCCAGGGAATATCTGGTTTCCCTGTACCTATCCTATACTAGTACAGGGCAAAATTTCCTATAGCCTTTCCTTTGAATAGACTGGTCCATGACAGCTCACGTTACCCTACACCTATCCTTGAGTACATGCCACCTCATGTTCTGTGTAATATTTCAGATATCTTCCACCTCATGTTCACTGGATCTGTCCAACATAACGTCATCCCATCTTTACTAGACCTATCCTGCATGATGACATCCCATCCTTACTGGACCTATCCTGCATGATGACATCCCATCCTTACTGGACCTATCCGGAATGATGCCATCCCATCTTTACTGGACCTATCCGGAATGATGCCATCCCATCTTTACTGGACCTATCCGGAATGATGCCATCCCATCTTTACTGGTCCTATCAGGCATGATGACATCCCATCTTTACTGGACCTATCAGGCATGATGACATCCCATCTTTACTGGTCCTATCCTGCACGATGTCATCCCATCTTCTGGACCTATCTTGCATGATTACATCCCATCTTTACTGGTCCTATCCTGCACGATGTCATCCCATCTTCTGGACCTATCTTGCATGATTACATCCCATCTTTACTGGTCCTATCCTGCATGATGATATCCCATCTTTACTGGACCTATCCGGCATGATGACATCCCATCTTTACTGGTCCTATCCTGCACGATGTCATCCCATCTTCTGGACCTATCCTGCATGATTACATCCCATCTTTACTGGTCCTATCCTGCATGATGATATCCCATCTTTACTGGACCTATCCGGCATGATGACATCCCATCTTTACTGGACCTATCCGGCATGATGACATCCCATCTTTTCTGGACCTATCCTGCACGATGTCATTCATCTTTACTGGACCTATCCCGCATGATGACATCCCATATTTACTGGACCTATCCGGCATGATGACATCCCATCTTTACTGGTCCTATCCTGCATGATGTCATCTCATCTTTACTAGACCTTTCCTGCACGGTGTCATCTCATCTTTACTGGATCTGTCCTGAATAACATCAGTCTATCTAAACTGAAACTGTCACGAACACTATCAGTACATCTGTACTAATCAGTATTGAATAATGTCAGCACATCCTGTCATGAACAATGTCAACCAGGTTATTGTATAATCTGACCAGTCCAAATAATATATATATATATATGCCCACCCATACTGTACTACAATTAAGTCATTCAATTCCGATAGAAAAATGAGAAAAACTATACCAAGTTATCTCTACAGTTTAGTCTGAGAGTTATGAAAACCTCTAGCGTCCATTTATATGTAGCAAGGTAAGATGATAGTAGCACCAAGTCTCGTCTTCCATGACTTTCATCCATTGAAATAAACATCCACTGTGTAGTATGCTTCAAAATACTCAATTCTACAATATAAATTTTACATGACTACTAATTCTATGAATATAAAACTGTAAGCAACTATTTAAATTAGGGTAACATAGAAGGCTTTCAGTAGAAAACTTACATCAAAATAAGACTTCTTAAGTTGCCACTTCCACATCTGAAAACATTACTCCCCCTTTGTAGAGAACTCCAATTTCCTGAGTAATAAATTAGTATACTGCATCTAAAATGTCATCAGTACATATAGCTAAATTATCACACTTACACCACCAAAATTAAATTAACCAACAATGATAAATTACAAGAAAGTAATGAAAGGTTTCTATTCTATTTTAACATCGGGTTGCACTGCTGAGAGGTACAAAATAAATTGCCTGCTTCTTATCACAATCGGTACCCGGAGGAAGCAATAATTAGAACATCCGAACCAGAATTATTTTTGTGGGGGTAAGGGAATGCTAGACTCATAGGTCAGACACTATACCTAACCACTCCACTCGGAAGGTTCTGGCAAATTGGCCATATCAAACTCGTTATGCCCAGAATCTGGAATGTATTGGACGTGTACAGTGTATAGTGAGGGTATGTGTTTTGATTAAAAGAGGGCAGGTACACTACTTACGAGCTATCTCTACAAAATCAAAGGCGCTTCAAACATGGCAACACTACAACGTCTGTAGATAGAACACTTTAATAACAAACAACAGATTGCTACAAGCACTCTCTTAAAGTACATTCTCTACCGTTAAGGAGATGTACTGTGACTAAACTTATACGAGTCTAGAAATCTTCCCTCAGTAGGTGTCGTGTGTATCCAAGAACAGATAGCACCATTGCTGGATATCAATGGGGAAGGCATGATACGGATACTGCACTAAACACTTTACCGAGTATTGCATACATTTTATTGATTTACTTGCGGTTAAACACAGTATTCCAGTAGTCTGGCGCACGCAGACCCTTTACCTCTTTAAATACTGCCAGGGAGGAAAGGGTCTGGTCACTCCCCAATTGTGGCAGTTGTGTCTACGCTGCCAGGACAGCGGCCCAATCAGATTGTTCAGAATTTGTTTGCGCTAAATAAAATTAAGGGAAATGGCAGGTCGAGTGTGCCAAAGTGTTATTAGATTTTAAAGCTCTGGAAGAAGTGTTCAATAAGCTTGGATTGAAATTAGTCAGCAGACTAGATTGAAATCAATGAAGTAACGCTGTTCCCTGATTTATTTCTTCGCAAAACTAATTATGCTGATCTGTTACATAACCATTACATAATGACACAACTACTTACAATTGGCAGTGACCAGACCCTTTCCTCTCCGACAGTATTTAAAATAGGTAAAGGGTCTGCGCATTCCAGACTAGTACAAGTTAGATGTGGGCAATAGACCATATCCTTCCTAGTGGAACGGTTCAGTAAAGGGTCTTATTTGTAAAACACACTACTCATGAAATATTTTGCATACACATACAAATTATACCTTCTATCTGCTATATTGTGATTATCACAGAAGAACATCATAACATGTTAAATAAAAACCATTTTTATATAATTTACCTGAATAAATTGCCACTAACATAAAGATTGCAGGCTGATTCTACCCCAGCAACACCAACCCAGTCCACTCACCTCCTAGTTATGCCCACTACACCACAACGTGCTGGCAGGTATCTTTGAAGAAAGAAACCCTTTTCCAAAAGACTTCAGTGACTTTTGGTGAATGCTATAACCCTTTACCAGGGCTCTCTCCCGTGCTTGCAGCGTGAGCGAGACCCCGCCCCATTACGGACTGGTCAACTTAATGGTAAAGCGTGGCTACTAAACCTGGAATTTAGGTAAGAATCGAATAGTATCGCAGACCCTTTACCGGGCGCTATAGCTAGAATTTGTATTGAATAGTATTTGTATTTACACCACCTTAAGGTGGTGTAAATACACAATGGAGTATGGAAGAGATCAAATTGTGGTAGCCGTACAGTTTCAACTAACACCTTACTAAATCTTTATGACATGTGATACGTCATTGTTTGTTTCTGCAGAATTTGTGTGTAGCTAATTAGTATACTTGCAGGGCCAAAAGTCCTAGTTTGCCAATTGCCAACTTAGTAGATTGTCAAGTCTGCAACTTCTCTCTGTATATATGGTATGTTTTATTAACCATTTGACAGGTATGGAACTATTGGGGTAACTATTTGGACATGTCTGGCAACTATTTCACAGTCACATTCACAACTCCCTTGAAGCTTCCTGTTAACCAACTCAAATTATATCAAAATCAATATTCAAAATTTTATTTCAAAATATTAATTGTATATTTTATGGAATATGGAAAATATATCAATATCTCATTATAAAATATAACAGAAAAAGAATGAATGTTGTTAATTAAAATTGTTCAGTCTTCACCAGCAAACAAAAACTCAGTCCGGTCACTTGATCTATAATACATAAACAACAATAGGAATAAATAGATGGTATGCAATCGTTTGTGCCTTATAATTTTCCTTACTAATTTCTGAATTCTGGCCAAATGGGGAGGGGGCCAAGATGGCCACAACACTGCTACTAAGAACCTCTGGAGGAGAAGGTGGCTGGTGGAGTTAGCCTCGCCACTTGTTCTCTTGAATCCAACCATAAAAGCAGACTCCATTCCAACCAGATCCCTAAATTACTGAATGCATCACAACTAATTCTCTCACTACATTATCAAGTAAATGTACAAGTGTCAGTCAATTTAACACCTTCACTCATAAACACTATTACCAAGGTAGCATAATCTTTGCAGGGAGATCAAAGGTACACATCAGGAACAATTATGCTCTTTCTGCTTCCCATTATGCTAAGCTCCAATGCCTTGCCAGCATGTTTTTTTCTCTTCAGACCCTTTACCAACTTGCGCCCAGAAGAGTAGGTGCACTGCAATTGGTACCATTATGCCAGCAGTGCTCAGGCATCCAGGTGTTGCCTTATTAGGCCTACAGGAATCCCAGCATAATTTTGCATAGCCTTACTACACTTGTACCTAGCAACAATGAAGGGAAAAAGATTACAAAATAATTAAATGCGATACATGTGTAATGATATTTTTTCCTGTAGCCGCTTGTCTGTAGGCTTATTTACAATGTTTCACGTATGGCATAGAGGCCGTTTTTTGAAGAGAAAGAAGGATACTCTTGTTGTATGCATGAAATATTGAAATAAAGTACTTATTTCACTCCTTGGTCATGAAATACCATTTGACATTTCACTCGCAGCTGTATTTAACTCACCTTCAGCTCGTGAAATATGGTCACTTGCTTATGAAATATCTGGTGATATTTCACTCCAAGTCATGCTATAAGTACAATTTATCATTTTTGCCAGGATTTCTGGATACAGAATGTTTGTATGTTGCGAGCCTTTTTCATTTCTATTTGTGTCACAAAATTAATATCACAGCTCGAGGAAGTTTTAAGAAACTTCCAAAAATTGGAACTAGTCCCATAAAATTCCTCTCACCTCTATGATAGCTAACACTGGTATCGAAAGGAACTACTGTATTTATGGTCTCACCACAGTGAGGGTGCTACTTGGCCTGATGGACTACAAGTACAGTAGTTCCTGCACTGTAAATCGAAAGGTGTGTACTGCACACCAAATTGAGTGTGACGCACTTGTCCCTATACTCACACCCAAAATAGCGTGGGGTTCACGCTCAATGAATGTGTTGTACACACCCTTATGAGTGTAAGCTCACACCTTTGTTGGTGTGTTGTACACACACTTACGAGCGTAAGCTCACACTGCTGTTTGTGTGGATACACACCGCTTTAGTGTTACCTCCTACTTCCCAAACTCCTGTTGGTATTTCAGTCAAGTTAGTATAAGTCTTGTCCACAGAGTTGGTGGGGTCACAAATTTTCATGCAAGATACATATTTTTCCCACCCAGCAAGATTCTCTCTAAAAACACCATTTAGTATGCGGTGCTCTACCACACTAGCACACTATAGGGACAGCCAACAATATTTTACTCTGAAGTCATTAATATGATTGATTGCAGATAGGGAAGGAGTGAATGCTTTGGTGCGTGTCCTCATGGTACTGCCACTGCTACTGCCAGATGTGTGAATTAAAGCTGATCCCAGCAAGGTCATTATACTATGCAGAGGTAAATTTTTTTTATTAAACCACTTTCAATTATCCCCCCTACCCCCCTGTGTCTGATGCAATACTATGTTTTATTTATTTATTTGACGTATCCATTTTCATTTTAATCAGGTCTTGACTAACAAAATTTGTTTTATTTGACTCGATCAATTCCATAGGCATACCAACATCCAGATTGAATTAACCCTTTAGTTGGTGGAGTCGCCGATTGGTGAAACTAAGAAAATATATCATTTTTATCACTTGAAACTGAATTTATATTTTTTATTTTTTTATTTATTATAATTATTATTATTTATTTATTATAATAATAATAATTATTATTATTATTATTATTATGTCTCTGTAGGAGTGTGTGAATATCCATTCAGTTGTGGAAGAGGTCTCCTATCTTGCTCCTTATATCTTAATGACAGGAAGTCTACTTCAGCCAGAGCAAGCATTCTTGGATCATCAATGAAGTAATGAATTTTGAGGACATTCCATTTATTTTAACAAGTGCTTTTTTGTTTTTAATATAAAGTACCCAGTTGGATGCAATAATTTTTATTCATTTTTGGAAATACATGTATTACTTTTTCAGTTTCCAACCAAAAAGGCCTCAATTTCTGCATTTACTCACGTCTCTGTCTTTTTAATTTGAATTTTTTAATTTTTAATAAACCTTTTAATTCTGATGATACACCACACAATGTATAATGGGTTTACCTGCAAGGCTCAGGTGGCTGGTTTTGAAGATCTGATCCAGAAGATGGCTGCTCAGCTTAATTGAGTCTGCTGTAATTGGTGTGGGTCACACGTACTTGACTGAAATACCAACACAGACGTACTTGACTGAAATACCAACACAGACGTACTTGACTGAAATACCAACACACACGTACTTGACTGAAATACCAACACAGACGTACTTGACTGAAATACCAACACACATGTACTTGACTGAAATACCAACACACACGTACTTGACTGAAATACTAACACAGACGTACTTGATTGAAATACCAACACAGACGTACTTGACTGAAATACTAACACAGACGTACTTGACTGAAATACCAACACAGACGTACTTGACTGAAATACCAACACAGACGTACTTGACTGAAATACCAACACACACGTACTTGACTGAAATACCAACACACACGTACTTGACTGAAATACCAACACAGATGTACTTGACTGAAATACCAACACACACGTACTTGACTGAAAACCAACACACACTACTTGACTGAAATAAACCAACACAGAACGTACTTGACCTGAAATAACCAACACACCTACTTTTGACATGAAATACCACACAGACGTACTTACTGGAAATACCCAACACACCGTACTTGACTGAAATCTCACACAACACGTCTTGACTGAAATACAACACAGACGTACTTACTGAAATATCAACACACACTACTGACTGAATATCAACACACACGTACTTGACTGAAATACCAACACATACGTACCTGACTGAAATACCAACACACACGTACTTGATTGAAATACCAACACACACGTACTTGACTGAAATACCAACACACACGTACTTGACTGAAATACCAACACACACGTACTTGACTGAAATACCAACACACACGTACTTGACTGAAATATCAACACAGACGTACTTGACTGAAATACCAACACACACGTACTTGACTGAAATACCAACACAGACGTACTTGACTGAAATACCAACACACACATACTTGACTGAAATACCAACACAGACGTACTTGATTGAAATACCAACACAGACGTACTTGACTGAAATACCAACACAGACGTACTTGACTGAAATACCAACACAGACGTACTTGACTGAAATACCAACACAGACATACTTGACTGAAATACCAACACACACGTACTTGACTGAAATACCAACACACACGTACTTGACTGAAATACCAACACACACGTACTTGACTGAAATACCAACACACACGTACTTGACTGAAATACCAACACACACGTACTTGACTGAAATACCAACACAGACGTACTTGACTGAAATACCAACACAGACGTACTCGACTGAAATACCAACACACACGTACCTGACTGAAATACCAACACACACGTACTTGACTGAAATACCAACACAAACGTACTTGACTGAAATACCAACACACACGTACTTGACTGAAATATCAACACACACGTACCTGACTGAAATACCAACACACACGTACTTGACTGAAATACCAACACAGACGTACTTGACTGAAATACCAACACAGACGTACTTGACTGAAATACCAACA
>WLWD01000581.1_pt1 | contig 34345 bp, 32 predicted proteins | sample 6712731 | NCBI WGS metagenome assembly WLWD01 (sample SAMN12718690, study PRJNA576275) | sponge metagenome | isolation source: marine sponge | host: Mycale hentscheli | place: New Zealand: South Island, Marlborough, Capsize Point | collected 2014-11-01
GGGGTGTTGGGAGGTTAAAAGTAGAGTGATACCTTTTTATGTAATACAATTAAGATGTCAGGTTGAAAAAGTTTATGCATGATGAGCACTAATCAGTTAATTTATTAGGTACTTGTGAATTCATGTTCACTTCACAAAAAATGGTATAATTACTGGACTAGTCTATACAAGGAGAGAGGGAGCTGTGAAATGTGGATCACAATCATGTGATATAGGCTTCTTGGTATGTATGTGTGTGTGTGTGTGTGCTCTTGTGTAAAGCATACTCTCCTGTGATGTTTGTCAATCAGCTGGAATATTGTGGTTGATGTATTGAGGCTTTTGTTGCTTAGCAAAAAATTGTAGTACATGCAGTAGAGTAGCAGCTGCTGACATTGTGTTTGTCAGTGTGTGTTTGAACTACCCCACCACACTCCTAAGTTTTAGTCCACAACAAGGCCACAAACACTTAAGTTCAATTTGAGTAGTACCACTTAGTAGGAGATTATCTCAAGTCTGTTGATCAAGGGGAGATAAACATTATAAGCAAGTATCTCAGCCAGAATTCTTCAACAAAAGTTAGAGCAAAATAGGTTGTTGGAAGCAATGAGCATATTGTGCTGGCATGATAGGGCAAAAGCAAATAGTAAATAATGAAGAAAAAAAAGTTTGTTACATTGTTGACCTTGTTTTAATGATCATAAAATTCATGTTGCTATGCGTCAATATCCAATATATTACTCAGGGAAGAGTGTAACTTGGTATTTCTGTTTGTTACTGCTATTATACTGTACGTTCCGCATGAATTTAGCTAAAATATAAATTCTGTAGTAACAATAACTGGGGTGTTTTAGTAAACATTTTCAGGGTCACTTCATTTGTGTTTAAGATAATGGTGGTGTAATTTATGACTTACTCTTCTAATTTCAAGTGGGAACTTGAATAGAAGATATATAAGTCCTGAATTTTCAACTGGACTTAAAGACGTGTGTGCAACATTTACTGAATGTAGAATCTTGTAGTGTATGGAGCATGAGATTCATACTTAGCTACACATCCTCACAAAGTATAAATTAATGTAACAACAATATCAATAATGATAATAATAATAATAATAATAATAATAATAATAATAACAATAAAACAAACAGGTCTAATTAAAAATAATTAAATTTTCAAATCAGCTATTTGCAAAATTATTGCCTCATAGACAAACTTAGTTATTAAAAAAATACAATGAATTTGGTTACCAACTCGCCAGGAAAATATACTACTAAATTCAGAATACAAATCTGTCTATCTGTTGGTCTGTTAGTCTGCCTGATATCTAATAGAATCCCCTTTACAAAAAAGATATGACTACATTTATTCATTACATATACGTCTGTTTGTGTATCTGTGTCACAGATACACACACATGCACATACACGAACAGACATACACATACACAAACGGACGCATACACATAAACAGACACACACATAAAGAATCACATAAAATGCAGTACACAGGCCATAGACATTAGAGCTGGGAGGGGCTAGATATAAATGCCTTTACATACAAGTACTGATGTCCTGAACTATTTCTGTCGTTGTGAACCTTCCTAACTCGACATGAATGTCCATATTTTTTCAGTCTAATTTGGAACATAAAATAAAGCCACAAAACATTTTACATTCAGAGGAAACTTTATCCTTACAATATTTTTAAATTGTTTAAAGAGATACAGTCACAGAATAGATTGTCCAATCTCCGCAACCCCAACAATATGACAGTATTTTAAACAGCATAAACATCACATCCCTTCAATTGCATGCATATTGCTGCACAAGGCAGGTTTAACATCACCTGGCATTATGCAGTAACCAAAGATTGTACATTTTTCAGTAGAGTTGACACTGTAGCAGAAACATTAGATAGAAACACTTTTAATCAAATTTCAAGCCCTGTTCAAAATTTAGAACTCGTGATTTTGACATTATGCAGACAAGATTATTAGGTGAACCTGACTATTAGAAACACAAAAGACTACATTTGTGAGACAAAATGATATAATTATGACGTATAAGCAGCAAGAAACAAACTAGCAAAGTTTAATGTTTCTTGTAGGACACACCAATAGCATAGTTTGTTCTTCATAAGTTATATCCATGAATGCACAATGGCCAAGCAGGCATTGAACAGGAAGAAATGACAGCATACTCGTTTCATAAAGGTCTTTCCACCACATTTCCAGAGGACTTCCGAAGCACTTCTTCGCGGAATGTTCTTTTAGCCAAGTATATATGAACCAAGATATGCTCATAAACTCTGTCGTTATGTTGAAATGACATATGAACAAAAAAATGATGAATGGATGGATTTGATGTTTTAAAACATGATTGAGCCAGTGTGAAGCAATCAATGTGTGACTCTTTGTAATCCCGGGACAAATATCGAGTATTTGCATATGTTATAGATGAATACTTACGAAATGATGAAGTAATTATAATGTCAATGGATGGTATTTTAGGATAAAGGAAGTGAAACAAGGAATGAAGTTCACTAATATGATGTTCATTGAACACTGATAACCTGTAAGAATTGGGTGTATCTATATTACTATCACTGTAGTGAAACTGCCAGTCTATGGTGCTAAAATTTGTAGGATTGCCATAAAGGGTGGTGTTTAGAGAACCGTGAACAACTGGACTTAAAATGGTCTCTCGTAGTTTCCCAAATTCGGAATGAAAAGCTTCTGGAACATTAAATTCAGACAGAAAAAAATCACTAAGAAACCTATGCATCAGTTGAACTTCTAAAGATCGAGTGCTACTTGGAAAATTTTCAAATATTCCGTTATATCTTTCAAAGCTGAACAGCCAAAAATTATATACTGGACCATAATCCAACAAACATTCTCTTAAGTGACAATGTAAATGCATGTTAGGAGTAACAATAGAAGCACCATACATTCTTTCTACCCTCCTACAAAACTGTTGTAGAAGTGCATGAGCTAATTGAACATCACTCATAGATACCTGTAACCACTGTGAAAGAATCCTTGATGCCAACACAAAGTGACGACAACATTCAAGGTCATTTGAAGGGAGATGATCATAAAGAGCAAAAAGTGAAAATATGTTTGTCCAATTTTTTAATTGGTCTTAGCAAAACCACTCATTATCTTAGATGGTAATCTGCCAACTGGAGGTATATACACTGAATTGACCCTTTTTTGAATACTTTCATAATCTTGTTTTTTATTAATTCTCTGTCATGCCAAATTCTTTTAAGTACCAACTTTGCTGTTCCAAGATACAGGTTATGCATCGGGTCAATTATAGCCATTCTAATGGGGTCAAAGTAAGGTAATTCCCAAAGTACTGAATGGCGACATCCTAACGAGGACTCTAAGCTTGCTTGTTCAGCTTTAGTTTTACATCTAAGGATTCTTTTGACATTGTTTCGATGCTGTTCATTTGATCGACTTGGCCATTGTGATAAATCAAAGCCAGAATAATCTTTCGTTCCAATTCCACCCGGAAATTGCTTTAAACACTTTGAACACCCTAATTTAGCTGCATGGCCAAGAAATCCATTCACTTTTCATGATGCAGGGATATCACAGGCTACACATAAAAGAGCACATCTCACCACTTGCATATTTCCACAATGTTTAAAGGTACTCCTTCAAGAAATTCTAAAAGATCTTCCACTAATGGTTTCAAAAAGCTATTAATATTTAGACTAGGTTCATGGGGACCAGGAATTAAACCTACTAGCAATACATTTTCTTCTTTAAATCTCTTTTGGCGAGGCAAATTCATAATAGTCAAATACATTGCACCAACAGAATATTCAAGGTGTTTATATGGTTTTAACCAATCAACATTCAGCATGAGACCGTATGTGAAAGGCTGTGATAGAAAAGGCTTTCCGTTATATTCTTGAAATTCAGCCCAAATTCGTCCATCATAATATATAGAGCTCATCAATCCCTCAACTTTATTCCTACTTCTCCAAGCTGCACAATCGGTCAGACAGCCAGGTCTGTTCAAAACCTCCTTCAGAGAGTTCTTGAGTGGCATATAACAAAAAGTTTTAAAAGGACGAAACAATTCTTTGCCTGTAGTTGTCCAAACTGATTTAAGCAATAGTGTATCACACCTCTTCCTTCTAATTTGTGCCAAGCACCTTCTACTGGTTAACTTGGAGCCGGATTTGATTATGCACTCTTCATATTTATATATTGCAAGGCACTTTTGGCATACTACAAACCTAACACAGGCTGTGTTATGAAATGTGTTCAAAATTTTTTGTAAACTGTAAGTTGTGGTAGGAAGAGTGGCTGCAATATCGGACAAATGAGGATGCTTTTTACCCAAAGCACCAAAAAATGCTGAGAGAATCTTTAGCAATGCAGCTATCGCCGTATTTGAAATATAAAACTTTTTTTGTAAAATAGCAATGAGGTATACTAACCAAGTAACTAAAGAGGAGTGAGCTGTATTATTCCCCTCAGTGCAGCTCATATTCCCGCAAATAAAATTAATTTCTTCTTCTTCACATACCTCAATATCTGCTGAAAACACAAATGTGCTGTTTATTATAACTGTACTATTTTTATTTATTAAAACATACCTGTATCATTTATTTCAGTATCACCAGATTTAGATTCTAATTTATCCACTTCATCTTCATACAACATATCGTCTGACAAATAAATAATAAGGACAATAATTTTGTTAGTATCATTAGTAATATAATAATGATGATGATAATAGTAATAATAATAATAGTAGTAGTAGGTATAGTAATAATAATAGTAATAACTACAAAAAACAACAACTATAACAATAATAATAATAATAACAACAAAACAACAACAGCAACAATAATGACATTATAAATTATAATAAGAAAACAACAACAAAGAGGCAACAATGATAACGATAACAATAATTATAATAATAGTAATAATAATAATAATAATAATAATAATAATAATAATAATAATAATAATAATAATAATATAATAATGATAAACAGAAATGCTTAGTTTTATTTTCTCTTCAGCACCATCTCAAATAACTTACCACATTCATCCACAGGCAGCTCAGACATAGCATCTTCAAAGACTTCTTCTTTGAATAAATCAAATAAAGGAGGAGCTTCATCAGATAAATGTGAGTTGTTTTCAAATGCATCCAAGTCACTGTAATCTTCACTGCTCTCAGAATCTTTAAAATCAGGATGAAGCTGGGAATGTTTTAACCAAGAATTAGATTCCTTATTAAAATAGAGCCTTTGGTGAGTTTTAAATGTTTTTTTTACACAGGTATCTGTTGCAATGGTTACAAAAACATCCCTCTTCAAGTGAAACTTGTTTACAAGGCTCTACTGGTTCTTGACAAGTAAGGCTGCCTGCAAGGGTTTCATCGAATTCCGATTCACTAACGGAAAAGTAATTACTACTATCGCCAAAGCGGCCTGTAGTCGAGTTCTTAGAAGAACTAGACGCCCCAGTGCTCCTCAATGAGTTCTAAAAGGAACTAGCGACTGGGGGCCCTGTCGACGAATCTTGAGAAAAACTAGAGGCAGGCTGGCTAGCCCTAAACCGATGACTATAAAAGCGTTCCATTTTCTCCAATACCTCCTAACCGTGCACATTAATACATGGCACCCAGCAAAAAAAAACAAGCAAATAAAACAACAAAAAACATATGCATGCAGCAGCAGCCGTCGCACACGCGCGCGACAAAGCTTTCCACCCAGGTTATAAAAGAGAGTGCCAGCAACTAGGGTTTTTTCTTTTGTCTTGAGTCTAGCTTTTCAGCATGAGTGACCATGATTGGTACGAGGTTTCCACAGAAGAAGAAGATATTTTGTGTGGTGAAGCTGAAGAAAGTGGTGAGGATTATTTTATTCCTCGAATGAACTACGATCGAAGGATCGGCGAGAATAGCGGTCTGGGCAATAGAGGGAATGGTGGAGATTGATAACAGAGGCAGTAGAGGTAGCGGAGGTAGTCGAAGCGGAGGTAGTCGAAGCGGATGTAAAGATAGGGTAAGTAAGTTAAAGGTGGCCAAGTTACATTATAAAATACAGTATGAGTATATCACTGATTCACGGGTAAGTACGCACGCGTAGAGCGTTAACTTTGGAAACGTACAGTTCGAGGGGGACAATGTGCAAGAGACTTTTTAAAAGGCTGGCCTACTATTAGCAAGTGATAACCTGTGTTATTAGGGATCAATAGCACTCGTACAGCAATTTTCGCCTCGTGCTATTTCAATCGTTCTCGTGCTATTACTCATACACATCTTATATTGACTCAATACTATAGTGGTATGTGATTGCTTATACTTAATGTTTTTCACAGTGAAGGAGAAAATTACCCCTGGAAGAAATAAAACCAAATCACCAACGAGATTGCATTATAATAATCTAGATAATGAGGAACCTAGAAGTGAGTTGGAAGAAATTAAAGGGATGCATAAGATTCTATGTCACAAAGTTGAAAAAAATGAAAAAATATTAAGAGACATGGAACAAGCTTCTTGAAGGTAAATCATACGCACAAATTTAGTGATATGTATTAGTCATAAAAAATCTATCATTATTTGGTCCATTAGCTAGCAGTAGCTACTGCATAGACAATAATTATAGGATCTTAAATGTATATATTTTATATTTTCATGACTATACTTTGTAATGTGTTTTACCATTATCTTGCAGTAGTGCTACAGTATCAAAAAAACATAAGCAGAAGGTGTCAGTTTCATCTAAAGTTAGGGTATGAATGTTTTTGTTGTAATATTTTGACTAATAATTGACTAATAAACATTTCATTTTCATGAATCAATTTATGTGTGGGTGTGTCTTGAAGCAATTTATGTGTGTGTGTGTGTGCCACATCTGCCCCTCATCAAGAGTAAAGCAGGGGTGAATAAAACCTCATGTTTTTGCTATATGATCCTTTTTCATGCTATTATTATTATTATTATTATTATTATTATTATTATTATTATTATTATTATTATTATTATTATTATTAATACTATTATTATTACTATTATTTACTATATTATCATTATTGTTGTTGTTATTATTATTATTATCAGTAGTAGTAGTATTGTAATTGCTGCTTTCATTATAATTTCTATTATCATGATTGCTTTTTATTAATATTTTTTGGTCTTATGTTGTTATTGTTTTGTTGTTAGCAAGAAGTTCGTAAAGTTTATTGGAAGCTCATGGAAAATGCAGAAGACTTTATGGGATGGGAGATTTGTCCTGGGTAAGTTTCATCATATTTTTAATCTTGTTTAGTTATTACATTTAATTTTAGTTGTATTGATTTGTCTGCTTTTTTTTTTTTAAATAAAGAAAATCAATCAAGTCACCACATAATACTACGATAATGGACAAGTTAGTAATGGAAGTGAAGGGACTAAATAGTTTGACGCTGCAGACATTCGTGGTGAGTATTATGGACCATCAATATACTTTATTGCGTAGGTGTCTGGTATTGGGAGTGTGTCCCCCCCCTAAAGTTTACTATATTGTATGGTTAGAATGTCAGAGTTACGCACCCAAAAACTACGAAAAGACCATTTAACTGAGGGGCAAAGATTGGAGATAAATTGGCAATTGGTAGTTTTTGTGCATTAGTTTTTTACTCTTACTAAAGCTTCACTTGTGGCATGGCTGGTAAATACATGAGGGTGGTACCATATTATGTAGATAAGCAACAAAAAGGAAAATAAGGTCAGCTTGCAAATTTACATTGCTGCTGTGTTAAGAGTTAACAACATTACAAAATAACGAACACCTCTGGTTTTTAAGTGGATACTAACTCTGGCATTCTATTGTATACCAAAGAAATGTTTTATTTTTTATAGAAGCTGCTTACTGCTTTTATAAAAGCAAATGCCAAGATAAGTCAAGTCAACGACGAGGAAAGGCTGATGAACTCAAAATAAAGAAAAGGAAACATGAGAGAATAGTCCGAGTAAGTCGTAATAGTATCACCACAAGTATAATTTAATGCAGTCATCATATCTATCCTATGATAACACAAAAATTTTTGAAATTAGGGTCTATTTGATTGAAAGTATAGGAATTGACATTGTTACAGTAATGTTGTGTAACTGTACATGGTATGTAGGAATAAGACATGATACAGGTTATTTAAAGCTGAGTGTGAAGAATTTTATATATATCGTGTGATGAGTATTATTGTAATCTTAGTGGTAAGGAATTCGTATGTAAAATGGTTAAGAATATATCAGTATTAGCATGCTAAGGTAGCTTTGAAAACAGTAAATAATGTATATCAGTGTCAGTAGGTAAAGCATGTCTTGCTTAGAAGTATTGTTGTAAAGGGTGTCTATGAGTATTACTAAATATAGTATTAAAATAGTAGATATAGATTTTAATATGTATTTATAATAATTTACTGCTAGTGGTATGTTTTATATAATAGAAGTGTAAAGAGTGTGCTTTGGCTGTAAAAAAGAATGGGTCCCTGCAGGAAGACAAGAAGCAACAGTGGCTCTCCATAATGAGGAATGACATGATGTCTTCTGAAGAAAGTGGCCCAGACGACACCATTGTAGTAAGACCACTGCAGTGGCGATCTCATCGTGTGAACCACACATTTGATAAAATAGACAATTTTATTTTAAGTTCAAGATCACCACAAGCTATCCGGCAGCTGAAAAGCAGAAAAATATCATCTATTGTTTCAAGGCGGGAGCCACCAGCTGACATGCCCAAATGGGCCATCAAGGACACCAAATGAAATTAATTCTCATATCTATACCACATTGTTTGACATTATTATTTACAACATGATTTGAGATCATCACGAGTCTGAAAACTGCAAGTTCCATATGCTACACCACCCTGCCACAAATAGAATACAAACTAAAGTTAAAAAAAAAGCTACGGTAAAGGGTCTGGCCTGGCAAAACTAGAGTAGCAGGGGAGGAGGACACTAGTTCTCTCCTCTCTCTTTAATTAACTTTTCTTTTAGATATAGCGCACGCGCATTTTCATTGCACGTGAGAAGGTGAAATGGGAAAGACGCGCAAAGGTTGTTGTTGTTTTTGTAATGTTCAAGATGGTTGTTGTTGAGTTGGAGATAGAGCACCAGGATCTCTCGCCAGCAAAAGGACGGGCCAGACTAAGGGTAGGTTTATTATTAAAAACTAGTATAGAGAGTAGCGGAGCTTAATTTAGTGGCCAGACTCCCTCTATTCAAATCTCTACAGAGACTAAGGTACTAGTGGGGTCTAGCCAGCTATAGTTCATAAATGAAAGTTTAGCTTTAGGGAAGTTGCACCTATTGAAGCGTCTGCACGTTGTATTATTAGCCATACACTAGATTGTTGCAGTTTTGTTTAGGTAAAAAAAAAAAAGGGTAGCTAGGATAGAGAAGCCAATACAGAAGTCATTTACTTTTTAATATCATGATGCTTATCTGTTCCTTACCTTATCTTATTGCTGTTCCTTACCTTATTGCTGTTCCTTACCTTATCTGTTCCTTACCTTATTGCTGTTCCTTACCTTATTGTTGTTCCTTGCTCAGGGGAGGGAGGCTTTTTTGTGTGCATGTTTTGCTTGTCAGTGGCAGAGAAACTGGGGGAGGGGGACAGAGGGGGCGATTGTTTCCCAACTTTTTTATTTGGGGGAGTACAGCCCCCTCCACCCAGTTTTGTATTAGTAGGAGCAACATCCCCATTTTACTTTAAGGGGAGTATAGTCCCCGCCTCCCTAGGCTTTATTCAATTCCTGAAGCCTTACTCAACCTATCTCACTTTTGTTATTCTGCTATCTTCCACACCCACAGACTGAGCAGTCGCTCTGTGGTTAATTAATATATCGCTACATGTGATGCTATGAATGAAAGAGATAGCTTCAAGGAGGCTTTCATCTATACATGCCTTTCTTTGACTTGCTTTGATGACCTATAATATATTATCAGCAATAGCTGAACAAACCTTTTGGTAAAGGGCAACCAGTAGGAGTGTTGGTAAAGGGCAACCAGTGAGTCTTGGTAAAGGGTAACCAGTAAGAGTGTTGGTAAGGGCAACCAGTTAGAGTGTTGGTAAAGGGTAACCAATAAGAGTATTGGTAAAGACAACCAGTAAGGGTATTGAATAGGGGAGTGAGAGGGTTGGTAATGAGCTCTTGAGTGTTCAAATTGTGTGTGACCTAATTGAGAGCAGTCTAATTAAGGGCATTCTCTGCATTATATGGTTTACATTGTGCAATTGCTATACTAAAGCCATTGAAAACAAAATAAAATATGGGGGGGGGGGGTTTAGCATAAGTTTTTTTCTACTCAGGGTAATAAGTTCTTGTGCCAGAGATAACAGTGTTGACTTAGTGAGTTGTTTAGCAGAAGAATGTATATCCAGGCCAGGTTTGAGGTACTATATGAAGCCGTCCTCAAGGCCAGATTTGGTGCATGTTTTCAAGGATTACACTCTAACAGAAAATTGTATGTGTTCAATTTGAAGTATCCAGAGAGTACAAAATGTATACCATTTTGTATTTAGCCTGCCTCATTTAATGAAGTACCCAACCACCTCCATACCTAGTCTGGCATAGCCAGACCCATGTAGCACGCAAAGCGCGTGGAGGGTCTGGAGACATGGCCGTACCAAATTTGTTCTGGAGTAATGTGGAAGTGGTGAGTGCCCCACCTCCTTTATACCTGAATTTCTACCGCATTAGCTATGATTGCTAAACCTGGAAAGGGTGGCTGACATGCACAGGAATTTCTATTTGTGGTTGAGGAGGGCTATTCCCGGCCGCGAACAAATTAGGTATGGTCATGTCCCCAGACCCATTCCCAGCATAGCGGTTCGGTAAAGGGTTTGGTAAAGGGTCTGGCTATGCCGGACTACTCCATACTGGCATTGAATATCCATCCTAATGAATATGTGAAGTAGTGTGTTTGATGCATAATCATTTGATATGCAAATGAGTAGGTGTTTCTATGTTGATAAAGAGTACTTGTGAGTATTGGCAAAGGGGTCTTGTGAATTTAGGTGAATGGAATCTGTCGCTGTAGCTGAAGGTTTTCTGCAATACAAGTACACATGAATCCTATGAATGTATGTAAAGATTTTTGTGACCGTTCGGTAATTTGTGATTGTTTGGTAAAGGGTCTCTGCAATTATGGTGAAGGTTACATGAACAGTTTTAAATGGTGAAGCTCAGGACTGTGCCCAGGAAAATAGTAAGCATTAATATTCTTACCTGAACTGGAGAAATGCATCGTGTTATTGATCAATCTTTACCTGTTGAATTGAGAGGGTTTGGTAAAGAATCGTCAAAATCAATATCCCAAGTAGTGCAACTTGTGATTGTTCTAGGTTACAAGTGAAAGGGCAGTTTGTCATGGAAAACTACATTCATACTCATAAAAATCTTGGTAACTAGTAAACAAAAACATTTAATGTTAATTAACGGTCTTAATAGCAGTGATTGAAATATGTAGAATCAGTCACTGGCTGAGTGATTGCTTATGCTAACTGTGACGTTCTATTTTTCGTACTTTTTCTAGCAACCCTATATCTGCTATTAACATTTTATATGTTTAAATATATTCATGGCATGCAATATTTGATAAAGAGACATCAATATCTTAAGTAAGCCTTTCAAAGTGACTTATATTCTAATTCTTGGACATGACTTGGTCCCAGATAAGAGTGATAAAGGATTTTCTATAGGGATTTCTTGGGAAGTTTTATAATAGCTATCATAATAGACTTGTTATGTTGAATTTATTTTTATATGGTTTCTGGGACAAGTAAAAAACAACAACCCTACCAACTATTGGTAAAGGGTTTCTATAAGTTCAGTATAGTTTCTGTGTGTGAGTTGTTTAGAGTGCCTATGAGGAGTCTGTGTGATTTTTGGTAAAGTTTGCAAGATAATAATATGAATAAAGTAATCATAGACTGAATTATGCATGAAAGTAAGTACTGTTAGCAAATAGTAAAGCTAATAGTCTTCTGTAGAAGTGTTTGGAATGTTGTATGGGATGTAACTTTGTTAAAATTAAAAAAATCTTATGATTATTCACTTTATTTGTACAAATAGAATTGCAAAGAGTGCACCTCTGACGAAATCACCAGGGCTACAAGATCAAACAGACTCTCCATCCGTGAGAATGGATCAACTTGTGCTCAGTAATTAAATGGAAACAAACTCTCCTGGACTGTTCCTTGCTACAATTGTCACAAAATGACAATTCATGTTCATAGAGCTGATTTTATTCATATATGTATATTTTGTGGTTATTTTTTTATATTAAATTTTTTTTTCCAACATGTAAGGAGTCTGAAATCAGATATTTTGAGTATATGAAAGTAAGATAACACGTGCAATTTCCTGACTTTGTCATGTATGTAGGAAATTTGACGTTCACTTCATGAAATGAGGATTACACATGGTATTTCTGTCTCTGACATGAATACAGGAAATTTGACATTTGGTACATGAAATGAAGATGACACGTGGTTTTTATTGCTTGTGACATGTATACAGGAAATGCATTTGAAATTTGGTAGATGAAATTTCAGGTACTTGAAATCGGTCCTGTCAGGTACCTGAAATTGTGCTCTATGATATACCACCATGTAGCAGGAAATGTACAGGAAATTCCGGGATTTCATGCACTTCGACACGAGCAAGCTGGATGGAATTTCCTTTGCCTTTCAAGCATCTATCATGAATGAGGAAACTCCACTTTTTTTGTAGTGCATTGTCCACATGACGTCTAATAACTCGACCGTCTTCTAAGCGAATCTTGTAAGATACTGGTCCGGTCACTTCCTGTATCACACCAGAAATCCACCTCTCACTCTTGCTCTCAAAATCCTGTGCATACACTTGCTGACCAGTTTGGAACTCCCTGACTGGCTTCTTCTTATCATGACACTGCTTCTGCTTCCACTGTTTCTTTTCCACGGACATTTGTAAATCAGGCAACCATAAATCAAATCTTGTTCTTAGCTTGCGTCCCATAAGCAACTCCGCTGGAGCTACTCCAGTTGTTGAGTGTGGCGTTATTCTATAATTTAACAAAACCTTGCTAGCTTGTCTTCCACAGACTCTCCCTCCATCTGGCGCAATGCTTGCTTAAAAGTCTGAACCGCTCGTTCGACTAGACCATTAGTGGAAGGATAGTAAGGTGCAGATGTGATATGTCTTACACCATTTGCATGCATAAATTTCTTGAATTCATCACTTGTAAAGGTTGGACCATTGTCTGAGACAATTTTCTGTGGAATACCATGTGTAGAAAAATTTTTAATGTCTTGATTGTTTCACTAGCAGTTATTGATTTCATTACTTGCACATCAAGCCTTTTGGACATTGCATCAACTATCACAATAAACATCTTGCCCATGAAGGGACCCGCAAAGTCTATGTGTAGCCTGCACCATGGTTTGCTAGGCCACTCCCAAGGATGCAACTGGGCTACCAATGGAGCAGATCTAGTAGATTGACATCTCCCACAGCTTTTCACCAAGGATGCAATGTCATCATCCAATCCAGGCCACCACACATAACTTCTGGCTAAAGCTTTCATCCAAAATACTTAATACTTTTTCGAGTGTTTTAAATGCTCTTCTTGAGTTGGGCCAGTGATTAAAATATCATCAATATAAATTGCAACATTCTTACACCCTCGAAGCAAACTTTCCATGCACCTTTGGAAAATAGCTGGTGCCGATGACACACCAAAAGGTAATCGGTTAAACTGAAACAACCCTTGATGGGTATTAATGGTAACAAATTGTTTTGATTCTTCCTTCGATTCAATTTGTAAATAAGCCTGAGACAAATCCAATTTAGTGAATTGTTTACCCCCTGACATTGCAGCAAATAACTCCTCAACTCGTGGAAGAGGATATGATTCAATTTCTGTTACTTGATTAATAGTCACTTTAAAATCACCACAGATATGAACAGAACCATTCTGCTTCAATACTGGGACAATAGGATGCAGCCCACGTGAACTTTGAACTGGGGAAATTATCTTTTCACTAACCAATCTGTTTAATTCTTTTTCAACCAAACTCTTCATTGTAAAAGGAACCGATCGAGATTTAAAAAATTTCGGTTGGGCATCAGGTTTTACATTAAACTCTGCTTTGATACCTTTGATAGTTCCAAGATCTTTCTCAAATACATTTTTATAAGTGGAAACAGTTTCCTTAACTCGACCATGCCCATATTCTGTTACACTAAAAAACCCTGGCAACTTTGCCTTCAACTCCTTAATCCAATTCCTGCCCATTAAACTTGGACCAGAACCATCCACCACATACAAGGATAATACTAATTTCTGCCCCTTACTCTCGACATTTACATTCCATACCCCCAAAATGTTGATATGCTCACCAGTGTAGGTCTTGAGGCACACAGTCGTCTCCTTCAGAGGTTCCACTTGAACTTTGCTGGCTTTGCAAATACTGTGATATGTACCACTGCTAATCAACGACAACGCTGCCCCTGTATCGACCTCCATCTTGAGCGGGTAGGAGTTGATGAGGACCTCTTCTTTGATCACATCCTCCGCTTCATTCTGTACATTGAACAGGACATAAGGGTTTCCATCATCATGATGATCTTCATCTACTGAGACTGCATATGTCGATCTTGCGTTATTCTTGAACTTGCACATTTTCTCGATGTGTCCTAAGTAACTTGTGACAGTATCCACATTTAGATGTTTTAAACTTGCAAACTGGAGCCAAATGCTCTCCCCCACAGCGATAACAAACGATTTTTGACTTTTCTGCCTTCTGATGATAGTCCTTCGAGTCGCCTTTGGGCTTGCTCTGGTAGTTTCCTCGAGGTGAATGTCGTTGCTGCGAGTATCGACGGCTTTCAGCGCGACCATGGCCACTTCCTTGCCAGTTCACTGTCGAAGATGAACCTGTTGCTTGACTGTTTTTAATATCTCAGCTTCCCTTCTCCCCCGCTTCAATCGAGTTAGCCAGTTCCAGCGCCTTTGCATAGGATAAGTCCTTTTCAGCTAACAGACGCTGCTGAATTTTGTCATGGTTGATTCCGCACACGATTCTGTCTCTTAGCATGCCGTTTAAACTAGCTCCATAGCTGCAGTGTTCTGCTAGAGCCCTCAACGCTGCCACATCCTTAATAACTTGTAGGTCGCTGGTCCGACTGCCGACAACAGTATCGAACGCTTCCGTGCTCCGTCATCAACTTTATTTGCAGCAAAATAGTGAGTCATTCGTTCTGCATACGAAGTCCATTCTTCCTTGCGCTGATCGAATTCGGAAACTCTGCCGTGAATAGCCATAGTAAGTCCAGTTATAAGACTGATAGGAGGGTAACGAGCAAGAGTGAATATTTGAAGAAGAATAATCAGTACTATAATAGAAATGAAAATATAGATATATACTGATGCAGAAGACAAAAGTCCCAGCCCCCTCGATGTGCTAGACTCTTTCCAACCATCTCTCCACATTTGCACAAGAGTACAAATTGAACAGAGTGGGTGCCATGGTACAGCCTTGCCTCAGACCTTTGTTTTCTTCTCTATCTCATCTAACCAATCTTCACCTACTCTCACTCGTGCCTCCATCCCCTCATGGAATGACTTTACAATATCAATGAGATATTCAGGGACACCCATCTTCTCCATGACCACTCACAAAGCCTCTCTTGATACAGAATCATAGGCCTTTTAGAGGTCAACATAGATGATAAACTGCTTTGACTGATGTTCTATAGCTTTCTCAGATAGTTGCCGTACTACAATGGTCATATCTGAGCAACCTCTTTCCTTTGCGGAATCCACACTGGGAATCTGGTAGCTCTTTCTCTGCCAATTTCTGGATTCTCCCTTGGATAATTCAGGCTACCGCACCTCTTCCACCACTTCCAACAATGCAATGCCTTGCCAATTGTCACAGCTCTTCAGGTTTCCCTTCTTAGGAATGAAAACAATCTGCTTACTCCTTTGGAGCCTTGCAGTCTTTCCAAACAGTTGTCATCACATCCACAAGCATATCCAGAAAGTTCAAGTTATTCTTCCCAGCTTTCACCATTTCTGGTAGGATGTTTGAGCTCTCTTTACTGACAGATCTATGCAGAGCTTCCTGAGGCTGGCAGTAACGGATCAGTAACCTTGGCAGCATCTCCTTCGCCATGCTCCAGTCGAATGATTGGTAAAGTTCCCCCTCCACAGATAGTGTTGAGTCAACAGGAGAGGACAAGTCAACACATAGAGAAAACTTTGTTGTGAGTCTTGATAGCTTGTGAAGTTGAAACATTTGTGAATTGTAGTCTTTTTTTTTCCTATCAACTCATTGAATGGGGTTAATCAGTGCAACAGATCTAGTAAGATATATATTTTGGTACATTTTGTATGATTTCTGCAAGAGATATAGCTCTTTACAAATTGAAGTGACCCTCCAAGGGGAAATGCACTAATAGACCAATAATGGCTTTTTGAGAAAATTGAATTTTAAGTTTTTAGAATTTCCCTCCACTTTTTGAGCAGGCTCTTGGTTGCTATCAAGTTTTTCTTATTATAGGAAGATAAAGAAAATCTTACTCTAGAAGTTGGTAGTAAAATCTCTTTTGAACAATCTCTCTTGAGATATGAGTAGCTAAACAAAGGTGCCCACCATGGATACAGGTATTGTTATAGACAGTGAATTTGTACTTGCTGAAGCAGAGTATCTGCCTGTAGAAATCGAAGATCCTGGGCCTGAAGAAGTCTGCTTAGATGACTATGAACAATGGCAGTGCACCAGTTGAGGTTAGGCCAGAAGATCATCAAGAGGAGAGTTTACATGTGGTTGTAAGCTTGGCATAGAAAAGTCACCTCCATGCAGTGCAACACTCCCTGCAAATATAATAGCCGAGTACAGAGACAACTGTAAGATGTTCTCTAATAGTGAACTAGATGCTGTCATACTAACTTCGATTCATGCTCAATTTCAATGCTAACATTCTGAGCCATCGAAGTACAGGTTTTTTTGCTATGTTTGTGTTGTTGTTGTTTTTGTTGTTGTTGTTGTTTTTACCATATTATGGCAAGCCAATAAGTTGAAAGAAATTCTTATTTTTATATAGAATATCAGATAAACACTACGCTAACTTGGCTGATGATTACCAATATCAAGATTTAAACACTCGACGCCATGTGGGTTGACAGGTTGCTCACCTGCAAATACTACCAGTCCTGAGACTATACAAGATGAGCATTCCTTTATTACTAGTTTATCTTCAGCTGTTGCTCTTCCTATTCCTGGTAGACTTGCTAATTTCAAAGACTAGAGAGATTGGACAGCCTTTTGTCGGAGTTCATTTGACTTATCCGACATTACTACTTATCACCACTTTTGCAGACCACGTGATAAGCCTTTTGTTTGTTTGTTTTTTGTTTGTTTTCTTCATGAGTTGGTCACAGCTCCTGAGAACATACAAAAACATTTCGTATATGACCTGTCCATTATCCCAGTGTGCCCAAGCTTGGATCATCTCACGAGTCCTCGATTGGTCAGTGGCATGCAGCTACGGACAGTCATCTAGAGGGTAAGATCACACCTCAAAAGTTTTTGTTCTTGTGGTTTTGTAAGGAAATTGGACACTTCGAGAACTACAAATATTGAGAAGCAATCTTCTTCACCATCAAATGAATTGTTACATCACATTACCTTATTGTTGAAACACTTTTATTCTAATTAGCTAAAAGCAACACCTCATTAAGTATTCGTCACATTGTATTCTGCAATTGATACTGAGTAGAAATATTAAACTTTTTTCTATTTTTAAGCAGCAAAAAACAGATTTTCTTGTCTATAGTGCCTTTTCCTTTGACAGGTCACAAAGATAAATAGTGAAAGAGGGATGGGTAATATTTTAATTTGCTGTTCGGCCTATTGATAAATCATTTTACTGAAGTAAAAGATTTAAAACTTTACAAGAATATTTCTTCCTACACATACATAATACACCTTAAAAAAGTACTTAAACAACATCATGGCTCAGTTTCGTTCAATAAGAATATATATTAAGCGAAAAAAATATATTAACACAATACATAAAACATATTGCATTTGATTTTTACAAAAAAGTACAATACATGTACAATATTTATGATGGTGTTCTAAAATATTTTGATTTCAACAATTGCATTCCATAATGTATGCCAGATTTCAACTTTCTTGTCCTATCAATTGTACGACGAATTAATTGATCTGGAGTGTAACGACTGATAACATTCTTGTCCTTTTTGCCATATCGTTCCTTAATATTTGATTCAGTAATTACTACTTCTGGTATTGGAGAGGTTGATAGATTAACTGTTACTGTGGGCTCAAAATTTGAAAGATAATGCATCACGTCCAAATGATTATAGGCAGATGCTAATTGCAGAGGTGTGTTATTGCCTTTATCTGTAGAGAGAGGGTCACTGTGACAGTGTTCTATGAGATATTTTGCTACATTCAAATGTCCTTCTATACATGCCCCATGAAGTGGCATTCTTTCATATTGTCCCCTCATGTTAACATCACAGTGATGGTTGTCTGTGAGATATTTGACTAATTCTAGATTGCCAGAATAAGCAGCTAAATTCAGTGGTGTGTTATTGTGTTCATCTGTAGAGAGAGGGTCACTGTGACAGTCTTCTATGAGATATTTGGCTACATTCAAATGTCCTTCTATACATGCCCCATGAAGTGGCATTCTTTCATATTGTCCCCTCATGTTAACATCACAGTGATGGTTGTCTGTGAGATATTTGACTAATTCTAGATTGCCAGAATAAGCAGCTAAATTCAGTGGTGTGTTATTGTGTTCATCTGTAGAGAGAGGGTCACTGTGACAGTCTTCTATGAGATATTTGGCTACATTCAAATGTCCTTCTATACATGCCTCATGATGAAGTGGCAATCTTTCCATATTGTCCCCTTGTGTTGGTTTTAACATCACAGTGATGGGTGTCTGTGAGATATTGACTAATTCCAGATTGCCAGAGATAGCGCTAAATTAAGTGGTGTGGTTATTGTGTTCATCTGTAGAGAGAGGGCCACAGTGACAGTGTTCTATGAGATATTTGGCTACATTTAAACGTCCTTCTATACATGCCTTATGAAGTGGCATTCTTCCATATTGTCCCCTCATGTTAACATCACAGTGATGGTTGTCTGTGAGATATTTGACTAATTCCAGATTGCCAGAGATAGCAGCTAAATTCAGTGGTGTGTTATTGTGTTCATCTGTAGAGAAAGGGTCACTGTGACAGTGTTCTATGAGATATTTGGCTACATTTAAATGTCCTTCTATACATGCCTCATGAAGTGGCAATCTTCCATATTGTCCCCTTGTGTTAACATCACAGTGATGGTTGTCTGTGAGATATTTGACTAATTCCAGATTGCCAGAGTTAGCAGCTAAATTCAGTGGTGTGTTATAGTGTTCATCTGTAGAGAGAGGGTCACCGTGACAGTGTTCTATGAGATATTTGGCTACATTTAAATGTCCTTTTATACATGCCCAATGAAGTGGCATTCTTCCATATTTTCCCCTCATGTTAACATCACAGTGATGGTTATCTGTGAGATATTTGACTAATTCCAGATTGCCAGAGATAGCAGCTAAATTCAGTGGTGTGTCATTGTGTTCATCTGTAGAGAGAGGCTCACTGTGACAGTGTTCTATGAGATATTTGGCTACATTTAAATGTCCTTTTATACATGCCTCATGAAGTGGCATTCTTCCATATTGTCCCCTTGTGTTAACATCACAGTGATGGTTGTCTGCGAGATATTTGACTAATTCCAGATTGCCAGTGTAAGCAGCTAAATGCAGTGGTGTGTTATTGTGTTCATCTGTAGAGAGAGGGTCACAGTGACAGTGTTCTATGAGATATTTTGCTATGCTTACTTGACTCTCTTTACAAGCAATAATTAATCCTACATTAATATCACAATGCTGACAGTTTTTTGTAACTATTTCAATAATTTCAACATTACAGTTTTCAATTGCTAGTTTGAACACAGTCTCATATTCTTTTTGACCAATTTTGTCAGGAATATCAGTGTAATTGTACAGGTGCTTTATTACACTATTTTGTCCATTCATAGCAGCACAGTGCAGTAAAGTATGACCATTTGTAATCTTGAAGAATGCATCACAGTGATGGATGTTCAGTAAAGACTGGACTACTCCTAGTTGACCTCGTGCTGCTGCCACACACAGAGCTGTTTGCTGGCATTCTGGACTGAAGCAGTTGGTATCAAGTAGTAATTCGAATATGCTGTCATGTTGAGTGGAGAGGGCAAGTGAATTGATACTTGTAAATGAAGCATGTGAGAAATGATTTAGCATGAACAATACAATGTCGCACTGCTTCATGGCTATGGCAATATGGAAGATATTGACTTGAAAAGACTTTATGTTGAAGGTGGTAAATTTAAGAATATCACCGATAGAAAAGTTAGCCAATAAAAGATTTATTAATGACTTGAATATTTCAAGATGGCCAAGAATAATTGCGTAATGAAGTGGTGTTAAATCATTAGTATCTGCTTGCAAAACATTAGCTCCTACTAGTAGCAGCAGCAGCTGTATTATTTCAATATGGCCTCCTATTACAGCCAAATGTAATGCAGATTGTTTTTTGTCACTAACAGTAAACACATTGCAGTTTGAATCAGCTATTGATTGTTTGACGTCCTCTACCTTGCCGTGCAGAGCTGCCTCATGAATACTAATCCTATTGGTTGGAATCTGATCATCCGTCACATGGCTACTTTCGTAATTCTTTATTTGCATTTTTGCAGCATGGCATTTTTCTTTTAATGAGTGTTCTTGTGAAAAAAATGTTTTCTAAAAAAAATAGAATTTGTACCAATATTAATACTTTTGTTTGCATTAAGTCTAACAATTATTTATCTTAATAATAGGACATTTTTTTATCTTTTTAACAGCCAATATTTTTAATTATCACCACGGAGAGTTCGACCTCAGTTGACCCCTGAAGAGGACTTCGGCAAAAAGTCTAAATTTCGTGTTAAGTTATAATTAAAAGTATTAGCTGTAAAAAGAGAAAAAATGTCCTATTATTATAATTATTTCAGCCGAGAATGACTGAATTATTAGTCTGATATAATATGGCCAATAAATTTGTAGTGTGGGGAATATATTCTTATCGCATTGAACTATTGTTGTGCCGTGGCGTAGGAAGTGGGTGGGGGCTCTGGGGGATGGTGCCCCCATAATTTTTTGGCACAATTTTAAAAATGTGATTTCTTGCACGAACACCAGCAAACCACAAAACACATGACCTTTGGATCCCACCCATATATAAACATATTCCTACATTACTGTTGTGTGTAATATGCAGTTTCTAATGGAAAGAATACGGCCTGCTAAGTTCTTGTTCTAAACAAGTGGTGATGTAACATACTTCAAAGGTTGAATTATTTGTACGTGCCTATTGACTGTCACAGATTATGACAGAGTGCTGCAACCAGTGAGAGAGCTAACTTTTATATAACAATACAGAAATCACACAGAGTGGTGTCTGCTTCACGGTGTTTTTGCACTAAGCTGATGAGATTGCATTCTTTAGATAAATATATGATACAGAAAATACTACTTTAACTTCATTTATTGCTGTGTTTATCTTTTTCACATGTGCTACAATCAGCTAATACAAATTAAAGTGCAAATTTTGTGGAAGAAAAATAGATGCTCTTCTTTATAAATATTGTTAGAATCTAGTTTGATGAGCTGAAAAAATTACAACTGAATAGTTATACGCAACTTATATCAAGTATGGTATATATAATTATTGCCCTGGAGGAAATACAGAGAAAAGTGAAAATCTGTCTAACGTTGTGAAAGAATTTTGTAAGTTTGCTCGAGTAATTTCCTAATACCACAGATGAATGTGCGCCAGCAAAAATGCTTTTATTTATGCCACTCATAAAAATCAGTTGTGCTCAAAGTCACAATTATGACCAGTTTTTTTAAAGTTCAAAATATGATCCGAAAGAAGAAATACTAGTTCGGCCTCAAAACTCCATGAATATGCTGGATTCTTCTCTTTTTTTTTTCTTTTTTTTTTTTTATCTACCACAACTAATGGCAGAAAGAACCAGTCTTAAACAAATCTGGAACACACATCTTTTCAAGGAATACCTCTCAGCAATCAAGAGGAACCTGAAAGCCTTAACTCCCTCCGACCCTATCTAACTAGACTGGAAGAACCTGTCCAGACTGCACAAAAAGAAGACTCTGTTTGCCACAAGAGAATTAGTCCATACAAGTATACAAGATGCTACATACATGAGGGTAGAGGATTTAGAGATCTTAACAAGACATGTCAGATTCCATTGCAAAGAAGGTCAATCAACTACTAGACATATTTCACAAACATGGCCAATTCAACTTGTACACTTTTCAAACATACACAAATTATATCCATTATGCAAGGTCCACAGTCTTCGAATCAACTCTAACCCATCATGTCATGCAACTCTAGTCAAACACACATAATATCCTAATAAAGCAACCAGCTGTTAGCTAGACATCGTGAGTCAGTATCCTTGGTAGTCTCTAACTCAAGCCAACTAATAACCATATTCACAGCCTCCACACAAAACATCGCTCTGGCAGCTCTACCCATCTATTCCTCAATAACTGGGAGTAATCATGGCCTTAGAGCAGGCTATCCCCTCCAACTAACAGTGCCCTAAAGTTTACTAAAGTTAACACTCATAAAAATATTCTGAGAGAAATCAAGAGTTGACTATATATATTTATAATATTATATATATATATATTATATATATTAGCAATCACAGGGTGAAAAGAGTCCATTTACAACCTTGCTCAATTCCATTAAAATAGTTAAACAGCATGTAACTATTCCCTCTAAGTCTATATTCCAGCTCTCTATAAGATGAACAATAGCCACTTGAATCTCTTCAAGGTTTTGGAAAATGAACAAATACTTTGAATTAAAAGTCTGTTGATCAAGATAAACAACAATTCCAAGTGTATATGCGGTGGATAAATTATGCTTGCTAGTGTGGGATGAGGAAAGAAATCAGAAGGTTCTGCACAGGGCACTTGGAGTGTGCTTCTAGAAAAATTCTTGTCAAACTTTTTAACCACTGCAGCTGCCAATACCAGCAGAAGGAATATTCCACTGCATTAGTGAGGCTGTTGTAATATTTATAGAATCAAAATGTGTTAGTTACATATGGATTATTTCCCCCATATTAGATAAGAAGACAATGAAAATTGCTAAGCTGTCTGTAGAACATATAATTTGTTGTCCTCTTATACCTGAGTAATTAATACTGTGGGGCGTATTTGGTGTCAGAACTAATCTCTGGTATATGTGATGTGGACATGACCCTCAAACTGACAGGCTGGTGGAGAGCTTGAATTCCACACTAATAGGGATAATTGCTAAATGATGTGAAACAAAGCATCATGATTGGGATGATTATCTCACCCAGTTATTGTTTGCCTACAGGTCTGTACTTCAGGAAAATACAAAAGAATCTCCTTTTTCTTGTTGTATGGTAGAGATCCATGCATCCATTCATCCACTGCACTATCCCTGATGAGAAGTCTGTATAATATGGACTCTGATGATTATCGTGTGGACTTGTGGATAGTTTGGCAGAGGCATAGCGACAAGCTAAAAGCAAGAACATGCACACAATAGTAGTAGAGGAGGTTTGGCAGGAGGTTGATATGCTTTGAGAACCTGGTAATGGTATGCTGAGCGATTACAATAATTTTAGATGTAGTGCTCAAATAGTACTTCTAAAAAAATGCAGTTCCACCTACAATTTTAACTTTATTATTATTATATGTATTTATGAATACTAGCAAATACCCCACAACACAGTAGCACTTGACATACTGCAAAGTAAGAATTCAGTAACATAAGTTATTTGTATTCATGTTTATCTTTCTATTGCTTAAGGTCACATCCATTTCCCTCTCCTGCTCTCTTTTTTTTTCCTGAACTATCTCAGCTTTTCTTATCCCCCACCTCCTTTATTTCAGTTCTTTCTTCTTGAGTCTTGGTGTCCCATCTCCTCCCTTTGTCTACCTCTCCTGCTTCTGAATCTCTCTGTCCATCTATTGTGGACTTAGGCTTTGCCAAACTTTTGCATTCTTTTTTGTACTTTTGCCTTTCTTTTTGAAACTTACGCAACTCTACTTGGCGATTCAATTCCACCCGCTTTTTAGTTCCAATTAATCGTTCACTTCTTGCCTTCTCTTTCATACTTTTGCCTTATTTTTACAGGATCGCCTTATCTCGCCAATTCTGCCTGGTTTTTAGTTACAAATAATATCCGTTTTGCTTTCCCTTTCGTATTTTTACCTTCCTTTATGAAACCTACGCCGCTCTCCCTCTTTTACTCCTCCTGCTTTTCAGTTACAATTAATCACTTTCTACTGAATGTAAATGACACTTTTATACTTCAGTGTAATGCCAATGCTCTACCAAACTGTTTAAGCTCATGAATTATTCATGAACACACTGTTGTCGTCGTTACTGACACACAAATTATGCTAAATAGTAAAAAATTTAAATCATAATACTTATTGACATCAGGAGATGACAAAGAATGTGACAATAAAATTTGGAATTGTAAAAAGCATTTGCCAGAATCTACACTCATAATGATGATGAGAGGATAATAGAAAGTAATACGTCACGTACAGCGGTGATCTATACTTAAAATCAGATAACATTTTGATCGGTAACTGCAGATACTGCAGATAGACTGTGTTTTAAAATAAACTGGCCTCTTATGTAAAATAATCTGTGGATATATCACAGACTAAATTTACTTCATTATTCAGGGGCGGATCTAGGAAGTTTTAATGGGGGGTGCTCTTTTCAAGAAAGATTTGAATAACTATAGCTACTGGTGGAAAATGTTGGCTTTGTATTCCCTACAAGATTATCCTCTCATTCACACAATAATTAGCATTATGAAGTGACTGTCCAGAAATTATATCATACTGCTAAAATCAGGAAAGAAAACAATTAAAACTAAGACCAAAACTGAGGTATTTTGTTTACAATAAAGAAAAGGAGGTGAATAGGTAAGTTAATCATGAAAAAAAGAAACTGAGAAAAAATGAAAATAATATACTAAGAGCTCATTCTGAAAAAAGGTGGGTTCATACAATCGGCCCCTGCGGTAAGTCCCAATGGCCTTAGTTTCACATTACTTGACGGAGTCACTGTGACTGTTGCATGTTTTGTACTGTGTACTCTTAGCAACTTTTGTTGTTTTGTGTTCATTTGTGTTGTGTATTATTTACGTGTCTCCATTATTTTTATGACATTTTTTCTATGGTCTGAGCTGTGGATATATTTACTCTTGTGCCTAGCTCAGTCACTCAATACTATTTTCTCATGGAAACCATTGCATACTTGGATAAGACAAAAAAAAGAAATTACTCTGGTTATTAGTTAGGTTGGGCAAACTGGTAGAGAAAATTCTCCTAGTGTGGTTTTCTCAGTACTTGGGAGTACCTGAGCAGCAGAGGAGACCCACATTTGGTTGCAGTGGCAAGCAAGAGAAGTACCCACACTCGAGAGACTAAAATGTCAGGTTCTGGGAAAGAAAAGAAGACTGAAAAAGGAGGTGCCAAAGCAAGGAATGTTAATGAAATGGAAGAATAGATGAAGAGTGGTCTGATTCGTGTTATGTAGATTTGATGTTTCTACAATAGCTGGTCCAACAAGTGAAAATAAGCAAATGGACTTACTTAAATCTTTAATGGAACCCGTAATGGAAGCTATGGCAAACAATGAAGCTTACAAACAGGAGGAAGCAGTTTTGAGATGTGAGGAACTGGATCGACTTAGATAAGATGCTAAATTAGCCAAGATGGAGTCAGAAGCTCAGAAAGCAGCTCAGCTTGCTCAACATGAGGCTGAGAAACAGTATTGGGCTAAAGAGGAAGACAGTAGGAGGAAATATGAGGAAAAATATTTTGAGATATCAGAAGAGATCAGAAAGAAAAGAGACATTGGAGATAGATTTTATTCAGAGACAAGAGAATGCCAGAAAGAATAATAAGAATCTTTGAAAAAAGAGAAATTTCATTGGTCTGTTGAGAGTGAGACTGTAGCATAGCGGTACCCCTTAACAGTATAAATACAGGCTTTTTAAACAATACAGAATAAAAAATATATATAAAATATAGTCGCACAATACTTTTTAGGTTTTATAGTAAGTAACATGCCAAATAGCTAGTTGAAAGTGAATATAATAATATATATATAGAGAGAGAGAGAGAAAGAGAGAGAGAGAGAGAGAAAAATGCACATGAATAAATTGAACAGGAATCTATTGTAACTTTACAGACTATGAGTCAATTGACATGGATGATCAAGCAAGTCAAGGGAGTTTCCATCTTTCATCATCCATGGAAGACTTCAGTCCTTCATCTATTATGGATGTCACTTCTCAAGGGTCTTTTCTCAACAGTGCGTTATGGAAGTAGGTGGCATGTATGAGGAGGGAGAAGGAGGGGTAGGCGAGTAACAGTAAGAGCAAGGCCTAGCAGGGGAGGAAGAGGAAGAAGGGGAAGGAGGTGTGTTAGTACAAGGCTTAGTAGTAGAAAGGGGCGTGGAAGACCAATCCATTCAGGCAGCAGCAGTAGTAGTAGTAGTACTCATTTATTGGCTACAATTGCTGTTCTCAATGAAATAGGTTCTCTGGTATGGAAGAATGAGGAGCCACAGTCATATACTCAGCAGTATACCCAAACTCCAGGTCCCACTTCACCAGATCTTACTGGTGATAGTACTCCTGTTGAGCTTTTTTGCCGTTTCTTTTCTGATGATGTGTGGGATTTGATGAAGGAAGAAACGAATCGTTATGCTGGTATCTGTGTAACAAATAATCTTAGTGGTCGTGTATGGAATGATACAACTGTTGAAGAGCTAAAGGCATTTATGGGCATTTTGATTTTGATGGGAATTGTGAGGTTACCACGACTGGAATTATACTGGTCCACTAATTTTCCACTCATTAGTACTCCAGGCATTAGTAACATTATGCCTAATACTAAATTTGAACAGTCATTCAGGTTTTTTTTACTTGAATGACAAAAGCAAGCAGGTTCCATTTGATCATAATGGACATGATAAATTATTCAAAGTTCGGAAATTATTGAACTTGCTTTGTCCACTGTTTGAATCTGAGTTTCAAATGCATCAATCATGTACTATTGATGAAGCCATGATACCTTTTAAAGGTAAACTTCGCTTCAAACAGTACATGAAATATAAGCCAATGAAATGGGGGATAAAAGTTTTTGTTTTATCTGATGCTTCTACTGGGTATGTGAAGAGGATGCAAGTATACACAGGTCAAGGTTTAGGTAATGGTGTTTCTGATGTTGGATTGTGTACCAAGGTGGTGTTAGACTTGATGAAAGGTTTTGACCATATGGGGGTTCAACTGTACACTGACAACTTTTACACTAGTCCTCTTCTTTATTATAGGCTTTATAAGCACCAAGGCATCAATGCATGTGGTACTATACGTCCCCAGAGAGTAGGTTTTCCATCTGAGCTGATTATCAAGGCTTCTGAAATAAATCATTAATGGTCCTCTTCTTGCATGTACATGGTTGACAAGAGGTCTATGTATTTTTTTATCTACAATGCACATTGGTGAGCATGTTGGAAACCCTACAGTGAAGTGGAGGCAGGCTGATGGTACTCAAGCAGATATTCCATGTCCACCATGCTTACCTGATTACCAGAAGTATATACGAGGTGTAGATAGGGGAGATCTCTGGAGAGTTACTATAATGTTGGTAGAAAATCAAGCAAGTGGTGGAGGCGAATTTTTTCTTTTGTTTGGAAGTTTGCATTTTGAATAGTTTATGTATGAAAAAAATGGTCAGGTCTAATGAACATCAACAGTGAGGTAGAAAAAAGAAAGATATGTTGTCATTTAGGCTTGAACTAGCCAAACAGCTCATTGGTAGCTTCTTTACAAGATGTCGTAGTTCTGGTCGTCCATGATCTGTTGAGCATCTTCAGCTAGATAGACTGAATGTAAATTTATGTCACTGGCCTAAGCATGCAGATAGAAAGGGGAATTGTGCTATCATAAGAACAAATAAGCTTACTGTTGTTGGGAATCGCCATGAGTCTCGTGTTCAATGTGAGTACTGCAAAGTGCATTTATGTGTATCATCTGAAAGAAACTGTTTCAAAAGTATCACACCCTTGTAGACTTCATGAAACTAACTGCCCATATTTTTTTAAATCTGTATTTTATAATGAAACATGCACAATATTTGATAGTTTATGCACAATTTTCAGTTATTCATATTTTTTACTTCATGGTTATTCATGCTCTATATTTTATAAACACATATCACCTCAAATTCTCATCAACATTACTGATTACTGGTCTATTATAGAAATAATAACCTGTTTGAAGAATAATGATTAGAAAGATACGTCTAATACAATTTTTATACAGGAATTATCAAAATATGTTCATGAAATTGAGCCCAGGCTAAATATGAAACCTTAGTTGTTTAGTTTAGTCCCATGAAGTAGCTGTACAGTAAAAGAATCCATGGACTGGCTTGAACCAGTCTGGAGTTCAAAATAACGTTATTCATTGCCGTGGCTTTCAAGATAATTATATTCATGTTGTGGTTTACAAGTGGTAATTACCACACATTGGTTGCCAGGCAACATAAACATTTTTCTGTAGTATATTTTATATAGACAATTTTTTTCTGTGGTTGCTATGGTCCATATTAAAGTCCTGATTTTTTATAAATTTTTCAAAATGTCTAAATAAATCCGATGGTGGAAAGGGTTAAAATGGCCAGTGCAACATTTTGATGCTTGTTTCAATCTTCGGGAGGCTGCCATCTTCGAGATTCATATGACAGAATGACTGACTGACTGACTGACTGACTGAATAACTGACAGACAAATGGAGCACTGTAACCCTCTCTCACATGCGCACTGACGTTAATGAGCTTGCGCAATACAGCATGAGGTAACACCATGAGATAAATAGTACTTATTACATGAGTCAGAGTGGGATATGGTGAAATATTTCAAGAGCAGGCTAATTTATTTTCACGAGCCAAAGGCGAGTGAAAATAAATCCTGAGAGTGAAATATCTAGCCATATCACTCTGATGAGTGTAATAAGTGGTTTATTCCACACTAGATATCTTCAAGGAGTAGTTTTTTGGTAACTCATGGTGTAAATTTGGAGAAAACTCACTAGGGGCTCCCCACAACCCCAGCTGATATTATAGCAGCTGCTCTAACCTGGCTGGGTAGGCTCCACTAGAGTGAAGGTAGCTGTAAAAACCCAGAAAACTTGTATGCCAGGCCAGGTTGCTATAACTACTTTGGTCATGAGCTTGCACTATATAGCCATGAGATAACACTTTGTGATATCGTGAGATATCTCACAGGTCACGTACCTAAAAATAACATTGTGAAGATATCTAGTGGGAAATATATGTATATATATTTATTGCACCTTTTATATTTTTAATTGAATATTTCCGCATCACGCGAGCGTTCTGTATTCTCCCATATTGTACGGTTTATATTGTACGGTACACTACGCATGCGCGTAGCGAGTAAAATCAATGAAAATTGAATTGTAACCGGTTGAGAAAAAATATCAAGGCAGCAATAAATCACTTATCACACTCGTCGTACAATATGGGAATGATATTTTACTCTCACGCCACATTTTCACTCGCCTTTGGCTCGTGAAAATATTTTGCGTGCTCGTAAAATATTTTCCCTTATTGTACTCTGACTCGTGCTATAAGTATTATATATTTATTTAATATATATATATATATATATATATAATATATATATATATTTTATATTATATAGGTGTAGCTATACTCTACCCAGCTTTAATTCCAAGATATAAGTTATTGTGTTTGTTAGAATCCTATTACACAAACGTAATATACTAATTTACAGGTGGATACACATTCGACCCAAACAATAATAGGTGTAGCTATACTCTACCCAGCTTTAATTCCAAGATATAAGTTATTGTGTTTGTTAGAATCCTATTACACAAACGTAATATACTAATTTACAGGTGGATACACATTCGACCCAAACAATTTTTTCGTGTAATTGTTTGATAAACAATTATTTAACCGATTATCGCCGAATTACGCGTTTCCGCGTCAAGCACGAGGGTGCTTCACAGCGCGGGTTACGCATTTTTGCGTAACCGCCATAGTACCCGCTTCAATTAGCTACCAGCAGCAATCGCAAGTGTTTCAAGAGCTCCCACAACGCCGTAGCGATTCTCCTGTGAGGTAAGTGTAAGGGAGGCAAGGTTTTAATGACCCTTACCATAGAATTTTTTTTATTATTTGTAGATTGAAATTGTAGCACTGTTTGTGTATATAGAAAATCCAAGTTACAAAAAAAAAATATGTATAGCTATAACTAATAGACAAAAATATTTATCAATTATTAATATGATATAAAGTTGTTAATAAAATTTAAAGACTGCCAAGAAGTCTTCATAGAGGGCAGTGATGAAGAATTTTATGATCTCAAAGAAATAGAGATAGAATAAGGCAGAAGACTTCTCAGGTGTAGAGGTCCTTGGCCAAGAAGTCTTCATGGAGGGCAGCAATGAAGAATTTTGATGACCTGGAGGAAATAAAGGTTGAAAAAGGCAAGCTATTTTAGCTTCGTTTGTTCATACACAGAGGGTTCTATAGATTTTGAACAACACTAACCACAAAAAGTCAAGTTATTATTGCATGAGGATACAGACTTTCTTCCTCCCAGTTCTCCCCTACTTGAAGGTGCCCATAAAATGGATTTCTTAGGAGAAAGTTTCTCAGGTATGAAGAGAAGGATGTGCAATTAATTTCAAGAACAGTAACAACAGACACATCATGGTACGGTACAGTGGTGATTATGGGGTGTGGCTTTGTCACCATGGGTGTTCAATCGGACTGCTTCATAGTATTATCAGAAAAAAATCCTAGAATTGCAAACACAGTAGTCTATATAATTGCTTGTTATGTTATATATTATATTATCCTAGTATATGGCTCACACAAAAAAAAATAAACAGCCAAAATCCATAGTTGCTGAATTATTTCAAAGCAAGCGGCTGGTGAACATTTAAAACAACAATATATAGCTATGAAACATGAGGTCTTAGCCTAAACTTTTACAATACTGATGCTAACAATGGTATACTTACCTTGAAGCTTGTAGTTTCCAATGAGTGCGCACTTCATACGCTTCAAACGCCTAGAAACTAAACAAAACTTAGCCCGCAGGTAGAGGATGGCTTTAGCTTCAATCAGTTAATACATCGCCGTCGGTTACTTCGAAGCGTATTGCCTCTAGACAAGAAAAAGCTCAGGCGGTTCAAGCCTCGAGGTGACGGTCACGATTTCTTGTAAACAATTTCGGAGTACGCGCACGTAATCGCGAATTTAATTTCCGGCGTTAATCGGTTAAGGTGAGTGTTGCCACATCTTCAATTAAATGTATTCTTAAACATACTATCTCCCCAAAGTCAAAGTGACAGTATAAAGTGAAGTTATAAGTGGTATAATTTTTCTTTTCAAGTTATAACTTCAAAACCATATCTTTTCTAAACATGATGGTTATGTATCCCAATTGGATCACTAAATAAAAACTTAAGTTTAAAAAGTTTCTAGTTATTTCAAACGTAACTAAATAAGTGTTGTCTGGCTCTATTCAAAGTGTGCAGGGCATTAAAATCTTAAGTACAAACTGTGTGCTCTTAGCAATGCATTTTTTTTCTCAATTCCATTTCTTGTTAAAAAAATATGGGATATTATATGTCTGTTGTTGGTGAACAGAAATAGTAACTGGAATTAACAGTGTCAGATTGTGAGTAACAGTAAAACAGGTACAACGTCACTTATATTGTATTAAGAGTTTGCTCTTAATTATATATGGCTGCCTAGATACACATTCATTTTGTCCAACTCATAGCAAAACAACTTACAATATTGAAATCAATGCTCTTGAATTCTTCGTTGGATTTACTCAAAGTATCTTTACCAAATGATGATGTTCTTGACTCCAGTGAAGTACTTTTATATACTTCAGTGAATTCTAAATCACGTTTAACTACAGATCAAAGTACACAGGGTCAATAACATTGAATTACACTAGGTATGTTGTACTAGACATACCAGAAGGTGTAATTTTGGCATTTGGAGTTAAAATATTTCCTTCTGACAAACATCTACCTGTATCAATAAATCATTGCATATAAAACTAATAGGTCACATCTCTCATACGTACTTTTGAAAGGCTTGACATCAGATGGAGCACCAAGACATATTTCTGATTTAGATCGATCTGCATGAATAAATCACGATTGATGCAATACTCACACTACAGAATACAGTATTAGTCTTTGTAAAATATATTCGTTTAATGCACTTTACATTCACACAATATCCCATAATATTGCTTGCATAGTAGCTCTAGTTGAAGGTTCATAAGTACTATATAAGTATGTCAGCATACCAATCCTACATTTGGTATTGTATGCTACTATATGATACATTATTATGTAATATACTATCGCTATATCTCAACTAATCCATAAAAAACAGAGACAGTATATATTCTATGAAAAAAATAAACACTGACTATGCTCTAATTAAATTACATCTATTTAAATTGAAACAAAAAATTTACTTACATAACTTCCTCATGCTCTCTTGTAAATAAATGCATTCTTCATTAATTTTCACCCACACTATATGGTATTGTGCTAGTATCATGGACATGTCTTGTATTTTATTTTTCAATATAAGTGAAAATCTCTCTGGGAACAACCAAGACACGCATATACTTCCTTCACTAATTTTGTGATAGTACAGAACAGACGCAAAGTGGGAAAGCAGTGGCACACATTTCTTTAGAATATAGTGTCTCAGATTATCCAAACGAGATAGTGTAAACTTAGTGATGTCTTCTTTGATGTCACACTTCACTACGAGTTTCGCAACAGAATCTGGGATTGTTTCCAATTTGTGCCCATCCCAGCATTTGATAAAAGGAATTACCAATGTTGTTCTTTTAAAGTCATCAATTTTAGCAGCATATCTCTCTATTTCTTGTGCCATATTCAAAACTTTACATTTTTTTATCAAATATTCCAACATCTCATAGTCTAGAAAATTCCAAAGATTAAAGTTGAACCGTTCCAAAAATTCATCGATCTCTGTAATTTCTTCTAATTCAGATTTGAGTTTACGCCATAGTGGAGTGATACTAGCACCGACATATCCTGGAATGAATCTGATATATTTTTTGACGTCGTAGATTGAAGATTTTTTTCCTACCAGATAATCAGTAAATGTAACCATTAGATCAGTGAAGTCATCTTCCAGTGACCGTACTTGTTTCCGTAACTCAATTTGACCTGTAAAAAATGACAAATTTTTTTAGAAATTCTAGAAAACAAATACTCTATTTTTACCTTCACGAATAGAAACATGAAGTGAAGATACTGGGAGGTCACACTCAGTCACTGTTGTGCCATCTGCTACTAAAATAAAAACGTGTATGACGCATAATGATTTTAAAAACTGAATCCATATTATTATGTACTAGCAAGAACCCTGACACCCAGTGGCACTTGACATTGACAAATAAGAATGCTGTGCCAAGTTATCATTCTCTATCATTGGTTAAGGTTATATGAGTTTCCCTATACTGCTCTCTTTATCTGAGCTATCTCAGCTTTTTTACCCCCACCTTTCCTTCCTTCAGCTTTCTTCGTGAGTCATGGAGTCTTTTTTCCTTTGTCTACCTCTCCTGCTTCTGAATCTCTCTGTCCTACTATCACGATTGTGAACTTAAAACTTTGCTACACTTTTATCTTCTTTTTCATACTTTTGCCTTCCTTATTGACTGATGCCTCCTTTACTCAATGATTTGATTCCACTGGCCTTTTAGTTACAATTAATCGCTCACCATTTTGCCTTCTCTTCCGTTCTTTTCAAACCTACGCCGCCTTCACTCGTCATATTACACCACCCTTTCTAGTTTCAAGTAATCACTTTCTACTGAATATGACAACACTTTACCCATCAATGCAATAACGATGCTGTACCAAATTAAACTCATGAGTTATTCATGAATATATCACCGTCATCTGTCGCCATTGTCATTGCTGACACACAAGCATATCATTATTATGTAGATTACAACATATATATTTAGTTGAATTTAACAATACTCTCTGCAATGCAATGAATATTATAT
>WLWD01002825.1_pt1 | contig 34340 bp, 34 predicted proteins | sample 6712731 | NCBI WGS metagenome assembly WLWD01 (sample SAMN12718690, study PRJNA576275) | sponge metagenome | isolation source: marine sponge | host: Mycale hentscheli | place: New Zealand: South Island, Marlborough, Capsize Point | collected 2014-11-01
GCGGTAATTAAGTGATTCAGTAAAATACCACAAAACCCGCCCGTAACTCGATCCAATTTACTCTCCGCAACAGACTATTGTACGCGACTCGCACACAATTTGAACAAGTACCAATGAACTGTACCAGACAATTTACCACAAAGAGCTTTCACCTCAAAGGACTACCAGTACTTGTAGGGCAGAAGCAGCAGTGTAGATAATTAATATTTTGTTCACGTCTAAAAAATATTACTAAACAATATTATAAAATCATTACTCCATAGTAGCAGGGCCATAATCAAATACAATATGAAATGAACAAAATCAAAGGTTCTGAAGTATGCAATATTATCAAGGGGATCCAAGGAGCTGTGCCTTCTCATTGACCTCTCTACTGGAGTTCCATGTCCTCTCTTCTAAATAACCAGGATGTAGTATTCTTCCCTTCAGGAAGCGTGACTTCTTAGGAGAACCGAAGGTCTACTATTCTCTGCTCTGGAAAAAGAAGGAAGCCATACCTTCTGCTCTGCACTTTGTTGTGAACCTGCCAGTTGTACCCTAGAACCAAGGAGTTATGCCTTCTCATATTGGAAGCTCATCTATTTCTATGAAGAGCATTCTCTCCTGTTGAGGTAGATTAGACAAAGTACTATGATCTAAAATTTGATTCAGGTCTTATTTTAATTAAATCAATAAAATAATAATTGATAATAAACAGCCTAATTGATAAATATATTATATTATCGTAGAAAGAAAAAAAAATTAGTAAATAAAAGTAATAATTCACATTTTTTTTAAGGGTGTGCATATAATTATATAATATAATATTATTCATCCATCACAACAGTAACAGGGATAGAAAAAAATAGCACCAAAAATTCCTGAGAAGTTGAAGTTAAAACACTGAAACTGCTTCTAACTTCTACCGGCTACACCAACCTTCTATCAAGCTCTCCAAAGAGACCAAATCAGATTCTTCCTTCAAGTCGCAGCTGTGAGCCGTGATATATCTATTCTAAACGAATGACTCCAGGAGCCATTAATACGCCACCGTTTCTTCATCGTTTAGGACCCTCCAGTACATTCCAGAAGTCTTGTACTCTTCCCCGCGGGTTCACTCGCACAGTAACTCTTCTTTTGTGTTTGCTTACCAGTTATAATTAGAGCCCCCACCACCCGGAATTTTGCCCACAATAAATTGCGCGCTCAGGGTTGGGGGGCGGAGTTGAAGAATCAAATGAATACGAATCAATAGTTAGCTTGGTACCTAAAAATCGAAATTCAGAAGTACTGGATGGCCAGAATGGACTCATATGTTGTACACGGGTACACGCCACATCTAAAAAAATAATTACAACGAGTTTTTTCTTTTAAATAGGATACAAAAAAATAATATAAAAATATAAAAAAAATGGAAAACTAATAAAATACGGCGTTGTAAGGCTACCGCTGGAAAAAAGAAATCGACTTCGCAACTGCAACGTTCGCCCGTGAATTTCGCTGAATAGCCTTAAGGTTTGTACCGTTGTGTCTCCGTTCCTGGTGGGTACAACGAGAAATAAATACATAGCATAACTCCGCTATCTGGCGTTTAGCGCTGAGTTTCAAGTGTTACTGCACCCTTAAAAGGAACTGATTTAAACTTTCTATTGCCTGAAACTTTTTTTTTATTAATAATCATAACACAATCATAGTTTTAAGTATATAATGTATGGAATAAAGTATGTAACCACTGAATACGAGCCAATAACCTCAACTGGTTGAATCACCTAACAGTTTTAGGCGTTATGCCATGGTTAATGAGTCTCTTACAAAAAAGGTATGAATCTTGTGGTAGAATGAGACATAGTCTTACCTCAGAAAAATTTAGAGTATGTCTATAATAGAGACAATGGGCTACATGTTCATATTTTGTAGAATTACCTTATGTGATGGCAGTGCCAGTGTTCCAAGAAGGGAGCAGGTATTATGGTATAACAACACAGGCCACATTGTATCTCCTCCACCAATAAAATACAAGCAACCCCCTCTTCAACTCTGCTGCAACTCAACACCTTATATGTGAGTTCATGATCATAATAAAAAAGCAAAGCAAACTTTCCCTTGGTTAATAGTATTATTTGTTTTAGAGAATCGATAACCATTGTTTGTTATTTTTACAGAGATGTATCATTTGAAGTATTATTACATACTCGTGGTTGTAATAACCCAAATGAATTTAATGAAGGAGTAGAATTTTCATACCAATTTTCTTCTCTACCAAACGAATGGATTCCTATCAAATTTATATATGACACAAATGACACTAGTAGTTCTAGGATTCTCATTGGAGACTTTAATAACTTTAGCATTAGAGGATATACAGTGTTTGATGTCATTAGAGGTTCATCCAATGCAGTTAAATTCACTCTGTGTGGTTTTAATACCAGTGACGACTCCATTCGGTTTCGCTGGCTGCAAACTAGTTTGAGTAATTATGGATCAGTTTCAAGCCTACAAGATGTGTGGATATTAGATAATATTGCTATTAATCTTGTCCAGTCTCAATCAAACTCATTAAGTCTGTTACTTGAAAACTTCAGTGAGCCTCAGTTGAAGTGAGTTTGTTAACTTTTCATGCATAATTTTGTCAAGTACTTTCTTTTTTTATCAGTTCTCAGATATGGCCTCCTAATCATGTCTGCAATGCTGAGTTAGGACATTACTGTAATTATACTGATGGTTTAATTTTTGGAATGAACTTAATCACAAATAGTAGAACAATAATGTCCAGAGGACTCATTACAGAGTACTATAACTTTTCTTCATTGAATTATGTTCCCTCTAATTTAAGTTCAACATACCATTCTTTTTCAATGAATAATGTAAAACCCACAATTATACCGTGTGATCCCATGAGCATAGCAACTGCAACTGAAGAAATGGTGAAGCCATCCCCAACAACAACACAAATAAGTTCTAACCTACATTACATCACTACTCAACATTATTCAGTGCTTTCTTTGGAGTCATCATCTTTTCTCTGGACACAAACAAATGGAAAAGGCAATATCATCAATTCTTTAGATTCGGCAGATGATGACCTGGTCGATTCAAGTCTAGTTGAGATACTACAGTCTGATATCTCTTTACCGACTTCTTTCAATGACAATTATATATCAGTAATATCAACACAGTCCTCTATAGGACTGGTATCATTAAGTAATACTCCAAGTAATTTAGTTTTCAGTAGTATATTGTTGTCAGTGAGTCATACAACTAAAATTGGATCAATATCATCCTCTGTTTCACCAAATGTTGCAAGTACTAATGTTCCAATAGCAAGAAGTACTAATAATTCAGACATACAATACATTATTTCTTTAGAAAGTACTACTAGATACAAGGTAAGGTAAATCTCAAGTTTTAATTCATTTCTCAACTGTGCATAATTATAATTATTGCAGATATTGGCTGATCAGAAACTTTCTAAATATTTAAATATCTCAGTGAGTAGGAGTTAAAAAAGTTAATTAATAATGTTGGGTGTTCTAATAAGACAATTACTGACATAATACTTGCATTTTAAATTCCATTGTTTTCATAAGTATTGTTCATGATATATTTGTTATTATAGTTTACAAATTATGATGTGCAAATGCTGACAAACTTGACCAATGGCACATCTGAGGCGGATATAATAATTCTGACTTATATTTATGTCAATGGAATTGCCAGATTAAAAAATATATCTTTTTCAGAAATTATAGCAGAAGTAAGTTTTAATAAAATTGATTTTGTTCAAATATCCATTAAATTATTGTGTATAGAACATAGTTTCTCTGGGAATTCAAATACTACATACACAGAATACAGTGAGTTGAACAAAAAAGAAAATGCAACAACTAATTAAATATTCTAAATTTTGTTTAAAGGTATCCAATGAAAGAGCCTTAATTGTAGCTGGCACAACTCTGCTTTCTATTCAAGATAACTTTTTAGCTTTTTTAGTGGGTTCCCAATTGTTCCAATCATTTAATTTTGGTAAGTATATACATTATTTTTCGTTTTTTATTAATCAATGAATATAATTGATTGAAACTTTCTCACCTGGAGGGGTCTGGAAAAAAGCAAAGGAATGTGAAAGTATCTTAGTTGTTGCCGGGGATTCAAACCCAGGGCCACCAGCTTTAGCCACTAGTTCTCTAACCACTGATCTACGACAACCCTCGACTTCCAAGACTTTCACATTTTTCCTTCATACTGTTGAGTAGTACCACTTGCTGCAGTCTCATACTCAACAGACCACCAATTATGCGCCGTCAGAACACCTTTTCTGTATCAACCGAAACACCTCCCACTCCAGAGAGGACCGATAATAATTTGTGGATTGAAAAGGCTATATCAATTATCAATTTTAGATTAGATTATAATTAGATTAAAACTTTCTCACCTAAAGAAACTTTTTTTCACATTTTTCCTTTGCTTTTTTCCAGACCCCTTTAGGTGAGAAAGTTCAATCTAGTTTTTATGAAGGGTCAGAACTTGATAATTTTTATTATAATGTTTATTATAGTACTATATAGCAGAGTGATAGACGTGAACAGTATTACTTCATCAACAGTTACTGCTATCAATTCTTCAGACTTCCTTAGTCTCACTGGACCTCTAATAACATTAACAATTCCATTAGAATTGCTGAAAGCATTTGATGATGGTGATGGTATTATTAGAGTTATATCAGCTATATATAGAAATGTAACTAAAGTGTTCTCTTATCAAATAAAAGAAAGGTATGTGTTGACCATGACAAATTGAATAACTGTTTTAGTGTCACTGTGTATAACTAGTTCATTTTTAGGTCCTGATATAGTATCTTCAGCTATACAATGTGGAACAAGCCTGTGTGTAACAAATAAATACGAATTGCCAACCTCATCCGTCACTATTACATTTGAACACTCTGAAGCCATTAAGGTTTGCCAGCCTCTTATATCTATACTATATAAAATTCAACTTGCTTTTATTTTATTATAGAATAAGTTATCAATTAATAATCTGGAGACTACGTGTATGTTTTTGGAAATTACAGGCACTAATAGGTATGACAAATTATCCTATTTGATTGTGGTCTGATTGCCCTAGTTGATTGTGGTTTAATGCAAGATTATAGAAGTATAAATTTAGTGTAGGATGGCTTGAAGTTGAATTATCAACATCAGCTTATCTAAACGATGTTGATAATTCAACTTCAAGCCATCCTACACTAAAAAATACTTCTTTTGATCGAGTTTGTATACACATTGCCAAAATATATAATTGGCAATGTGTATACAAACTTGATCAAGTCGGAATATTATGTAGAACCAAAATTACAAAGTAACTCTACAATTTAATTGTTTTCTTAAATCTTTTCTTAAAATCATTGTATTACATTTATATAAAATAGCTCTATTTTCCAGACGGGCAAATGGTCTGGTAGAGGGTGTTTGAAGAATCTTAAGCTATCCACAGACTCTCTGACAGTATGTGAGTGCAAGCACTTGACTCACTTCGCTATCATACTCAGTCCTATACCACCTCAAATGAAACTGAGCTTGTCCATTATCAGCTATGTGGGTGTGGCAGTGTCCCTTGTTGCCATGGCAATTACAGTAATCACATTTGTGGCTCTAAGGTAAGTATTTAGACCTAAGATACCCTAATTACATTATATAAAAATTAGTATAGTACAAACTTTATTGGAGTATTCCGACTGATAAATTTGAACATTTTAATTATAGTAACTCATGCAAACTTCAATCACAAAGTATGTTTGTGTAAAATTCTTACTGAGTACTCATATATAATAAATTAATTTAGGATGTAGGTAAAGTATATTATACTTTACCTACATCCTAAATTAATTTGTATTCCACATAATACATAATAATTATTGAGATTAATGAGTTGCTATAGTAGTATTCATCTTCATGTTCTTGAATTTTCTTGTACTACACACCACAGGTCCCTGCACAGTATGAGGAACTACATTCACATTCATGTTTGCCTCAATCTCTCCCTGGGACAAATTCTATTTGTAGCTGGAGTGGATCGAACTGGAGATCCTGTCCCTGTTCACTGTCAAATAATTGCAGTGTTACTCCATTATTTCTTTCTGGTTTCTTTCATGTGGATGTTAATGGAGGGTGTAATACTTTACATAGCTCTAGCTCTAGTGCGAGTGTTTATCAAAAATAAAAAGAATTACATCATTACATTTACTGCTGTGAGCTATGGTCTTCCTCTTTTATATATGGGGCTTCTCACTCTTCCTCTTGGATTTGGACTTCACAAAAATCACTATGGATATAACTCTGCGTAAGCCCTAGAGTGGCAGTATGAATCAACACCCAATAAAAATATCATAATATAAGACTTAATCAAATAAAGAATGATTCTCATATTTCTATTTTAATTTTAACAATATTAAGTGCAATAACTAAATGCAAGTGTACTTAGCTCAGCAGAATTTAATTGAACCATTTTTTTTTATTCAGCAAAGCAGTTATAATTATATTTCTTTATAGATCTTACTGTATGAATAATTAACTTCCTTATAATAAATTTTAGATGCTACCTAAATGCAGGGAACAACTTTATATGGGCAATTATAGCTCCATTTATTGTGATATTCTTGGCCAATGTCACATTCTTCATAATGACTGTCAGAATAATGTGGCGCCATCAGCTCAAACAAATCCAAAAGACAAAAGTTCAGATGGTCAGAAGTTGGCTACGCTCTGCAGTTTCATTGGTTGTGATAATGAGCCTCACTTGGATTATAGGAATCATGCTTCTGAATGTTGAGGCGTTACTTCCTTTAGTCTATATTTATACCATTATGGTGGCTTTGCAAGGATTTTTTATCTTTCTTATGTTTGTTGTATTTTTAAAATCAGTTAGAGATGCTTACAAAAAGTGGTGGAGTCTCACAGTTAGACAATCAGATTGGCATCATAAATGGTTCAAACGTGACGTTAGACCTTCTAAAGATCTTAATCCACCTCAAACTGTAAGACTTATAAAATATATAGCCAAAATATTTAAAATTAAATTAAACAACAAATGCATCTACTTCTTGTTGATTAACTTTATGTACTTAACTAGTGGCTCAAAACTGAAAATTATATTGCTATTAATGTTATTATTATATTAACAAAGAATGACTGATTTATCATAATTATATGTATACTTACATGCATGCATGCATAAGTAAATTTTATGACCTTATTATTATTATACACTTAAATCTACCAAAGAATTTAGAATCCAGAAAGCAACCCAATTCTTCCTATCATCCATCTTCATTCAAAGTCAAGCTAGAAAGGGATGAGGGTATTCCTGGGGAGAAGAGCAATGATGAGTCTTACTCTAATGTTTATTCATTAAGTGCTCCACAGACCAATTCCACGTTGACAACTAAAAACATCACTCAGTCCAATTTGTAACATACCTGCAATTATATTAAACTTTACGACTAGAAACATATTACATTAAGTAGACAATTTATTGCATTTTTTGGTTCACTCACTTAGATATTATCACTGATTATTTGATTGCATCAAGAATCTTATATTTTAAATAAAAGAATGTGTTGTTATGCTAATGGTGTGCTGTACAAATAGTGAGTGTAACTGTACTTTTAATTTTAACAAAAAAATAGATTTAAAACTTGAGTCCTATAAAGATTAAATTTAACTAGCTATTTCATGGGACTAAAACAATATCCCTAGATTACAAAAGCATGCATTTAATTTACTCTGTAACTCTTGATCCTACACTTCTAAATTAATTGGTTTCATTTTGAAGTTACTAGTATATAGCCATTATTGATTTAGGCTATCTTCGTTTACCTCAATTTTCCCAAGTAAAGGTAGCTCCTGCAGTACATAGTTAGCTGTTCTAGTGAAGTAGTACCAGTAGCACAACCGTTGACTGTTAGTTATAACTAACAATAAGGAATTACTTCATCTTCAGTTTGCCCCAAACAGTAGCTTCTGTAGTATCAACTGATGCCATTCCGACATTCCTAATGACCAGTAGCGCCTGATAAAAACCACTCTACTACTGAGAAACGACCAAATGAAAAATGTCTGGTAAAGGGTTCACATGACATGGTAACCATTAGCTGCAGGCTTTTGTGACTTTAGTTTAGGACTTAGCACATATTTGTGTGCACTTAATAATATTTTAGAGGGGATACGTCAATTGTTCTAGGAAAATTTGACCCCAAGGAATAACTTGTGATATGTGCCAATAGCTCTATGCAGGGCGAAATGCCCCAAATGACCACACCCCATATAATCAGAAGAGATTTCACTATATCTACCAAACCATTGCAGTTTCAGACTTCCTACAAAGTGCTCATAATATTTAAAGTGACTATTTTTAGAGTATGTGAAAGATGCTACATGATTTGGTCAACTAGAATCAGTGACTGTTGCGAGCACCTGCAATGCTTACCCTTTATTGTTTTATTTTTACTTTCATAAATTCAGGACTTGCTACTGCTTATATAGTACATACACATACATGCTAATTGCATCATTAGAGATAACAAATGTTGTGTCATTTTGTCCCAGATTGAGCTTTTGGCACATATATCAAATTGTTCCTTGGGGTAAATTTAGCCTAGACAAATTGAGTTATCTTCTTCTAATCACACAAATTCATGCTAGGTCCTCTAGTACTTGTTAATAACAAGTTTGAAGGAATTTTTTTCAGTTTTAAGACTTACCCTAAAACAAGACTTGTTTATGGTTGTAGTACCAGAAGAAAGTGAGGGTAAGCCTAAAAAAGCTGTACTTTAGGAGAAAAATGAGCTCGCTGCTCGTGTGTTTAAGGGGCATATGTCCCTTTGTGGCAAGGGAGGGTCCGGTGAGAGCTCCACATGGATACTTATTAGAGTGGCGCCCAATCTGATCGCAGTATTGATAAATAGTGGCTTCTATTGAGATTGAATGTGGGCAAATTTAAAAGTGAACGAACGTTTCTACGCAGTGTAGGCCAATCTATTCAGGAACAATGATCAAAGCCAAAAACTACTGAACAGAAGGCGGAATGGCCTTCAACTATGCCTGGGCAGCATCAAGCTGTTAAAGCTATTGTAAATAAAGTCATTTTTTACCTACTTATGGGTTCTAGGATTGAAATACAATTTTATGCTTGTGTTGCATATAAGAATTACATACAAGCAAGATTTTATCCTGATTGGTTCTACATGAGTTAAAAAATCACTATAATTATAATTGTTCATCAAGCAAAATACAATCTTGGCACTCTCATAGTTAAAACAACTATTGACTTGGGCACAGTGTGAGTAGACTAGATAATGTTGTTGCACAAGACACTAATATCTTTGATATGCTTTGTCATCATCCACTAAACAATATTTACTTTTGAAAACCGATTCTTTATGACATCTCGGATAGATATTGCTGACAAGGATGATTTCCTTTTTAAGTATGGCTGGCCTGGACATGACACTGCTTCTGCATGTATGATCACACACAATGTGATCAGAATTTGCTGCCAGCATTATGCCAGTGTTCATACGAATAGCATCAACAAAATCTGAAATTCAATTTGATGGATTTTTTTTTTAATTTCAAATTAAGTATAGCCATTAGGCTTGAAAAAATTGTTTTCTCAAGTGTCAGTGTCAAGCAAGTAAAATAGACAGAATATTAATGTAATATTAGTTCCATTTTAGAGCATCAAAATTGTGTTAACTTTTATCATTTGCTTTCAATCAACTTGGATACCATATGATACGTTCTTTAATCTTTCAGTTTGACACTAATAATAAATATATATAAATGAACATGAAAATGCAAAACTTTTATTATCCAGGATTTATTTGATGACCTTTGACCCACAATTAATGAATTCCCCAGTTCCAATCACTCCTTCATTTTTGTTATCAATCTTGGTATCTAAAGTACATAATTTCAGTTTATCTAAAATAATTTCCCAGATAAAATCTAAGTTTGACATATTAGCTATGTGATGAAAAGATATTATCTTTTTTTTTTAATCCGATTGTCTTTCAATTTTAATTGAAAAGCTGTACAGCTAGTAGCTACAATAATGTATTTGCTCAATGAAGCCACAAGTACTTAAATTCATGTACACTGTGAGTGCAGCATTAGTAGCTCATTTTTCGAGATGTGCATAATGGTTCAGAAGAAAGTGTGCAAAGAACATTCTGTCCACAAACTGAAGTATCAAGTAGTTGAAGTGCCTTAGAATTTGTTTAGGATAGCTGTAATATTGTTTAGCCATATCAATTAGAGAGCTGACTTTAAATTACTAATGGGTTCCAGTTTCTTTCTTTTTATAGGCTGGCCTTCTTCTTTAACCCAATGCCTGACCCATTGAAACTACTATCCTACATTGCGAGTGAGCCCCATCAAGTGGAATCTATCCATTCATTGTAGGCTGCCCTACTACCAGTTTATGACATGACTTTAAATAAGATAGTGAAACCCAAGAGACTGTATACTCACATAGCTAGTCTCTTTAAGTTTATGTCTAGGAAAGCGATAGTTGTTACCGTTGCATTATAATAATTCTTTTATTAATTCATTCACAAATGTAAACGAGGTCATAATTCTGCGTACAAAATGTGTTTTACCATCGAATGTGCCTCACATTCTTAGCCACGCCCATTCCATTCGGCAGCGGAAACGACATCAAGCTCTCCCTGGGGTGGTAATAATCGAAGGGGGACGAGTGGACCAGTATTAGTCTGGTTTCTGTTGCGCAGAGGCTTCAGTTTCTGTTAAATTCAAGTTGTATGATTTTGGTCTTACTGGGTCAATATGGCGAGATTCGACCTCGTTCTGGTCGTCTTTGTTATCATCCTAAAAAATGTTTTAATGGAGACCCATAATAGATCGCATGTTTGCGTCGAGTGGAGGTCAGATGGAATATGTGTTGGTGGAGACGATGCCCTCAGTAGCACGGACGTTGAACTTACTTATGGGGTATCAGGAAACGAGAGCCGAATACTATTTAACAAGACAAGTGGAAGTACACCTTATGAGCTAGATAATTGCAACTATAACTGTAGCTACCTATTTGAGCAAAAGGAGCATGGAGGAGGAGACTGCAACTGCGTAGATATTTTCTTCAGTTCAAATTGTTCTCTGGAACATGCTAGGTAAGTGGATCAGATCCTAGTCTAAGAGAAGCAAGTGTACATATTGAGTTTTAAAGTGATATGATATGTCGAGGAAGATTATGGATTGATATGCTAGAATATGTGCATGAGATAACCTTGTTTCTTTCTACAGTGTGACACTGTGTGGAGGTAGTGCAAGTATTCCTAGGAGAAAGCTGGCCTCAGTAAATGATGACTTTGAGGTGGAAACAGAAAACATCTCACACAAAAATTTGCCATTTCATTTATCATGTCAAATTTCATCTATTTGCATGTAAGTAACCATGTTTTAATGTGTTTAGCCCCTATGTAAAAATTACAGCTGCACTTGTACTAAATAATATATATATTTTACAAATTTACATTTCAGAGAAATTTCTTTTAATATTGCATTTAACAAAGGTGGACCAAAGGGATGTAATACTGTGAATGCTTTTGATGAAGGTGTAGAATTTTCTATTGGAGTGTCTTCAGAACCTGGTGAATGGATTCCCCTCAAATTCATACGCATTATAGACAAGGATCACAATGTTCCAGATATTTCTATTGGAGATAAAGACAACTTCAGGCTTCGTGGATATCATGTAGATAGTCAAGTCATTATCAGTGATGTTAGCTCAATAAGAACAAATATATGTTGTTTCAATTCTACTGATTCTATACAATTTCGCTGGCTTCAAACAAGTCTATTTCGAAAAGATCATGTAAGCGACTCAGCAAGGGATACTTGGTCTATTGACAACATTACAATTGATCTAGTATCAGATAAATTTCGATTATCTCTATTAAACGAATCATTTGACAGCGATTCACCCTCACAGTAAGTTGGTTAATAGTTATTTTAATTACTTTTATATATTTTATTAATAGCTGGTGGCGAGGTCGTTTGAGAAATGGCAATGTCTCTGATTACTGCAACTCTCCAAATCAGACTCGACTTGTATTTGGTTTGACTGACCAAGATTATATCAAAGAGACAATAATTTCAAGTCGCTCTTTGCTCACTGAAACTTTTAATCTATCAGCTTTTAACCAGTGTATGATAGCATATGCACCAGAAGAACTTTGTTTGCTAAACTTTCTTTCTGCAACAACAATAAACCCAGAAAAACCCTCATCTCCGATTGCTCCAACAACGAGTTTCTCCTCAGATATTTCTCCCTATTTAATGTCATCTATTATTGAAACAAGCATGGAACCCACAACATCATTTCATACAATATCTCCACAGTTAACAACTAGTCACACATTGACTCCAAGTACTATTAATGTACTTGATGAACCTTCAAGTACAGTGAATTTGGCTTTAAGTATGACTTCAGACTATGTCATCAGTGAATCAGAACCTGATTTGGAGCCAACTTTCAGCAACATACAGCCTTCCCCACCATCACATATATATACTACTCTTGTAAACCAAAACACCCAAGCCATACAAAACAGTATGCCTAATTCGTATTTAAGTAAGCATCACCCACTGACTGTATATCCGTCTCCTTCAGTAATACTAGAGCATTCTGTTAGTACTTCAGTAATGCCAATAAATTCACTCCCCACATCTAAGGAAGTTAGAGGAGATAATATAGAGAGTTTACCAGATATACAATACCTTAATGCTTTAGAGGAAATTACTAGAAATAAGGTAAGAATATATTGCACAATTTACTTTTAAAGTTACTTGATTAATAAATTATTTGCACTATATGCAGATATTATCCACTGAGCAATTATTCAAAACATTATCCAGTGCCAATGTGAGTAAATCTGTGAGTTGAGAAAACCTTCTCTTTACATTGTCATCTCTTGTACCATAGTGGTTTAATTAGTAGTATTTATTTCAACTTTTTGGATATGGGTTGTTATGTTTCATACAGTTTACTTACTATGGAGTGCAAGTGCTGCAGAACATAACCGCTGGCTCAATAGACATGGATATTTTAACTTTAACATTCCTTTATGGGAATGTTGTCGCTTGGCTAGAAAATATGTCCCTCACACAAACATTAGCTAAGGTAAATCATGACATTGTTCATGTAAAAAATACTTGATACAACTTTTAATATCTAGGAAATAGTCTCCCTGGGAGTTCAAATAGTCTATGAATCAAGTATTGTAAGTAAAATTAGCTATATTGATATATTTTTCTAATGTAATGATAATTTCAGCAACAGGTAACATCAAGTAGAACATCACTTGTGGCTGGCACTACATTGATATCAATTCAAGAACATTTTCTAGCTCACATGTGTGATTCATTAGTGTTCCAATCAGTTAATTTCAGTAAGTAAGTGAAGGTTATTATTAAATCTTTATTTTGAATAAATGCAATAGTACTAATTACCTTCAAATACTAATACTTATTTGTTGCTGTTATAATTATTAGAAATTTAACCCAGCTAAAGTTGTGTGGGAGTAGTCCCAGCAACCTTAATCAAAATATCTAGCATGGAATAAACCACTTATTACACTCTCAGGCTTTATTTTCACTTGCCTCTTGCTCTTGAAAATATATTAGCCTGCTCATGAAATATTTCGCCATATCACACTCTGACTCATGTAATAATGATAATATGTATATATATATATTTTTTTTTTACAGTCTTACAAAACAGTATTATAAACTTGAGCAGTGTTAATTCATCAACAGTTACTGCTATCAATTCTTCAGACTTCCCTATTCTCACTGGACCTCTAATAACATTAACAATTCCAGTCGAATTGCTGAATGCATTTGATGATGATGACAGTGTAGTTAGAATTATTTCAGCAATATACAGAAATGTATCTATTGTGTTCTCTTATCCATTACAGAAAAGGTAAGTTGAGTGTATCAATGATAGAATTTATTCTTCATTTCTTATGTGTTGATAGTTCCATTATGGGTCCTGACATTGTAGCAGTATCTATACAATGTGGGACTAGTATTTGTAATACTCGCAACTTCAAATTGCAATCTTCATTTGTTACTATTGCATTTGAGCATTCCCAAAGTTTAATGGTAAGGAAAAAATATCTGGCCATAGCTTGAAAAACTAGAATGAATCATTGTTTACAGGACAATCTTGTGTTAAATAATCTGGAGACCCACTGTGCGTTCTTGGAAGTCATAGGAAGCAACAGGTAGAGTATTTTTTTAAATCTTATTATATTCCTGCTTATAATAATTACTATTCTTGACAATACAACATTTCCTAACAATATTTCCAAATACGGCTAGACTAATTACTTAAACCAATAGTTCCAACATTTGGTAAGTAAAGTAAGCCATACAAGATTAATTGTATTAAGTGTACGTGTTCAATTGAAGCTTGGTATAATACATTATATCAGTATATTTATAAATAGTAGATAGTTATAAATTTACATCCCTGTGTTACAAATATTTATTTGTAAACAACTATAAAACTTCTTTAGAGTATTGATAGGAAATAACCATCAATGAGAACTTTTCCATTACAGTATGCTCGGAATCCAAACATGTTCAGGGGTATTTTCTGGGGCCATCAGAAATATGACATAATGTTTCTAGGAGGAATCTGTCCATATTAGCCATATTAATTGACTAAAGCACATGCCAGGAAGGATCAAGTAATTCAAAAATACTTTTATTCCTTTTTTCAATTGAGTCTGACAGCTAAGAGTTCGATGTGGCATATAAAGCAATACAGAATAGCTGCTATAAATTGTTAATTGTGTTAAAAACTAACTAATTGATTTAAGAATGTCTGGTATTCTAACTTATGGCTATAGCTTTCAAGAGACACCTATATAGAGTACTAGGCCATCGAAATAAAAGAGGTTAAACTGTAGTTAAATAAGCTCACATCTGACACTTTCATTTAGTTTTAATACTATGTAATCTATTATTATACAGCTCCTATTTTGTCATTATTATTTACTCAGAATAACTTTTATGCCCCTTATACTTTCATTTTGGTACTTAGTAGCTTGGGTAGGTGTGACTGAGACGTTCAGATAGGCTGCCACCAGAATGTGGTGTGACTGAGACATTCAGGTAGGCTACCACCAGAATGTGTTGTAATAGGGATGTACAGGTAGGCTGCCACCACAGTGTGGTGGGACTAAAACGTTCGGGTATGCTGCCACCAGAATATGGTGTAATAGAGATATTCAGGTAGGCTGCCGCCACAAGAGTGTAGTGGGACTGAGATGTTCAGGTAGGCTGCCACCAGAGTGTGGTGGGACTTAGATATTAAGGTAGGCTGCCACCAGAGTGTGGTGGGACTGAGATATTCAGGCAGGTTGCCACCACAGTGTGGTGGGACTGAGATATTCAGGTAGGGTGCCACCAGAGTGTGGTGTGACTAAAATGTTTGAGTAAGCTGCCACCAGAGTTAGGTTAATTACAACTTTCACGGTAAGATTTGGCTCTGTAAATTCTTCACCCGGTGCTAGCTAATCGGCGCTAGGTAGTTGGGCTAAGCACCCAATACTTTGAAGGATTATGAGCTTAAGGGTGCTTGCACATAGCAACGGGCGTGCAATTTTTTCCGTGAATTTAACCACAGAAATGTGGCATCCTGTTTCGTGGAATAGTACTTCGCAAATTGATAACGCATGGGGAGAGTTCCCGCGGTCAGGATATTCTCTAACTATTCCCGCGGCTTGGAAACCACGCTACTCCACATGTGGTTTGCTGTATTAACTCTGCTGGTTTACTGTTACTCACTGTGTGGTTGCTGTCTCTGGAGACTGTGTGTGGTTGCTGTTGCTCAACCATGCCCAAGAGAATATCTACCAAAAAGAAGCTGCAACTGGCTGAAGCCACCAAAAGGAGAATACTGCATTATACTCCAAGCACAGGTATAATCAACAACTGTTGTTCTGTTTTATCTCAACAAAACATATAACAAACTATAGGGAAAAATTTTATTTTATGCTTGCACAACAAAATATACTTTATTATAATAAACCAAATAATAAAATTGCAGTAGCGGAATCTCCAGAACTTGACCTTGTAGCTAACGCTGAAGGTGATGCTATGAACACCACTATGTCAGTGAGCACACTCACAGCTACAGATTTACCCCAACTTGCTGGAAGTGAACTACTAATAGAGGAAAATGATGAAACATGAAATATATAATAGAAATTTGTGCAAGTGATCAAGTTACAAAATGAAAAGTGATGAATAATTTTGCTAATTAAGTGTTGAATATGCTTTGTGTGTTCCATTCTCTGGACTCTTTAAATAAGTAATTGGTGATGACAAGTGGTGGTGTCATACCACAGTAACTAAAAAAATAGGAATAATAATGATGAAAATAAAATACAATTGATAATGTTTTGATGACAGAATTTCACAGAAGTGATAGTTAATGACTGTGCCACAAATATTATGGTCAGCAATAGTCAATTTTGTAAGGGCACAGCCAGAGTACAAGTAGCATTGTGTTCATTCCAAAGTGAACTAAAGTTTCTACTGTCACTCAAGAATAGAATGAATAACTATAGCTGTAAGATATCTGTTTAACTTAAATATTCTTACAGATCTGCTCTAAAGACTGGTACATGGTCGACTGAAGGCTGTCACAAAAACTCAAGACTTTCCTCAACTTCAGTAACAGTTTGTGAATGCAACCATCTTACAACATTTGCCATAATACTTAGTCCAAAACCTCCAAAGTTCAACAAAGTAATAGTCTTGAGTCTTCAAGGATTAGGCTATGTAGGTGTAACAGTATCTCTTCTAGCAATGGCTGCCACAGTATTGACATTTACTCTAATCAAGTAAGATCAATTATTATACATTGTAGTAATAACTTCAAAAGCACTATTGTACAGATCTCTCTTCAGCTTGAGAAGTTTTATCCATGTCAACTTATGCATAAACCTTGGAATAGCTCAATTAGTATTTACTGCTGGAGTAGATAAGACAGGACACATTGATGGCGACACTGTACCCATCCACTGTCAGATCATAGCAGTTCTCCTCCATTACTTCTTCCTGGTCTCTTTCATGTGGATGCTAATGGAGGGAGTGTTTCTATATTTGGCTCTCGTTAAAGTCTTCATAACCAATACTAAACAATACGCCATTGTATTCACTTCTGTGAGTTATGGGCTACCTCTGCTGTACATAGGATTTCTTACAGTACCTCTGGGATTTGGATCTTCTCAGAAGCACTACGGCCATCACACAGCGTGAGTCATTCATATTTAACAGACACTCAATAATATTATAGCCGTTTTTATGTGAGAGAAATCATAGTGAAAAAGTTGTATTTCCTGATACTATAACAAGTAAAAATGTTTTCAAATCTCCCCTAATGGAAACTATAAGGAAAGAGTATAAAATTTGAAAAATACTTCGAAATAGGTTTTAATATTATTATTTTCTGCAGATGCTTCTTAAACACAGACACCCACTTCATATGGGCATTTATAGCTCCTGTATTAATCATATTTGTGTGCAACATTATTCTTTTTGTAATGGCTTCCATAATAATGTGGAAGCAACAAAGAAAGAAAGTCAATAAAATCAAGTTCAAGAAAGATTTGCAATGGCTAAAGGCAGTGATATCTCTGATGATTGTCATGGGATTGACTTGGATATTTGGAGTTTTGGTAGTGGAAAGAGAAGAGCTTCTACCTTTAGCTTACCTTTATACATTTATGACAGCTTTTCAAGGAGTGCTTATATTTGTCGTACTTGTTGTTTTTACAAAAGCTGTTCGTGATCAACTGAGAATATCGACACTATCGAAATTGCAGAAATTTGCAAAGCGGAAACATCAGGTATGCACTGTGATCTGTTACAGTTTATGACTGTGTAAAGAAAATATATTCAATTGTGATTTCAATTACAGACCGCTACCACTACGACTACTCTCTCCAATCCATGTGCAAATAGTGTGCCAGACAAGTTTATTGCAAGCGAAAAGTTTGAAGATTAATAATTAACAATAATAGTAATAGATCTAGATAAATCACCTTCTCTATAACATTAAAACATTTTGTGGTTCATTTTTAATTACCATTGTATGAATTGTACTAGAATCATTAATATTTTATATTCAATCTTGATGTAGAGTCTGCAAAAATTGAATTTTTTATAAGCGTACTGGTTTAGTTTGATATTATTATTGAATAATTATATTATTATGTACACAGTCATGAGAACAATATATTTTGGGCCTTCATTTTTACCAGCTATTCTCTAACACTGGGTTTCTTGGATGGCTGCATTTTTTATTTGAAGTCATCAGATAACATAAAGAGACAAAATGTTATTTAATAATACATAATTCAGTTCAAAGGACTTGTGACTCCAGCATTATGTGCCTGACTGATAGTTGTTATTGATATCCTAAACTTATTAAAGAGGAATGTGCAATTTCTTTTTTTTTTTTGGCCTTACAGGTGGCTTTTGACTTCCTTATTTTACAGCCTCGTCTTTTATAAAAATGAATGACACTGACGTGGTTAAATATCTCAGAATGTATTGAACAACTAAATGCCATTAACCTTGGGATTTCTCAGAGCATTCTATTATTGAAATTATGATGTGACAAATTAATGTAGTTAATAGTTCAACAAATAAAAATAATCTTTGATAAAATAGAATTTTTATCGGTCTATTGAGAGTGAGACTGTAGCACAGCAGTACCCCATAACAGTATAATAATAGAATTAGAGTGTTAGTTTGCAGGCTGGTTGTCGTAGCTCAGTGGCAGATCGCTTGTGCGAAGCAAGTGATCCTGTGTTCGATTCCCTGTAGTGACCAAATATTGTTAATTCTGTATTGTTTAAAAAAGCCTGTGAAAGAGAGGGAATAGCTACATCTAATGTGCAAAAGAAGGCTGACAAAGAAATAAATTACAAAGTATATAAATCTCATTTGCATCAATCCTGCTGTGAAATTCAGGACTTCATTGCACACACATTGCTTCTCATAATGTATTACTATCGCAAACATTTTTCTCAGAAAATCAATCAATACTGCTATGCTTGTAATTGTTACTCTAATTAACAATTGTTGTGGAATTCATAGCTTGGAGTTGACAATAAGAAGTAAGAGGGGGAGAATATCCCACCCCCCCTCACTATTTCTAGCTCCACACAACGTTGCTGGATGCACCAACTGATGGTTCTCTCTCACTCTTCAATCAAATTATGAATTCCACAGTAATTGTCAATTAGAGTATCAATTATACAGACTAGTAAGTACCCACCACACAAAGTTGCTGGATGCACCAACTGACGGTTCCATTGTGAAATCTAGAGAGTTCAGTATTTATGCAATAATATGCTCTAAATATCTCCTTTGCTGCTGTCTCTTACTGTTCTTTGCTTCCTCTGAGCTGCAGATAATGGTCCATCAGTTTATTCTGCCCCTGGTTTAAAGATTGCCACTTTATCAGAGATATATCCATTTCAATAGCATAAATTGTCGGCCTTGTGGGCCTTCTAGTGCAAGTGATGTGAATGACAGTAAGCCAGAGGAGGCAGTGAATATATACATACATTACATTACTGGAAATATATTTATGAAAGAGTCCAAAGTGTGAAAACTTGTTCAGGGGTGGTAGAAATTTACCCAGGGCAGCAGTAGGTGTTGATAGACTGTGTATAGTTGAAGCAATAACCTGTTCTATGAGCAGAGTAAGGAACAAAGAAGTAAACCAAAGACAAGTAACATTGATATCAGGGAAGGACTTGAAATAAGAATAAGAACCAGGTACACTGAATTGAGACATGAGGAAGGTCAGGGAAGAGAAACAGTTTACAGAAACAGAACATAAGAGTAGGTCAAGAAAAGGAATGCATTGAAAAGCAAAACCTAACAACATAAACATAAAAGGGAAATAACATTTCACTGACAACCAGTAGCTGGGAATCATAAGTGCAATGTAATACTGTGTGTTTAGAGGTCTTCAGTAACAAACTAAAGAGAGCTCAAAGTAACACAATGCATAACCTGTTCTATGAGCAGAGTAAGGAACAAAGGAGGTGTTGATAGACTGTGTACTGTTGAAGGAATAACCTGTTATGATTCTATGAGCAGAGTAAGGAACAAAGAATAAACCAAAGACAAGTAAAATTGATATCAGGGAAGGACTTGAAATAAGGATAAGAACCAGGTACACTGAATTGAGACATGAGGAAGGTCAGGGAAGAGAAATATTTTACTGAAACAGAACATAAGAGTAGGTCAAGAAAAGGAATGCATTGAAAAGCAAAACCTAACAACATAAACATAAAAGGAAAATAACATTTCACTGACAACCAGGAGCACGGTTGGGAATCATAAGTGCAATGTAATACTGTGTGTTTAGAGGTCTTCAGTAACAAACTAAAGAGAGCTCAAAGTAACACAATGTATGTAACAGAACAAGACAGAACAAAATAAATAAATAACAGAAAGTGTGTAAGACAGCAACCGAAACTAAGAACAGAGGGATAACTTAAAACCACATAACAATTTCCCTTTTATGTTTATGTTGTTAGGTTTTGCTTTTCAATGCATTCCTTTTCTGAAAACTTCTACCACCCCTGAACAATTTTTCACACTTTGGACTCTTTCATAAATATATTTCCTGTAATGTAATGTATGTATATATTCACTGCCTCCTCTGGCTTACTGTCATTCACATCACTTGCACTAAGAAGGCCCACATGGCCGAGAATTTATGCTATTGAAATTGATATATCTCTGATCAAGTCTATACACCTGCGGGTCTTCTGCCTTACATAGCTTGGCAATCTTTAAACCAACTCTCTGTTTTTTATTAAAAAAAGATAGGTACCTACATGCAAAGCAATTCCATTCACTGAATGTGATGATGCTTTACCCAATACAATATTGCTGATGCGATATTAACCTGATTCAGAAAACTAGAAATTTGAAGTAAATCTTCGGGAATACTGCATCCTTGAGCACAGTGTGTGTTAACAAAATGAGACTATATTAGTTCTTGGGCCTAACGAGCGCAGTAAGGTCAAAGTGAAATAGAGATAGTATGTTCAGCACTTCAACTGAATAGTTGTGTTGACTCCTACTACTTTTAAAAACTGGTAGCAAATATTCCAAAACCTGTTTACAAGTTATCTTTATTTGTTCCTAACAAAATTTTTTTTTTTTACCCTGTCTGTTTCAATGGCTTTTACATATACCCCAAAATAAATCCTGAACATAAAGTTCTGCTTTAAAACATTTAAAAGCTGGTGTCCCTATATTTGCCCAACAAGGCCTAAACGGAGGCACGTCCGTAGACGTATTTTTGCACTTCTTTTAGAGAAATTTCAGCCTCAAATCTCTCACTTCTTCATTTACCACTCTTTTGTAACCTGCGTTTGCTGGACCCCCACAGCTCACACAAACTGTTGAACCTAGAGAAGAAGCCATAGAAAAAAGACCTACAAAGCAGGAAAGCTGAACTGTACTTTATTATTTTCTTAATATCTGATGTCATGATCTCGCGTCGCGGCTGCACAAATCGAATTCTTCAGTTTCACCAGATCCTTTTCCTTTGCCCCCGCCGTACAAAATTATTACAAGGAAAGGATCGGCGACGCCAGACTATGAAAATACCTCATCAATTATAGCTGTTGTCTGTCTCGACCTTTCGACTGTCGATTGAATGATCGACAGTTAGACAATCGATGATTTAAATAAACAATTCGACTATCTGACCGTTTGATTGACAGTTCCACCATCGATCATTCGATCACAGTAGTTTGACTATCAATCATTCGATCAACAGTGTTCGACTGTCTATCATTCGATCGATAGTTCGACAATCAATCATTCTATTTATAGTTCGCGACAATCGAACATCAATAGACGGTGCTGTGGTGGTTCTGAATAATCAATAAGCTGATCTGATCTGGTAAAGCAGCGAAATTACTTTAAGGGGACCTATATGCAAATAGTCTCGCGTAGCTAGACCTTTAAACTACCGCTTGGCTGGGAAAGAGTCTGGTGGCATTAGTACATACCTAGTACCAGTTCAATACCCTCCAGATCTCAGGGGGAAGTTGTGGTTCCTGTCGTGTTTGTCAGTAATTTTGGGACCACAGCCACTCAATTACTTTTTTGCAGTACCAAGACTTCCGTGTACTAGAGGAATGGGGCAGTGAAACTTGCTGCAAACAAGGTGCCAAATACTAGGATTCATGAAAAGGCTGCAGGACTAGTAATTTTAGGGCTTGCAAATGTTAGATATATTCTCTTTCATATTGACAAACACAGGTATTTAGACAGTGATAATGCCACTGTTATAAGATATCAGAATAAGCTAGTATGTTGTACCTTATAGCCTAGCAGCAATTATGGCACACATTATATCCGTAGTGATAGGGATATTTCGTACAAGCATTTAGCTGGCATTGAAGATTTTCCTATTGGATAACTTTACGTTTACATAGGGGTTTAACCGTGGAGCATCCGATGAAGGACTAGCTAGTTACATGCATTTGAACTTGTACTAAGTACTAATGCCACCAGACCCTTTCGCAGGGTAGCGGTAGGTAAAGGGTCTGGGTACGCGAAACTAGTTTGCATGGAAAAAATATGAACACAGAGCCGATTTCACGGGATTGCAACCTGCAACCGAGACTTTCAACCGGTCGGGACCTAATAACCTATTGTATATCATAAAAAACTGAACAGTTGGTTGCTGAACTCAGCGAGAGAATGCGCAAAGGCTCGAGCAGGGTCATTAAAAATATAGTAGCAGGTGTGATAAAGATGACTGATGTAACTGCTGAAGAAGTGAAAGAAAAGGAAAGAGAGACTGGGTGTGGGATCTTGCCTCACTAGGAGGAGCAATAGCTGGAAAAGAAACAGAACCAGTGTATTTGTGTGTTCGTATCACGATATTATAATTATGTGTATGTTGTTAGTGTGTATTGATGTGAATGTATCATTCGTGTCTATTTATTAATTTGTTTTAGACAGGAAAGTGTTAATTTTGATTTTATGGCCAATTTAACACAGTAACTTGGCTCTCCATTATTTAGTCGTACTATATTTCTTGTCTTGATCACTCACTGTACCATTCTTCCTTTTTAAAATGAAAATTTAACTAACCTTATCCTGTACTAGGAGTGTTGGTTGAGGGCAAGAACTTGGTACAAATCAAACAGTATAGATAGGTTGAAGAAACCTTAATACTATACTGGTAATCCAACTATCTGTGAGAGCTACCTGTGACTCCCACTCGAGCTTCCACACAGGTGAGCAGGAGAGGTAGACGGAGGATGAGAAAGGTTGAAAAGGATGGCAGAGGAAAAAAACATAGCAGGAAACGGAAACCTTGGATTTATGCTACTGCACTACTAATCTGCACAAGGTGATTGAATTTCTAGCTATGCTAATGCAGTGATCGTTATTGTGGGTTGGCGGTCACAGGCCACGGAGAACCTGGATTGGCTCAAATGGTAAAGGCTATAAGCCTGAAGGTAAATCGCCAGAGGTAGAGGAGAAGTTATCTGACACACACTTACTCATACGCTCTGGTGACCTGCTGTCACCAGAGTTCGCCCTCCGCACCCTTTGACAGAGTATTAATTTGTAACTAACAGAATGGGAATATAGGGGGAACTGACGATACGCATGCGTGTCCTGGCTTATATGTCAGAAGACACGCAAGTGCACAAATAATGTGGGGGTGTGGTCACAGGACATCCGGACACAAAATAACCACAACACGACATACGCATACACTAAAGATTACAAACACACACTGTGATTCACTATGCTAATAAATAATTACACACACAACTCTTTCACAAAACATCAATGTTCATGCATTCCTCTTCTCTTTGTTCTTCTTCTTTGACTTCATCTCTTTCTCATTCTCTCTCGTCTCTGTCTCCAACACTCTATCCTCTCCGCCCACATCTCCCCCCACCAATATTCGACTAGAAAGAGAAGCTGAAACATCACACTGGGCGGCTTCATCATCTGTTTCTGTCCATGCCTGCCTGCTCATTCCATCGGCATTCAAATGACTCTTGCCAGGCCTGTGCACAATTGTGACCTGGAACTGTTGCAGAGATAAGGCAAATCGTAGGAGGCATTTATTCAGTGAAGTACCTTCCATGAGCGCAAGACATGGCTTGTGATCAGTAACAACGACAACTTGCTTCGTGTAGATGTAGTACTCGAAGTGCTTCAGTGAGGCGACGATTGCCAGACTCTCTAACTCCGAGACAGAGTAATTATTCTCAGCTGACTTCAATTGGCGAGAGAAAAATCCAACAGGAAGCTCCTTTTCCTCTCTAATGACGTGCAGACATCCGCCTACTCCACTACCGGAAGCATCCGTATACAATATGAAAGAATCTTCTGGTGAAGGAATGACCAACATATATGACCTATCCACTACATGGTAAGGTCCTTCCCAGGCAGCCTGCAAGGCAGCTTTCATGCCAGGGACTCTCAGGATCCAACTTCCAAAGGTTTCTCAGTCTGAAGACAAGTGCACGTTTACTACTGCTCACAGACTCATTGCACACAGCAATGTCATGGATAACTGCTAACCTGTCATTTAAACTGAGGAGCCACTCATTTACATTGATGCCATCAAAGTCCCTGTTAACCCACCCTTTATACAACACATCAAGTGGGCCAACCACATCTTTCCCATAGACTAAACAGTGTGGGGAGAAGCCAACATCCCTATTGGGGACTTGCCGGATGGCAAAGAGTGCCAGGGTAAGAAACACTGACCAATCAATGCCAGCATCCATGGCCTTTGTTCAGCAACCTTATGATGGCCCTTATAAAGTACTTAAGCGAAACACCAAGTTCTTCACGATAGACCGTAATGGTCGCTCCGATACTGTCTCAATTGACCGTTTGAAGCCTGCACATCTTGACCATTTTCCGACTTCTGCCACTGCGCCCTCTCCAGACCTATCGATACAACCAGCTGTCACTCAGCCGGCCCACACCACTACACGATCTGGTCGACGTGTTCATTGGCTGGGGCTTTTTCACTGCATCATGTCGGACAAATACGTGAGAGGATCTGGCGAGTGAAGAACTGGTGTCTGTAACATTTTGCGTAGGTTGGCGCGTGGGTGCAGCATGGAGTGACCTCATTGCAGACTTGAGTTGTGAGACATAGCTGCCAGGATCAGGGCAGCTGTCAGAAGTAGCAGGAAAGAATTCTCCAGGGAGCCGCAGAGTACAGCCGTAAACCAACTCAGCTGCTGTGCAACCGATGTCTTCCTTGAGCGAGGTCCGTATACCAAGCAGTACAAGTGGCAATGCTTCTGCCCAGCGATCAGGGTGAGCATGCGCACAAATAATGTGGGGGTGTGGTCACGGGACATCCGGACACAAAATAACCACAACACGACATACGCATACACTAAAGATTACAAACACACACTGTGATTCACTATGCTAATAAATAATTACACACACAACTGTCTTTCAATGACACAACATCAATGTTCATGCATTCCTCTTCTCTTTGTTCTTCTTCTTTGACTTCATCTCTTTCTCATTCTTTCTCATCTCTGTCTCCAACACTCTATCCTCTCCGCCCTCAGTTATGTAATAGTATGCCTGTGTGTCAAAAGCAATGGTGTGTGTATAATGTTTGCTGAGTTTGGTCAGCAAAAATATAACAGCACTCCTTAATTGTCACAAAAATGATAGAAATGCATCAATTCTACATTATAACATGATAGGTAGAGCCTTCAATGTCTACAATGAAAAAATAACTGTGTAATTTCAGACCTACATTTTATTGGCTTTTTTATTCTCTGGTGACATTATTAGTAACTTGAAACTGAAATATATAATAATTAATGACTTCACCAAGTCAAGGATTTGTCTTCCTGGAAAAAGTAAACTTGTTAGTTGCTTTCTACAAATAGTTGTGCTTGAGTTTAACTAATTAGCTCTGTGGTCATGGATGATTGTACTACTTGTAGATTCAATTCAACTTGGACATTTCTTCCTAGAAATTCCAAACTCAATGAACTGGTATAAAAAATAGATGGGGCAAGTTAACAGGAAAGTTTTATGAGGGAAGTTATTCTTCTATAGCCTTTTCACTTCCCAACTCTATTAGGCTATTTTATACTGTCACTAAATATATTTTAGAAACTAACCAACTGCCAATTTATAGTATTTACATTTGTGGAAGTAGTGCCAGGGTTCCTAATTGAAAGCAAGCACTAGGCTACACTGTATCCACTAAATCTTACCAGTGTGAGTTTGCATACCTTCTATTCTATTCTTTTAAATATCCCCGATGAAGTAGTTATCAGAAAACAAGAATGAATTATATACGACCACCCTCGATTTCCAAGACTCTCACATTTTTCCTTTATACTGTTCAGTAGTACTGCTTGCTGCAGCCTCGTACTCAACAGACCACCAATTATGTGCCGTCAGAACACGTTTTCGGTGTCGACCGGTGTTCACATAAGAAAGAATGTAGTAACTCCAATGTTATCTTCATTTTTCTGACGAATGACAGACTAGCAACAATGATACACCAGATCACACTAATTTGATAGGTTTAATTTAATATGTACACATTGCTGCATGAGTGAGTTTCATTCCAAACTCAATGAACCAGTGAAATTTATGAGTTCACTTATTCTACTATACTTTCATTTCATGTAGGCAACCCAATCAAGAAATTTTACACAATTCAATGGAATCTATTCCACAATATTCTAGAAGCTTATTTCTACATTTTATTTTAACTTTCAACTATTATTGTCATTTGTTGTAGCAATCATCACTAATGTAACAGATTAGCTAATTGTCAGAGTTACATAATAGCGATAACAAAGGGGTTGTAATTTTGGTTCAGCCTAGCAGTCTACACAATGAGCCAGTTTGTGATTGAGCTGAAAATTTAATGTGGAAAGTTTATGGGGGAAGATTCACCTGGTTTATCTTTGAACAAGCTATGAGGAAGTCAATATTTACTAAATTATATTACCACCTCTGATTCAAAATGATAATGTAATTTATTAATAGATCGAATTGACGGACTGCATTTCCTATTGCGCATGAATTCGTCGCTGGCACCAAGTATTTAACATTGTGATCCCAGTAGCTTTATCAGTATGCTTTACCGCTATAGATTTTAGAATGATTCTTATTTTGTTGGTAGCTGTAGTTGTGTCGCAGGCTTTGTCGGCGTTTGCATTCCCTACTCATATATTGGTACGTCCTCCTTTATCAGTTTTTTCTTGCTACGGTGGCAATAACGGGTTAACGAATACTGACGTCGTACTAACTTACGGCTATGAACGAAACTGGCCATTCAATACTACCACTCTAACTATTTCCAGTGCTCTAGTATCACAAATATTGTACAACTTGAGTTACCCTGACCATAAAGACGGAGAATTTTTAGTTAGAAAAGCTATATACTTGTTTGAACAACAGGAGCATGGGGAGGAGATTGTAATTGTATATTTATAACATTTTTGGAGAATTCTTCTGAGTTAAAGTAAGTATACTGTTATTGTAATATGAGCCTGTAGTTAGATGTGAACAGGACTAAAGAAGTCAAGTTCAGAATTGACCAAGCCAGGTTAGTATTGACAGAGTTTTTGGTTATAATTGTAAATTCTTGGCTTTGTGGGCCTTCATGCAATACAAGACTGAAACGGTAAGGGTGTACCAGCTACATATATATATATATATGCTGGTCTACAGATGACATGACAGGAAATTAAAAGCAACAATAGACAAAGAATATGAAAAGGGATTGAGCCCTTTCAACAGTCTGGGTGTTTGCCTCCAGTGAAGGTGTTGATAGGTGGGTGGGTGAATGGGTGAACAGACCACAATATGTAGGAATAGATTGGGAGAGGTTTGAAATGATATTAAGATAAAGTAGTAAGTGGATTAAATAGATAAATAATAGATAATAATAAATAATAAATAGGTAGATACATAAATAGGTAGATAAATAGATAAATAAATAATTAAGTACGTGGGTAAATAGATAATGGGGAAATAAATAGGTAGGTAAATAATAAATAAATAATTAAGCAGGATTATGGTAGGTAAATAATGACTAAATAAATAAATAATTAAGCAGGAAAATTAGTTTAGATGGAAAGCCAACAAAGATAGGTCACAGGAGCGTGGGGGAGAACACGCTCCTGTGACCACCCTCAGATCAGGTCTGAGGCACCATGTATGGCTGTACAAGAGTGACAAAAATAGTGGGGGAAGGGAAAGAGGTAAATGGGTTACGATTGAGGGGGAAGGTTGAGGAATTGTTCCTTGGTGAGTGCTGGTCCTCGGCTGCGGAGATGATATCTTGCCGCGTCTTCTTCCGAGGCTGTAGCTGCTTTCACTAGTAGCATTGGTGGAGAGAATGATGGGAGGGGCTGTACCAATGAAGGCAAGCCAGGACACTGTAACATCAGTGCCACTGAAAATACAGGAAAGAGTGGTGGATGAATTCTCAGCCACTATCAGATTCAGCGATGACAAGCCAGCATTTGGAACTAGAAGGGCATAGAGAGACATGTGAGCATATAATTTGAGCTTATATGTTGCGGATGAGTGCTCGACCGTAGCCTCTGTTCATGAACCAAGTAGTGAGTTCTTCTATGGCGGAGGCAAAGATCTCTGGGGAAGAGCAACGTTTCAGTGTCCGAATAAATTCGCCACGTTTCAGGCCGATGAGGACGACTTGTGGTGACCTGAGGAAAAATGTAAGTAGGCATGCGGATCAATGAGCTTAGAGTAAGGCTTAATGTCTAAGATACCCGACTCATGGAACCTGGGGCCTTTAAATATTGTGACGTCCAAGAAGTCTATGGATTTGGTGGAGTGCTCCACCGTGAACTTGATGGAAGACATGCGACCGTTCAGGTGGCACAGTAGATCCAGCAGTATTGCCCATGAAAAGGTTTGCCAGAGTTGGGGCTACTGGAGTACCCATGGCTACTCCTTTCGTCTGTTTAAATGTCCTGGCAGCAAATTCGAAAGTGTTTTCCTGGAGAACATGTAGCAGCATTTCTCTCAGCACGTTTTTGAGAGGGTGTGTCTTGGACGTCACAATATTTAAAGGCCCCAGGCTCCATGAGTCGAAGAAAGTGAGGGTAAGCCTAAAAAAAGCTGTACTTTCAGGAGAAAAATGATCTCGCTGCTCGTGTGTTTAAGCGGCATACGTACCTTTGCATACAACATATATTAGTGATGTTCTTCAGCACAAGTGTGGTGTGAGCAGGTCTGACTGAAATTTAAATTTGAATGCTTACTACTTAATGGTTAGTTAACGTTTTAAGAGATATTTGTGCTATTCTTTAGCAAACACACACCATTTTTGAACGTACATACACACTTGTTCACTGACACAAGAACAGGACTCACCTTAATGACTGTACAACTGACATTGAGCAAGTTTTTCAGCTTCCTCCTGCTCCTGTAAAAGAAATTTAGACTATTTAATACTCCCATTTTTAGTGTATATTCATTGGTCATGTTAACCCTCAGTGTGCATAAGTGCAAGCAAATTTGTCAGCCTCTACACATATTGTTGCTTGACACAAAGTAAGTTTTCCCTAATTTTGAATATTTTAAAGGCAATAGCTGCATTTATCCTTATTACATGGTTGTTCACATTACTCTGTATCTTAGTTGCTCTAAGCAATATATTTTTATTTCTTCACCCATGTTATAATTATAATAACTATATTATAATAAGAACATGCTCCAGTGAAGTATCATGTTGGCAAAGTTTTCGGAAGAGAAATTGTGTATTTAGCATGTGATAGATGCTTCACAATAGAGGACACAGTAGGCAAGGTAGAGTGGACTGGGAAGTGTATGCATACACAATACTCGTATACATACATAATCTAGTGGCAGGAATAAGAGTGCTCTAGTTATGATGACTGTATTAACAGTCCATAAGCAAACATTTAAGTTATTAAAACTCGGTATGTTACATATGCAACTGGGTGACTTATATTACATTGGAGGAGGTAAAGATACAGTTCACTTTAAGCTATTGAAATAATTTAGCTTAACAGTATGTAACATAGGTATATTCCTATGTATGTAGTTATCTGAATTACTTTTAAAACTTACAGCTTCCTTGTGAAGATTACCTCCTTGTACTTTATTCATTGCATAAGACTCAAACTTTCTAGTTCAATTTTCATCAACAAGAATAGTGTGTATACATAAGCTAATTGATAATTCTGTATCTACAATTATGTAGGTGATAGCAAGTTCATGTTCAATTATGTCAGAATTTTATAACAAGCTAAATTACAGAGTATATAAATACATTTGCACGTGATATTACGATTTTAAATTGTTAGAATTGCTTTGTAAAGCAGTACTGATTCTAGTTCATTTATTCACAACATTAATGAACTTTATTCATTGATTAGCAAATTCATCAAAGCCTGTGACTCCAAGAATAGTTGTGGAGGATGTGGAAAAGCAAAGGAGAATTGTATCAAGCACACATGATCTGAGTCATTTTGGAGTACACAGAACAAATGACACTGTGTCAAGGAAGTATTACTGGCCTGGGCTTTTCAAGGATGTGAAAAGATATGTGAGTTTCTTTAGAAGCCTTTCAATTGTGATGGTGAGAACTTGAAAATCATTATAGCTACGGTCAATAGTCTTCTGGAATTCAGTAAAGGGTGGGAAATAGGGAAGAAGGGAAGTATTTTCCTGTATGTAATAATGAATTTGTGGAGAAATCAAGAAAGTTTAGATAATTGATGATTATATGATTATAGCATTTTATATTACGTTTGCAGTATTATTTAACAAGAATATCACTTATAATTTCAAGATTTTATATTACTCTATATAAAAATGTGTTTACTCTGTACAGTGGAACCTTCCATAAAAAACCCTCTAATTATACGATTGAAATTACCTATTGTACTATTTGAATCTACATACCTTTTGTCCATGGCTGTAAAGCTATAAGCTATAATAATTTTCACTTTTTGAAGCAGAAAATCACTTTTATGGTAACATAACAACCTAGAATGTGAATTTTATATACATTTAGCATTTTGGAGTATAAGAGATTTATTGTGCATGTATTTCTAAGTTTCGGCAACCTTTACATCAAATATTTATTAATTTACCTCAGATAAAAAATGAACAATAATATGGTCACTTTAGGAGGTGTCATGTGATCGTTGTCAGCGCCAAAACAAGCTGAAGAAGTCAGTAGGTACAATCCACCCTATTCCAGTCAAATCCAAGTTATTCTACCAAATGGGAATGGATTTAATTTGGCCACTTCCTGAAACCACATGGGGTAATAAATATATAGTTACAGTAACAGACTATTTTTCGAAGTGGGAAGAAGCAGCCCCTCTTACATCCAAGCATGCAGTTGGAATCTCCAAATTCATTTATTCAGTACTTTTTTTTTGCTATTCTTTAAATATGTTAATTAGCTACAGTTGTTGTTGTTTTTTCATAGGTAATGTGTCGATTTGGTTGCCCTCATATTTTGATTACTGACCAGGGAAGGGAGTTTATTAATAGATTGTCCAGTGAACTCTACTCCATCACCAAAACTCACCACCGAATTACAAGTGCTTACCACCATCAGGTAAATCTAAATGCCGTAAGTTGTAATTTAACAGCTACATTAATGTCATAATAAACACAGACTTCAAAAAAATTTGCATTATCGGACTCCAAAACATTACCAAACCAAATAATTGAGTATACTTTAATTTCAGGTACATTTTAACAATCATTTTAGTTTCCATATTAAAAAACAATTTTCTTTTTATAGACCAATGGGCTAACTGAGCGCTTAAACCAAACTCTTTGTCAGTGTTTGGCAAAGCTAAGTAATGAAGAGCAAAGTGATTGGGATGACAAAATTGATTGCGTACTCATGGGGTATCGGGCATCGTTTCAAGGTTCAACAAAACATTCACCTTACTACATGCTTTTCCAGCAAGATATGAGGCTACCCATTGACAGTGACAGCCTCCAAGCAAGTAAGAAAGAAAATGGTGATGAAGAGAAGCTGGATGAGGTCATGGAATCCTTACTTGAATCAAGAAAGAAAGTATTCAATGAAGTTGAGATCAATATAACTAAAGCGCAGGAAAAACAAAAAATACCTATGATCGAAAACATGAAGTGGCTACTATAAACGTAGGGACAGAGGTACTTCTGGAGAATACTGTTCAGAAGCAGAGAAAAGGTGGCAAGCTTGAGCCTACATGGCTAGGACCATACATCGTCAATAGATGTATGGGTAAGGGGTTGCATGAGTTGTCAAGGAATGGCAAGATTGTCAACTAGGACCAATATTGCACATCTGAAAGTTTACATAAAAAGAAGCTTAAAAGAGATGCACTTGCCTTCACAAGATGAAGTAGCCGAAAATCAATTATACGGAAGTGATATGTCTGATGGAGGAAAGAGTGATAGTACTCATGTGCCAGTAAATGTAGTACAGGAGACACCACAAAAGAAACAAAGATTGGGAATTGAAGAACAAAATAAAAATTCTCATCCTATCCAGTTGAATGGTTATAATAGTGATGAAAGCTTTTGCAATACGTCATCGTCACTATCAAGTTGCAGAGAGAATTCAGAATTGATACAAGAGTCACTAGAATCTAACACATGCCAGAAAAAGTCAATGGATTCATTTGGTTTACAAGTATCTGTTTCACCAGTTTCTTCTCAACTAAGGAAATCAGAGTGTACCAGCAAAGACCAGGAGTTTCAAAATAATGTAGTGACATTTCAGGCAATTACCAAAGAAAGTTTAATTTTGAAATTAACTCCATTTATTTCCATACTAGAAAGAATTAAAATGGGAGAAGTAAGTCGGTTAATTTTGTATGGAGAATGAGCAAGATTAACAAGATGCTCTCAGGTCTAGATTATGAGGGTTCCATACAGAGAGGGATCTCTCCCCACCCCCCTTGAGCTTCAGTCTCTCCATACACTATCAAAACTGAGCCATTTAGTGCATAGGACCACTTACTGATCAGTATGTAAAGATGTGCATCAAAACATTGTAGGTTACAAAAGTGGGTGTGGCTAAGTACACTAAGACTCTCCCTCCCCGACAAAAAATCCTGTATAAAGTTTGTGATAGTGGACTTAGTCTGCATAAGCATGTATATATAGGGGTACTAGCTATATTGCTTCTCTTTTACATAAATGGACCGGGTTCTAATGATTGACCAGTTCCATTTTTCTCAAAATGTTCTCAATTTTATTTTACCTGTAGCGTATATTCAGAGGCATGAGTCAATTTTAGAAGTTACAAAATTATATACTTACCATTTTAAACTCTCAGTCTGTTTTATTTCTTTATTATGTATTAGGCTGTGGGTGTGCTTTAATATTTTCCACTAGTGATAGTTTGCTCAAACATTAGAGTTCAGTATAGTGAATGCCATAGTCTATTAGTGAGTTGCTAAATTTTTATAGCAGTATTCAGTGTATGATAAATACTTCATGACAGGCGATGTAAAGCTATTAATGTAAAGCTATTGAGGTGGAGGGGACTGTGGAGTGAAGCATGATGTAGATACATGCATACATATGTTTACACTTTAGTTGTAGTTTTTCTATCAAATTTTAGTTTTAGTTTTGGTTGCTTAAATTGATTATGGCACTTTTATTTTGTTTTATGTTGATTATACACGAGTATTCAATTTATTCCGTCACTTTTTGGTAACAATTTTTGGTATTGTATCTTCAGCACTAACTTAGCTATTTTGTGTTTAGAGTTTTATTAGTCTCCTGTTTTAATCCCTCTAACATGACATTTATATAGTTTTGAAAAAAACAAAAAAACAAACTCAGTCAGGCGCAGTAAGTTTTTATTAACCTTATGACTGAGTTTTAATTGAGCAAGAATACTATGAGTAGTTGATCAATAGAGACTAGCAAGTCTTGACTAATTTAACTATACTTTAAATATTCTCACTTGCATGAGTCTCAGCCAAAATGTTGATAACACATAATAATTGTTTTAGCTATAGTTATACAACAATAGGCTTAGATAGCTAACTAAAATGTTTTTCATCTCACTGTAATTAATTTTTGTTTTACGTTTAATAATCAAAATAGAGCTAGCATGTACATACATTCATAAATACATACATATGTACATACATACATACATACATACAGTTAAATGGATACATACAATGCATGCATACATAAATAGACTAGTGGTGC
>WLWD01002992.1_pt1 | contig 34333 bp, 23 predicted proteins | sample 6712731 | NCBI WGS metagenome assembly WLWD01 (sample SAMN12718690, study PRJNA576275) | sponge metagenome | isolation source: marine sponge | host: Mycale hentscheli | place: New Zealand: South Island, Marlborough, Capsize Point | collected 2014-11-01
TGGGACAGCAATATGATATCCCAAAAAATGCAACCATCAGACACAATCAATGCATTTCCTTAAACAATGTGAGGATGAAAATCTTTATCTGATGCTGCGCTTTTAACTTGCATGCACTAACAATGTGTCTTTACTTCTTTCAATCATGTTAAAATACATCATGGTGCCGGCCAAGTATGACCATCTAGTCTTCCCACCAACACTTACACGAGTTCACAAGAATTAATGACAAGATGATAAAGAAAACTTGCAAAATTTTAATTGTATTCCATAATTATGAATCACATGTGTTAGAGTCACCACAGACCCTCCCATTCTTTCTTGGAGGGGGTGTTGTGCCAGACTAGTTTTACAACATTTATGAATAATAGATCCTTTCATTGCTAACCATGCCTTTGCAAATCACTTACAAGGAGCAAGAATTTGCTACTTCAGCAGAGGTTTCACATTTTATCCATAGTAGTATTTGTCCATAAGAATGAGAAACTTGGAATTCAATCTCTCAGGATAACAGTCAGCATTATTCATAACAATATCAAGGCTTTTTTTTTTCACTGAGGTGGTGATAATTTCTTCCTATTGTATTATACCATTCACCCAAAATCTCTCAAATTTTACAGTAACTTTGGCCTAGACGGTGTCAGGGATAATTGGTCACAGGTCAAAATTAATATGTGTATAGTAGTTCAATTGAGGCATATTATTTAGTTATTTATAAGATGTCAATTGCTTCTTGAGAAGGTTGGTACTATAGTATGTCCAAGTTGAGTTGGCACGGAAAAACCGTTAATAACTTTTGAATGGAAGTAGCTATGCTTTCGGGGTTTGTACCATTCGAATGTTCGTGCCGAAGCAGTCCAGAAAATTCTCTTTAAAAACTTCTGAGCCAGCGGGAAAGTGCAGTTCCAAAACTCAATAGAAAAGTCTATGGGAATAAATAAAACCACACGTTTCCATATCTATTAATCTTGATTCGTGTTTTTACTTTCATTAATCTTTTCTATTTGTCCTCCAGTTGAATGTGGTGGTGACAGAAGCAGTCTGGGACAAACCACTAAATCATATGGTAAGACTAATAAAACCATTACAAAAGGCCGGGAGTAATACAGTACATACCAGTTAAAAAAAATTTTTATCCTCTATGATTAACTTATTATTAGAATGAACTTGACAATATCTACAATTTGTATTTTGATTAAGCTGCTCATGATAAAATTCTCAAGGTTTTTATTACATAAATTTTTTGTGCAATGGAGGTTGTGTTTAAAATATTGAAATTGGAAGTAGATTCCGCCTTAAATTGGTATGTGACTGATTTTTGGAAAATCAGCCTAAACGTTGCGAACAATTTTTTTCAGCATCCAAGGATAAAACTAGTCTGGCTCAGCCAACCTTTCACCTAAGCACTGTACAGAAAGAAGTGTCTGGAGGAAATAATGCATCTTGGCTGGAATTTGGTAGTGGTTATTTAATTACTTTTATGGTGCCCACAGTTTGCAGGATGCTGTACTGCTGCACTCGAACACAGTAATAGAGTATTAGACGCAGGTGCAGCAATCACCAATATTTTGATAGTATGTGTGTACGCGGGCTCTGTTATGTACACTCGTTGTAGACTGCCCAGTCATTTAGGTAAAACAGTGTTGACTAACTGTATCCCAAATCTCGGCTCTAGAATGGCCAGGGTGCATGATTGTCCCCAGACTCATTCTCCGTGTAGCAGTTATAGGTAAAGTTTAGGTAAAGGGTCTAGCTAGGAGGCTGAGAACATTTAGCAGTTTGACTTTGAGTTATTCACTTCCTGCAGTGAATAATAGCCGCATCGAACTTGTTAATTATTTGCTTGACAACATAATTCGCATACTCACACAATTCTTTCTGAAAAAAAGTTTCTCGACAAGGTCTAAATGAAGCCCAGTTAACTTCTTTCAATCCTCCAGCAACCTATTTGTGTAGTTTCATGGAGACAAGCAGTAATTGTATACGAAATACAAGGCACACCCCTTCGTTTTAACAACTTTTTATGCAGCACTTTCTTGAAATCAAGCAAACATAAATAATGAATTGTTGTAATTCTAAATTTAGCAGAAGCAATTTTTAAGGCTCCGTGTAGCCTACTGATGGAAAAAAAGAAAAGAAAGAACAACATTAGATGCCATGTTTTAACCAATTTTCTCAAATCAGGTCACATACAATAATTTTTTAGTTTCGCGTACCTTAATTTAAGTATTTTTCTTGTAATGTTGCTATTCAGAAATGAAAAAAGTGGAATCAGAAGTGGTTACTCCTGAATCTCTTGTGGAAGCAAGATACATTGAGGTACAAATTACATGCAAATGTATTTTATAGATGATTGATGATCTCTTTGTATCAGCAGGCTTAGAGCTTTCCTTTTTTGTAAGCATTAGTTGCAATGTATCTACTTTCAGTGCAACTGCATTGACCTCACTAACTCTCAAGCATTCCCTTTATGTGTGGATTTCATAATGCAAAACTGAACTACTTGGAGCTATAATTTTGTGATTCCATACCAACTTTATGGAATATTCATTCAATTGAACGTGTAACACCCACCATTAAAAATCATTATTAAGTGATGATACAAGTTATTTTACAAAGCTATCTACTAGTCACATCTGATATTCGATATATGTAATACTGAATTTTAAAACCAATTTTCACGAATAATCTATTCTCTTTTTCTTTCCAATCATAATAATATTTATATGTGAATAAAGTATTTTAATGTATACAATAGGGTTATAGAATATTAAAATCCAAATTTTATACAGGTAAATATATGGTTTCAACACAGAATAGGAAGACAGTCACTTTAATGTTCCAATAAACTGGATCAAACTTTCCCTTGCTTGCTACTCTCACACTCCTGGCACTTTTAACGAGACTGTAGTAGGTAGACTTCCATTCCTACTGGACTTTGTACTGCCTGATTATACAGGCTTCCCTGAGGCTTCACCATTACTTTCTGCAGCCTAAGGAAATGTCCTTACTTTGTTCTATCTCAAAACGGCTATAATCGTAGTTCTTCAGAAGCTCAGTAGCCACGAAGGTTGTGAAACAAGAAGCCATAATTTCTGCTCAAACGGTCTGGAAAATCAGTAAAGGGTCCACCGTAAATGAAGTTTGTAACTATTTTAAACTGACTGTAATCAATATACTTGCATGAATAAGTAAAAAACTTATTTGACATGAATAAAACACATTATGTTCATTTATTTATTATTTTATGTTGTTGTTATTATAAAGGCCAAGAAGAAAATTCTGGATTCTAACCCTGACATTTTGACAAAAGATTTTCCGTCAGGAAAACATCTTTGTGAGATTGCAGCAAACATTTCTAAGGACTGGAAAACCAAATATTATTTGTTTAAATTGGAGGAGTCTGATGTGGAAGACATCATTGAAGGGCCTGACCGGGATGATCCCGTAGGGCAAAGGTTAGGATATTAACATATTAACATATAACTAGAAGAGAGATTTATTTGGATTGTATGTTGATAGGTTTAGAGTTTTGGAAGCATGGAGACGAAGACAACCATTACCTACTTATGAAAACCTTCTTGTCATCTTAGTGAGAGGAGATTGGAAAGATGCAGTAGATGTTCTTATACGTCTATGTACTAGTAAATAAATCTCATTACAATAATCATAGATTTTCAATAGCTGCATTTTAACTCTTAGCAGACGATTTTTGACGGGCAAATTTTTTATAAATATGCGCATGCATAAAAGTATTCATTTGTGGAGACAACATTTCACCAGTGGAGCGCATGGCATGAAGTAAGAAACATGATGAGCGCTAGTTGTGGTGAAACACCATCACATTCCAGAATGAGTCACCAAGGATTTACAATTATATTTATTTGTTGTATTCACACACACACAAACACACATGCTGTGCATCATTTAGAATTAGTAAACTGAGCATGTGCACACATCTTTGTATGTATCAGTTTTGCCGCTCTTATCTCAGTTTTGTACGTTCACTTGTCATTGAAGCAATGTAGAGATTGAAAACCTACTTTGCTCAAAACAACCACAGGATTCTGGTGGCAGCATACCCAAGCTTACCACACTTGGTGCCAGTGGTGGTTCTCTATCAGTCAGTGTCTCTACCTGAATTGCGAAGAAGTGACGTGACCATTCCTCCATCAAAGTGGACCTCTAACACTTGAAAGCAGACATCTACATCTTGTCGAGTGTCTAATCCATGAGCTCTCCTTTGTTTGTCCCCCATAATTGGTTTAAAGTTTTCCAGCAGCCTAGAAGAAGGTCTGGTCTGGTTTCCTCTTAACAAATTGATTTAACTACCTCTAAGAAGGGCTACTTTTGTTTTTTGAGTAAGGAACTACTAACTACGGAAGAACTGCTTTATCGAAAGATTAAAATCTACTATCAGGAATTAGACCCACCTGTACTTCTGTACTAGTCTTTAGATTAATTATTCTGCCATTGTTACTTCACATCTGGTTGCTATTGCCTGCCTCTCTGCTCCTAGTTGGTTTCATCAGTGGTGTGAGTTGAGTTGTCATCTGTGTAGACACTTAATTTCTAATATCATTGTGTTTGACATTGTTGTGACTAACGACCCTATTGTGCCTTCTGTTTGTGGTATAATTGTTGTCTGTTAGTTTCACAACTGTGTTGATAACTTTATCTGTTGACAATTCCATTGACAATCTACTGAACTCATCTAGAACTCCCTCCAGAGTAGTAAGATCTTCCTCAGTGTTAACAGATGAACCCACAGACTGACTAGATTCACAAAAGCCCAATTTACATGAGTCTAACTTGAATTCGAGCACTGTTGACTATACTATTATTCAGCTCTCTAACTTTGTGCATAGCGACAAGGCTGCATCCTCTGATTAAGCTGAGTCTTGTTCTCATACAACACTTCTTTCTCTCAACCCAATCACACCCCACCTCAACTTTGGCTGGTTTGTCTACTTTGTTTATAAGCAGTCATTAGAGAATGTGACTGATTTGGTCAAGGCATGTACAGCTTACTCTTAAAAACCCTCTTATTATGATTGACGACCACAACATTATTAAACAGATAGGCAATCTTCCTTTCACAGTGACAAGTCTTCTAGATTCTTGTATATACACAGTCCCGACGATCAAACTATGACATTGATAGACCACAATCTAAATGTTATGATGATTGTTGAAACCCAAGTACCCATAATTCTAATACTTTTTTTAGCCCTCCAGATCTGTCTAATTTTTTATGTTTAGGCAGGCGCTCTCACCCGGTAAGGATTTGATGCCACTGATCAAGACAAACTTCTTATAAGCAGTGACTGCAATCTGTGAGGGAAGGGAAATGTGGTGAGACACCACCACATTCCGGAAGTAGCCACTAAGGACTTGAATTTATATTAATTTGTTGTATTTACACTCACAAATGCACATGTTGTGCACATTTAGAACTAGTGAACTGAGCATGCACACAAAACTTTATATGTATAAGTTTTGCCTCTCTTTCCTCAGTTTTGTATGTCCATGTGTTATTGAAGCAATAGATAGATGGAAAACCTACATTGCTCAACACAGCCACAGGACTCTGGTGGCAGCATACCCGAACACGTCATCTTATGACACTAGTATAGTTCTATGCCTCTATCATTTTTCCTGTTGGCTAAAAGATGTTGTAAAGCTTTAGTAGATTGTTTTAAGCATGAGTCTAGACAAGAATTTAGTGTGGATTGTATAATCTTGTGATACTCATTGGCCTGCGTGTTCCACTCCCCTGTGTCTACCTATGCCTTCATCACAGCTGTTGTGTTGGTCCTCAAGTGCTCTGTTTTACAACTCTGGCCTGATGGGAGTCTATTTTGAGTGTTTTAGCCATGCCCAATCCCTGGACTGCCTGTACTTACTTGAATGCACCCCTCAAACTCGAGCATGATTTTTTACTGCTACTTGTAGTCACTATAATGTTGAAATGATTCATTGTTGTTGTGAGCTTTGACTCCTGATCACTTTCATTTGTCAAACTATCACAAAAGTTATTATTGCTGTTATCATCCTCAAACATTACTGTTCTCTGCAGAAAAGTACACAATAACCTTACTCCTTTCTTTAGTAGAAGCTACTGACATTGTGTGCACGTTACGCAAATGGTTAGTGGAATGATATAGAGCTTGAATAAGCCTGTCACGAACTGTATTCTATTAATGTACACTCATAGTCACTGATTTGTGACTTCCATACATGCGGTACATAACACCTGTCACAAATGAATCTAGAATTGCCAGAAACTACCAGTGGAGATGCTATGCGAGAAGCGCATGGATCCTCTGTAGCAGGTCAGAGTAAATTTACTATTAAAATATTACGGTGACAAGTGATTCGTTCATTGTAATGACATTAACAAAATTCAAATAGAAAATAATTTTCATTTTATAATATTCATCTCACAGATGTGAAGTGTAAATATTCGTCACACATCTATATTTGCCAAGTACATAAAATTATGAACAATGCTTGTTCTGATAGGTCCAGGAAATGCAGTCAAAATGGAATCTAATGGAGACAATGTTAGCAAAACAGGTATGAAGAGAGTTGTCTGTAGTAACTGTTATGTGCCACAATTGCAGTGCTGGCAACTTTTTAGTACAATATAGCTTTAACTTTAAGGTTATTAGAATAAGTTTAGTGTACTCAGATACCATTATAATATATTGGTAAGATTTTATTTCAGTTAGACAATAATAATAATGTACACGAGCAAATAGTTGATTTTTAAAGTTTTTCTTAATAACCTGTAGCCTAGGGTCATCAAAACATTCTTATATTATTACTGTGTGTAGCAATAGATTATAGTATGAAATTATGAATCATAGAATTGCCAGAAACTACCAGTGGAGATGGTATGCGAGAAGTGCATGGATCCTCTGTAGCAGGTCAGAGTGAATTTACTATTAAAATATTACGGTGACAAGTGATTCGTTCATTGTAATGACATTAACAAAATTCAAATCGAAAATAATTTTCAATTTATAATATTCATCTCACAGATGTGAAGTGTAAATATTTGTCACACATCTATGTTTAGCAAGTACATAAAATTATGAACAATGCTTGCTGATAGGTCCAGGAAATGCAGTCAAAATGGAATCTAATGGAGACATTGTTAACAGAACAGGTATGAGGAGAGTTGTCTGTAGTAACTGTTATGTGCCACAATTGTAGTACTTTCAGTAAGCCTTGCTGATTTATAGAATAATTCTAAATTTACAAATATTATATAATATAATATATTACTGCTTAAACAAGATAAATCTGCGGCAACTTTTTATTACAATATAGCTTTAACTTTAAGGTTATTAGAATAAGTTTAGTGTTCTCAGATACCATTATAATATATTGGTAAGATTTTATTTCAGTTAGACAAGCGATGCTTTGTTTCTCCTTCTCCTTAAATTTTCTCATCTCTTGTTTGCCCCTTTGAGGAAAAAAATGAAATAAAATACATTATAATAAATATGATTCGAATCATTATCTTGTTCAGTACTCCAGAATTTATAATGACTATTTCAAAATGATACTGTATTATGATTATATTACGTGCACTGCGAAATGTCTTATACTAATGTATGCTAATAATGCACACGAGCACATTGTGCTTGTGGTCAGTGAAAACTGGTTTGAGGCAGTTTATTTTGTTTTAGCTTATGCACAACAATGGCACACAACAATGGCAGAACTGATTTGCATAACTGGAACTTTTTTTTTTATGACCGGAGAAACTTGGAATAGTGCACTACAATATGCTGCCTGCTGCAGAACTTCATTGTATAGCACCATTATTGTATTTCTAATGTACTAACACATCTCAAGATACATCACAGCAAACTGCATAACGAGGTAACCACACTCAACACTTTCAATTGCAAATTGTTCTAGTTTTCAGCCTGTTTGTCCGCAATTTTTTTACTGTGATGTTTACTAAAACCACCTACAAGTTGAAAATAAAATTTCTAAATCTTTTCTAAGGAAAATGAGGAGAACTTCACTGAGACAGCAACTTCTTGTGCTGCAGCAAGTTTCAGGAGTGCAGGAAGGAGATTAAACATTACCAATGCTTACCTTTAAAAATAAGCTTAGAATAATTGTTTCCTAAAAGTTTATATTGGGTCGCTCAACTGAGTTGGGATAGAGTCTTCATCTACTGTATTTAACCATAATGTGTTTAAGCGAGGTAGTAGCAGGTATAAGTGAGGTTGTAGCTAAGTATAATGGGTTTGAGAGAGGCAAAGGAGCATAAGAATGCATGACTCAGTAAAAAAAGGAGCAGGTGAGAAAAAGCTGACTGATGTAACTATTTCAATGAAGAAATAAAAATTGACTGAGGAGGAGAAGGTAATCCATGAGTTGAAAGGAAAGTAGGAAAAACAGGGCCGAGATGGTTGAGGAAAAAGTAGAGAGCAGGAGAGGAAAACGATGAATAAAACTACCTTACGCTGCTGCACTCCTAACTTGAACAAGTTAGTATATCAGGTGCTACAACTGTGTGGCAGAGTACTTGCTAGTAATATTGCTATACTTTCAAAATGATTATTGGCAAGCGAGCAGTGCGAGCGAGACACTCGGGTGCAGTTAAAACTCAAAAACTTATGGGAGCTCTATTTCTATTCGAGTTAGTGGCGGTGGTAAGTTAATACGCTCTTTGTCACAGTTATAAGCCCTACACAACAGTATTTACTTGAAAATTCATTGTCCACTAGACTAACCACGAAAGTAAAGTCTTGCGTAGGTATGTTCAGTTGTGTGAAAGTATTATGTGTTACAACTACTATTAAGAATAACACAAAGAAAAAGTATAAATAACGTGACTTGATTTTGTTGCTTCATTTTCAATTCAAACTGTTGCGGGGAGCGGTTATTATGGCACTGAATCCCCTTTACCACATATGCGTAATTTAACAACTCAATTTTATTTTAGTAGTTTGAATGTTAGTTGTTAAAATCAATAGTTTAACAATAGTTTAGTTTAAGGTTCGCTCGCCATTTGTGCTCAAGCACATCACTAGTGGTAATACTATTATTGGTCAATATCATTCAGCTCAGCTCCAGATCCACTTACAGTAATGTCTCAATAATGATGTGTGGAAATATGAAAAAGTTAGGTAAAATTTTTAAAATAATAGCTATGAGGAGTGACCCCGATAAGGATTATATTTTGTCATATCTTCCGAGACACTTGAGTCAATACTTATTCGGACAGACTTGTTTATCAATTCTGTGACCTTTATTATAATGTTATGGAAGTTCTTTTAAGATTACACTTGATCAACCATTTGAGTGCAGTTATGTATTAGCTCTGATGGCATTTCGTACGGCGTGTTTTATCACGAGATGATGAGAATCCTATGTTAGTAATGTAGACCATTGCATATACTGGTCTACTGAGGCTGCTCTGTGGTAGGTAATTAAACCTTAGTGTGCATGCGTAAGATGGTTATAGTGTCGTCATGTCTGTTTGTTTGTCAGCGTGTCTGTCTATCTGCCTATCTGTCTGCCACTCTCTGATTTTGGATATTGCTGACAATTGACCAGTGATTTAGGTATTAACTTATTCAGAATGACGATGTAGGACCTTCCATTGTGCTATAGACCAACGAGAATTTAGATTTTTCGAGGATTTGTTTATTTGTGGAAAAATTTTTACTGTATTATTTATCATTCAACTGATTGAAAAAACAACAACTTATAATAATTGTAAATTTGTTTGTTTGTTTTTGTTTTACACATTCATTTCAGCTAGTTCACAGGAAAATTGTAGTTGATTTTTAAAGTTTTTATTGATAACCAGTAGCCTGCGTCATCAAAACATTCTTATATTATTACTGTATATAGCAATAGATTATAGTATGAAATTACTAATCATAGGATTGCCAGAAACTACGAGTGGACATGGTATGCGAGAAGTGCATGGATCCTCTGAAGCAGGTCAGAGTAAATTTACTATTATAATATTATGGTGCATATTACGTTGACAAGTGATTCGTTCATTGTAATGATTTTAACAAATTTCAAACCGAAAATAATTTTCAGTTCATAATATTCATCTCACAGATGTGAAGTGTAAATATTCGTCACACATCTATATTTTCCAAGTACATAAAATTATGAACAATGCTTGTTCTGATAGGTCCAGGAAATGCAGTTGAAATGGAATCTAATGGAGACAATGTTAGCAAAACAGGTATGACAGAGAGTTGTTGTCTATTAACTGTTATGTGCCACAATTGTAGTGCTTTCAGTAAGCCTCGATGATTTATCGAATAATTCTAAATTTACAAATATTATATAATATAATATATTACTCCTTCAACGAGATAATTCTGCGGCAACTTTTTAGTACAATATAGCATTAACTTTAAGGTTATTAGAATAAGTTTAGTGTACTCAGATACCATTATTATATTGGTAAGATTTTATTTCAGTTAGACAAGCGATGCTTTGTTTCTCCTTCTACTCCTTAAATTTTCTCATCTCTTGTTTGCCCCTTTGTGGAAAAAAGGAAATAAAATACATTGTAATAAATATGATTCAAATCATTAGCTTGTTCAGTACTCCAAAATTTATGATGACTATTTCAAAATGATACCATAATATTATGTACGTGCACTGTGAAATATCTTATACTAATGTATGCTAATGATGCACACGAGCACATTGTGCTTGTGGTCAGTGAAAACTGGTTTGAGGCAGTTTATTTTGTTTTAGCTTATGCACAACAATGGCACACAACAATTGCAGAACTGATTTGCATAACTGGAACTTGTTTTTTTTATGACCGGAGAAACTTGGAATAGTGTACTACAATTTGCTGCCTGCTGCCGATATAATATTTCTGATGTACTAACTCATCTCAAGATACATCGCAGCAAGCTGCATAATGAGGTAGCCACACTCAATACTTTCAATAGCAAATTTCTCTAGTTTTCAACCTGTTCATCTGCAATTTTTTTTACTGTGATGTTTACTAAAACCACCTACAAGTTGAATAGAATTTCTATATCTTTTCTAAGAAAATGAGGAGAACAATGAGCAGACAACAACTTCTTGTGCTGCAGCAAGTCTCAGGAGTGCAGGAAGGAGATTAAACATTACCAATGCTTACCTTTAAAAAAAAGCTTAGAATAATTATTATTTGTTTCCTAAAAGTTTATATTGGGTCGCTGTACTGAGTTGGGATAGAGTCTTCATCTACTGTATCTAACTATAATGAGTATAAGTGAGGTAGTAGCTAAGTATAACGGGTTTGAGAGAGGCAAAGGAGCATGAGAAAGCATGACTCAGTAAATTTAGGTAAATTTTTTGAAATAATAGCTATGAGGAGTGATCACGATAAGGATTATATTTTGTCGTATCTTCCGATACTTTAGTCAAGACTTAGTCAGACAGACTTGTTTATCAATTCTGTGACCTTTATATTATAATGTTATGGAAGTTCTTTTAAGCTCATACTTGATCGACCATTTTGAGTGCAGTTATGTATTAGCTCTGATGGCATATTTCATACGGCATGTTTTATCATGAGATGATGAGAATCAAGTGGTAGATCATTGCGTATACTGGTCTATTGAGGCTGCTCTGTGGTAGGTAATTAAACCTTAGTGTGCATGCATAATATGGTTATAGTAGTCGCCATGTCTGTTCATTTGTCAGCGTGTCTGTCTGTCTCTCTGCCTATCTGTCTGTCACACTCTGATTTTGGATATTGCTGACAATTGACCAGTGATTTAGGTATTAACTTATTCAGAACGACGATGTAGGACCTTCCATTGTGCTACATTTTGAATTTCAGGCTGACTTTTTAATAATGTGAAGCTTTCAACTATACGTAGGTACTAGCTTCTGTGGGTAACGCCCCTCGTTATCACGTCATCATCACGTAAATAAACAATTTCTTGGGGCCCACAACAGCTTGCATTATGCCGATGGAATCTTGACAAGAGTTTGTGGAAGTGAAGTTTCGTGTTGAAAATATATATATCCATGAGTGTCTCTGGCCTGTTTACCTTCTTCTCTTGCGAAAATAGCTTTTCACTTGCATTGCTTGAGCTATATTATTGCCTGATTAGAAAGCTAATAAATTATTGTTTTTAACTTAGACTATTTGTAATAGCTAGTTAGAGTATAGTAGCGCTGAGGAATTGCTCCTTGGGTGCTTTATTAGTTAATAAGTATCTAGCTGATAAACTGCAGATCTTCTGTGGTTGTGTACTAGTTGTCTAAGCTTTATATATAGTATGCATACATGTGTTGTTTCAGGCTAGTAATAGCCACCCCTACACCGTAATTAGTGGTGTGGTTGAGCACAAGTGGTGAGTGAGCCTCCCCAGTTTGTTTTACAGTATTGTTGTACGATTAATTTTAAATTTTAACCTTTTAGGCTCTAAAACACGGTCAATTGTTTAAATTACATATACATGGGAAAGGGTTTCAATTCCATGGTAACCACTCATTACGACCACTCGTTACGACTTTTAGACTTAAAAAACAAAACAATAATTCACATAGTCACTCAATTCTCGCTGAAAAAAAAAAGGTTCTCGAAGAGACCTAAATAGAGCCCAGATAACATATTTCAATCCGGCAGCAACCAGATTTGTTTATAGTGTTACGGAGACAAGCAGTACTAGTATACTGAAAATAAGGCATGCCCCTTAGCCTTAGCAACTCCTTTACATGTCGTTTTATTGAAACAGCAAACAAAAATGATGAATTATTGTAGTGAGTAGGGTTAAGATGGCTTGTGTTACAGCTTCCAAATGTAGAGGAAGCCATTTCCAGGCCGTGTACAAACTCTGATAGGTAAATAACAACAACATTAGAAGCTGTGTGTTTAGGCCAATTTTCTCATTGGTCACATACAATAACTTTTTTGTATCATCTAGTTTATTTAAAATATTTTCTTTGTGATGTTGCTATTCAGAAATGAAAGAAAAGGAGCCAGAAGTGGTTATTCCTAAATCTCTTGTGGAAGCAAGACACATTGAGGTACAAGTTGCATAAAAATGTAATGTATAAGTGATTGATGATTTCACTTTAGCAGCAGGTTAGAGCTTTCCTTTTTTAAGCACTGGTTGCAATGTATTTACTTTTTGTGCAATTGTATTGACCTCAGTAATTCTCAAGTATTCCCTATATTATTTATATGTGGCCTTGGTGATAACAACCTAAAATACTTGGAGCAATAATTTTTGTGAATCAGTACCACTATTTTTATAGAATAATAATTCAACTGCACTTGTGCACTAGTTTTCTATTATTACTTCTGTTACCACTACATGGCATGATGTGGCTACTCTACATGAATGTTCACTGAACTAAAAGAAATGGCTAATAATAGTTAGCTGTATTTAAGTAGTCATTATACTTCTTTTACCGCTGAGTTACCAGAGGCAATAATGCCCAACTCTGTGCCCCATAAATCGCTATAACTAAAAACTATGCACAAATATCTAGCAAAGAGTGATTACATTGTAGAGTTTCCATAGCATCCGATGATTTGCCACCACGGGAAACACAGAGTTAATTTAATTTAGTACTAATACAGCTATGCAAAGTACAATGAGTCATTCTAGTAGCCATCTTTGTCAATCAAAAATTCTTGTTTTCTAAAGGTCATGACCCCAAACCATATATATCTGGCTACAGCAATGAAGAGGGTAAATCAAAGAGAATAAATTATGAAATTTTCTTGAAATTTACTCACTGTAATCAGTGTACTTGCTCAGTTGTTACACATGAATAAGAAAAAACTTACTTGACATAAATAAAACACATTATATTCATTTATTTACTATTTTTTGTTGTTGTTATTATAGAAGTTTAGAATGGCCAAGAAGAAAATTCTGGATTCTAATCCTGACATTTTAACGAAATATTTTCCGGAAGAAGGAGAACATCTTAATAAGGTTGCAGAAAAGATTTCTACGTATTGGACAAACAAATATCATTTGTTTAAATTGGATTATTCTGATAAGGAAAACATCACTCGAGGGCCTGACCGGGATAATCCCATAGGACAAAGGTTAGGATGATATTAACATATTAACATATAACTAGAAGAAAGATTTATTTTGATTGTATGTTTTTAGGCAAACACTGTTGAGAAAATGGAGAAAAGACGACCCATCACCTACTTATGAAAACCTTCTTGTCATCTTAGTGAGAGGAGATTGGATAGATGCAAAAGATGTTCTTATAAAACTATGTATTAAATAAATGAATCTCATTATAATAATCACAGATTTTAGATAGCTGTTTTATTGTTTGTTTAGCTATAGTATTTTTATTTTATTTTATGAGACTACTGTAATCATTGAATAGTGCTTTACTTCAATTAAACAAGTTCTGTGTGCAATATAAATTTCATATACTTATATAGTGAGGAAAATATAGAATTATGCAAAACATCAATAGCTTGCTTAAATGCTACCACAAGAGGGTAAAGGTCCCGTAGCACTTAACGCCTGAGTTGCCAAATGGTAATATTACTGATGTGACTAAAGTACTCTTAACTTGTCATTTCCTGTATGGTTTTATTTCACTTTCTTTAATCATTTTAAATTCAATCTATTGACTTTGTTGAATCTGATTCATTCTGTATCTAAGTGTAATAATTGTAACACATTTATAATTGTAAATGGTGGCAGTGGTGGGATATATTCTTTGCCATTGCGCCCGGCAGTCTACCACGCTTAAAGTAAAGTCAGCTTGAACCCCCCCACAGCTTTCTTGCCAGCTGGTAACTCTGTCAGATCCCAGACATCATTGGCCTTCAGTGTGAGTCCATTTTTTTGTTCATGGCTTCATTCCACTTAACCGAATCTTTACTACTGATTGCTTCCCTGTGGTTTGTTCATCATGTATCACTAGGTGAGCTTGTTGTGATAAACCATTATAGTCCACTGGTCGTCTCTCACGAGTTGATCCCTGATGCTCTCTGATGGGTTCAGGCTCCTGTGATTCAACACTTGACTGATCTTCTGGAGTGGTCGTCTCCTCCTGTACTACTGATTCTACTTCATCTGTTGTATCCAGAACTAGTGAATGTTGAGTTGTTGGCTCCTCAAGCTGAACTACTTCATTTTCTCGCTCATCAAACTTGACATTTCTGCTGTATGAGATCTTCTGAGCGATAGGATTAAAAACTCTATACCCATTTTGCACGTTTCCATATCCAAGTAAAATACATTTCATCGTCTTGGAGTCTAACTTTACACGTTCTTCCTTTGAAATATGAACGCATGCAGTGCTTCCAAATACACGCAGATGCTTAACACATTGTTTCAAACCATACTACCAGGCTTCATGCGGTGTGCAATTCTGTAATGCTGAAGTAGGACTTTTGTTTCTTAAATATGTCGTGGTACACACTGTTTCTGCCCAGAATTTTAGTGCTAACTTAGTCCAAGAGTTGTCTCCACCAATGGACGATTGAGCCTTTCTGCTGCTTCATTTTGCTGCAGAAACTTAGGAATCATCAGTTCATGTCGACGAACACCACAAGACTTTAGATAGTTTTGAAACTTAACCGACGTAAATTCACCACCATTATCTATACGCTAGGTTTTTAGCTGAACATTTAATTTCGTATTTTGCACACTTGATATTACTACTTGTACCATTATAAATTAAAATGAATTCTATGTACCAATAAGCTCTATCAAATAGGTAACCCAGAAACGTCGCAGCGACTCTCCACTTCGGCCAATTATCTGAAGGGCATTTAAAATCAAAGCTTTCTAGACACCAGAGTCGGTCTGTAACCAATCTCCTGCCTCTTGATCATTTAACTAATAGCTCCTCCTAACCACCTGGCAGTGGTAGCATACATTGAACATTTCTCCCATTTTTTATATGGTGCTTCGTTTACTGTATTGACTGACCACCGACCATTGACGTCATTGCTTACCTCTAAGACCTTGAATAGGAGACTGCGAGGGATGGTATTGAAAATTATGCAATATAATGTTTCTATTTTCTACCGGCAAGGAACCAAGAATAGAATTGCAGATGGCCTCAGTCGACAGAGTTGACCTGAGAGCGAGGAGTTAGAGAACATGGAGAATGGACAAGATGCTGGGGTTATGTCTGGAATTCCAGCTTCCCTACCGGTCGCTAATCTGAGCAAGAGGGGATGTGGGACACCGCCCACTGAATGAACTGACAATTTGTTATTGATTTACTTGACACTCTAACTTGTTTCAGAACATTCCATTTATTGAGCGTGATCTAGAAAATTCTATATTCACACACATGTGTTCATTGAGCGTGTGCAGTGTAGCACACTTTATTTATGTTTCACCCGTGGGTGGACTGGCTATATATTGCACGGCTTGGTCCACTCCTTTTTTAGTCAGTCTCACTATATGTTCACCTGCATTATTGTGTAACTAAAATATTACATCTATAACTTCCTGGACGTCCCTGGGGCCTCAATTTCCGTTGCTGAGTATCTTCTTTCTAATCCACGGAGCTGACGACTGAAGAAAGCCACTGGATGTTCAACATCCTCTCTGATGACATTGAGAACAGCTCCAACACCTACTCCAGAAGCATCTGTGTGTAACTGGAATGTATCGGAAACTGCACCGTTTGGCCTGTCTTGGCTGCTGGAGGTACCATCTCCTCAGGAATCACTGAGATCTGGGCTCCTGTGTCCAGCAGCAGAGGTAGACATCCGTCATATAAAGTTTCTTGCACTATGTTGGCTGACTCTCTGTCCACAATTCTGATTTCGGCCTGTTTATAGGGTTTTGCTGTTAGGCCAGATTTCCGCAGAGCTTCCAATACTAGCCGTAAGTGCTGCAGATGCTCTTCCCAATCCTTGGAATACAAGAGTACATCATCTATGTAAACTGACGCAAAGCTGCTGCAGTCCTTCAAGACCAACTCCATCAATGCCTGAAAGGTGGCAGGGGCATTTCGCAAACCAAAGGCATTCGATTAAATCGAAACTTCCCCCATGGAGAAATAAAGGTCGTCAGGTCTTTAGAGTTATCATCCATCTGCACCTGATCGTAGCCTTTGGCCAAGTCCAGCTTGGACAAAACTGTTGCATTCCCTGCTTTTTCCAACACATCATCCAGAGTAGGAATATATTGTTGTAGCTGTGGAGTGGTAGCATTTAGCCTCCTGTAGTCCACACACAAGCGAATTTTCCCATCTGGTTTGACTACTGGGACTAAGGGCGACGCCCACACACTCTCAGAAGGCTCAATGATGCCAGATTGCAGCAGTAAATCTAATTAGGCTTTCATACCCTCCTTAAGACGGTCAGGCACCCGATACGGACGCTGAGATATGACACTAGTTCCCTGCTCAAGGTCAACTGCCATCTTAGTTACTGATGTTTCTCCTGGACTATCATTCATGACTTCACTATACTCGCTCAATACCTGCAACAATTCACTCTCATTAAAACATTCACATTCCTCTTCCTTTAGACGAACAGACCCTTCCTGTAAACCATGGTCCTCAGCAATCACTGTTAGGGAGCACACATCCAATTCCCTTTCTTTAAACTCCTTCACCATATTTACATGTACAATTTTCCCTTTCTTCTTACCGTCTACCTCTCTGATTAAATAATTTACTGCATTCAATTTCTTTTCGACTACATAAGGCCCTTCCCATGATTCTTCCAATTTAGCCACCATCCCAGGAATCCTACACAAAACCTTTTCTCCTTCAATCAAACTACGCTCACTCTTTTCACGATCATAATATTCCTTCCTTTTGCTACTTTCATGTAAACCATTCCTTGTTACCACATCCCTTATTGCCTCCAAGCGACCACACAATTCCTCAACCCAGTCTCCTACTGCCAATCCATCTCCTGCTTTCCCTCTCCATCCCTCATATACTACATCCAGAGGTGTTCTCACATTGTGTCCGTAAACCAACTCAAATGGGCTGTATCCTGTTGTTCTATTTGGGGCCTGGCGTAATACAAACAGCACAAATGGGAGCTGTCGTACCCAGTCAAGACCCAAGGCATGAGCTTTACCAAGCATTGCCTCCAAGGTAGAATGCAATCTCTCAAGTACTCCATTGCTCTGTGGGTGATAGGCAGTAGTAAGCAGCTTCTCAATCCCAAGTAAAGAGGACATATGTTTGGCTAATGCACTTGTAAATTGCGTTCCCCTGTCCGTCATGGTTGCTTCAGCCACTGACTTTGCCGTTATGGACTTCAGGGCTATGGCATCTGGCCATCTAGTTGCCATGCATGCCACTGTTAGTACAAATCTAGCCCCACCCTTTCCTTTTGGTAGTGGCCCAACTAAATCTAAGGCAATTTGTTCAAACGGCTATGTGACAATAAGTCTCTCCACCATCCCAACCTTTGCCTGACCACGTTTGTTCACTCTTTGACACACTTGGCATGACTCGTAATACTTCCTTATGTCTGTGTTCATTAATGGCCATACAAAATTTCTTTTAACAACAATACCCACTTTCTTATGGCCTAAATACCCGGATCTGTCATGCGCCAGACTCATTACCTTTAGTCGTCTAGATTTGGGAACAATTATGGTCTCTATGATTCCGTAAGCATGGTCTGAAATCCTCTGCATCAATAACCCATTGTCCTCATAATAGCCTCTCTCTTTATTGTTAGCTAATTCTCGTAGTGCCTTGAGACTCTGATCATCCTTAACTTCCTTTACAAAGAGATCCCTCATTCACTATTGGAATATCCAACTCAACATCCACTTCACCCACTCCGCCTTCTGCAGCAACTTTATCTATGTCACTATCACTGATTACTAAAACCTCCTCATCATCTTCATCAGTATGTTCCACATTCTCAACTTCTTCATCCATCACAATGCTAGTGCTACCCGCATTCTCCTCTATCACACACTTGCTATCTTCCAACTCTACTTGCTCTCTCTCTTTCTTACCACTCCTTGTCTCAACTACATTCACGCCCTGAACCTTTCCTCTAAACTCGTTTATAATGTTCCACGAGTCCTGGTCCCTCAAATTTATAGCCAAAATCCCTTTGCCATCTAGGTCACGTCCACTAACTAATGCCACATCACCAGTCCACTTCCTACTACCAATACACATTGATACCCTAGCCATTTCTGCCTCATCCACCCATCCATTATAACCCTTCAATTGCACCGTTTGGCCTGTCTTGGCTGCTGGAGGTACCATCTCCTCAGGAATCACTGAGATCTGGGCTCCTGTGTCCAGCAGCAGAGGTAGACATCCGTCATATAAAGTTTCTTGCACTATGTTGGCTGACTCTCTGTCCACAATTCTGATTTCGGCCCGTTTATAGGGTTTCTTTGCATTTTTATCCGAATCCTTCTTCCCTTTGCTGCTCTGCCAATCGAAGCTTCTAGAACCCATCTGACCACTCATAGAACTGTGGAAGGAAGTCCTCTCTGATGGAGAGTAAACCTGCTGCTGCTGCTGCTGTGCATTGTAGGCGTAGGGGACTACAGCATGGCACTCTGCTGCTTTGTGTCCCATTCGTCCACATCTGTAGCACTGCCACCCAGTAGGTGTTCTCTGTGGTCATTTTGATTGTATGGTGGTAACATCATCTCCACAATAAAATTCCTTCAGTAGATTCCCATGATTGGAGTACATCACGTAAGTGAGAAATATCAGTGACTTTCTGACTATCCAAATACTGCCTGCCTTTCGGTGGGAGAAGTGATCTCACCTTAGCAATCGTCAATCTGGACAAAGCTTCATCCTTATTCTTGGCATCTTTGGTAGTTCTATGAAGCAGCCTCTGGATTTGCTGTAATGATTGGGCAACTGACTTGGATTTGAGATCCTTTGCCTTCAAGTCATGGTATGCTTGTCCAGCTTGTGTTGACGTCTGTCCAACACAGTCGAGAATCCTCGAGGCAATATCAGCAAAATCTGCACTTGGGTCAGCTTGGAGATCTGCAACTAACTCCTTCAACGATGGTGTCAGTCTTGATGTCAGAACACTTTTCCACTTGCAGGAAGGAAGTGCGGCCTGCCTTAATTCATTCTCCAATCCTTGTAAGTAAGTTCTACATCATCCCGATCAGATATAGGAGGGATCTTTTCCACAATCTTCTCCGCCCAGCATTCCAGTTCCTTGGCTTTCCTTCTCTCGTCATCCAGTATCCGTCTCTTCCTAGCTTCTTCCATTTCATCATACCCCAGTTTTTCAGCTCTTTCCCATTCTTTCTTCAATTCCTGCTCGCGTTTTGCTTCCTTGATCTGGGAGTCCTTCAACAATGCTGCCATCATGTCCATCACATGTGCTAAAGAAGGTTCAGAGCTTCCCTCACGAGTGTTGGTGTGGATGAACCTGCCCCTGTACCTGCAGGTGAAGGCGGAAACGAAATTGTTTTTTTATCAGACATCTCCGTAGAACCTGTAGTCTTCGCTCTGGAGTCAGTGTTACCAAGGTTTGCGGAATCTCCCGAACGTAAGGTATACCGGCCTGGTTGACTTGCTGAGGGTGTAGATTCTGATGCGTGGCGTTTCCGCTTTGATTTCTTTGACGACTGCATTGTGGAGTAAGACATGCGGCACCAGACCCAAAGATACCAAATGCCTGTACAAGAAAGAGAAAAAAAAAATACAAGTGCTAAAGTGATTACACAGGAATGATACAAACACCAAACACAAAAATTCTATTTCGTCCACACGTCTTGACAGTCCCATAATCTTTTTTTCCGATGGCACAGTCCGTTTCTTGCTTTCTGTAAGAGCAACTACCGCTGCCGCCAGTTGTGGGGGGGGTTCAAGCTGACTTTACTTTAAGCTTGGTAGACGGCCACCAGAGTCGGTCTTTAACCAATCTCCTGCCTCTTGATCATTTAACTAATAGCTCCTCCTAACCACCCAGGGACGTCCAAGAAGTTATAGATGTAATATTTTAGTTACACAATGATGCAGGTGAACATATGGTGAGACTGACTAAAAAAGGAGTGGACCACGGGTGAAACATAAATAAAGTGTGCTACACTGCACACGCTCAATGAACACATCTGTGTAAATATAGAATGTTCTAGAACACGCTCAATAAATGGAATGTTATGAAACAAGTTAGAGTGTCAAGTAAACCAATAACAAATTGTCAGTTCATTCAGTGGACGGTGTCCCACAAAAGCTATTGGCTCAAAGTGGATGTATAAGATCAAAACCAACAGTGACGGTTCTACTGAGTGATATAAAACCAGACTTGTGGCAAAAGGCTTCAATCAAAAGCTTGGTTCAGATTATGATGAGACATTTTGTTCTGTTGTACGACTGGAGTCATTAAGAAATCTCATTTCACTCTCAACGAAACACAGGCTGAAACTTCATCATGTAGATGTCCACACGGCTTTCCTGAATAGTACATTGCAGGAGGAGGTATACATGGAGTAACCTGTAGGATTTGTAAAGGATTGTGGAAAACATTTGGTGTATCGCTTAAAGAAAAGCATTTATGGTCTGAAGCAAGCCTCCAGATGCTGGAACTCGGCATTAGATTCACATAATATATAAGCCATGGGTTTCTCTCAGTCAAGTTCTGGTCCATGCATATACATGTCAGGAGAAGATGTGTCTACGTCGATTACATGATTTTAGCTGGAAGAAATACAAATAAAATAAAAAAGTTAAGGAGAAATTTTTGGCAAAGTTTGATATAAAGGATTTAGGAGAATTGAAATATTTTCTGGGTATGTTAATAGTCCAGGATGATGAAAAAGGAACAACTTGGATGGGACAACCAGCGTTTATCCAAATACTGCTTATCAAGATGGGGATGGAAAATTGTAATCCTACCTCGACTCCGATGAACACAGGTTAACAACACCTGTTGAAAGCTGATGAGAGTTGTTGTACAAGGCCGATTTTGCGGGAAATAAGACAGCCTCAGTTTTCTGCCACCAGGATTCTGCAAGTCAGACTAAACTCGTCTAAAGGTCGATCCAGTCAGCCGCTCAAAGCTCTCCGGGCCCACAAACAACTATACCACCTAGACTCGCAAGAAAGTGTTCAAGCTTCTCCCGAAATTCTTTGGTGATTTTGTTTGAGTAGAATTGACAAGTGCAGAAAACTGGCCATAAAAAGGATGGACTGACCAATATATAGGAGAGAGAAAAGTGAAAATAAAATGATCTGATTGGTTGGAATTGAAGGTGTGTGCATGCAGAAAGAAAGTTCTAGAAGAAATATCGAGAACACAACAACAGGAAACAGATGTCTAGAAGTCTAACAACCAACATAATGTTTATAGTTCGTTATAATGAAGAAATGTGCTGTTGCTTGTTCCCTTGTGATGAAGAATGTGGTTTGTGATTCCACCACAAGAGTGATGAACTTCAAGATCAACAAGCTTATCAGTCTATTATTGGAAGTTTGATGTACTTAGCTACATGTACGAGACCGGACATATCGTTTGCAGTTGGATCACTAGCAAGATTTTGTAGCAAACAAAACTAATAAGACAGTGTAGCATTGTCAACAGCTGGAGGCTTAATATGTGGCGTTATCCAGTGCAGCACAGGAGAGTGTCTGGATGAATTGACTCACCTCTGAATTTGGAAACCTATCAAATGACCCTATTGTTATTATGGAAGATAATCAGTCTTGTATTGCTATGGCGAATAATCCACAGCATCATGGAAGGTCCAAACATATAGACATTAAGCATCATTTTATTCAAGAATTAGTTGGAAGCAAGGAAATTGAATTGCATTATTGTCCTACTAAGGAGATGACTGCAGACTTTCTCACAAAGTGTCTGTCTCGAGAACAGTTTTGTTATCTACGTGCAGAAGTAGGAGTCACAGAGCCATGATTGAGGAGGAATGTGGGAATTATATACAACAATCATGACTCATTGCATCATTGATTACGTCATTCATTGTGTTTTGTATCATGTGTCTTGATCGATCTGTATCTTGTATGTCTGATATTTGTGTTTTTATTGATTATGAATTATATTGATTGTTAGTTCGCTACTTTGCTAATCAACAACAGTATTCTCTCTCTTTCACAGGCTTTTTTAAACAATACAGAATAAAAATATTTGGTCACCACCAGGAATTGAACCCAGGACAACTGTGCACTAAGCAAGTGGTCTTGCTATGATGAAGAGGCGAAGGCAATACACATAGATTAATCATTCAATATCGCAGAATATCACAAGTTGTAGGCTAGCATATATATGAGGGCCTGCAGTACTCATGTAAAAGCCACTGACATACAAGTGATATTCCCACATGGTATCTAATGTTTAATCAATGTATTGTGTACTGATCATGCATGAATGGCATAGAAACAAGAGGTTAATGTAATGGATGCTACCAGTGATTCGATTCTTTTTATTCTGATGAAGTCACTGAAAATATTTTCTATAATGTATGAGGTGGAGTAGAAACGGAATGTGAAGGGCAAGAAGTACAGTCATCTAGAAGCTTTGAGAGTGAACAATTCGTTATGAAAAATTACGGAAGCTTTTAGAACAGATATAAAAAATACTCTAAGGAAAATAATACCCAACTCGAGTGTGTGATATCGTTGGTGCAATGGGATAAATTGAAAGCGAAAAATTGAAAATATTCTACTTAAAAAATCATACAGACTCTCGCTGAGTGCAAGCGATAATTTATATGAACTGAGCACTCTTACTTCCATTCAAAGAAGTTTGGATAGACATCTGACAAAGGCTATCACAACCATATAGCATCACAAGATGAATTTAGCTCACCTCAACAGCTACTCATAGCTAGTAATAAAATGTCTCTGCATTCATTAGAAGCTCTATTTTATTTAACCAAATTAAAGTGATTGGCACATAATTGTCTTATAGAATTAGCAGCAGGTACATAATAAGTGTAAGAATGATGCTTAATATCATTATGTGGTTAGCTAGCAATTTTATTAACTAACTTTTCCTTATCATTTAATAACTGGTGGATGTTATCAAAACTGGGTGTGGTCAAGTGTACCTCTATTTGTGCACCCCTTTTTGAATTCCCGCATAGGGGCCTGGAGGCCCCCTTTTCTGAATGATCCCACCTATTTCCTACCATTAAGCCTTTTCATCGAGACACGCAGCTCTCAAGGAGTTTGTTACTGTACTGTACCAAACAGGAGAATGTAATGATGTGGCAGATAAAATACAGCAACAGCTCCAGTAAGTATATTGTTATTGTTGTAGTATTATTTGTATCATTATGTTTGTTTTTGTAATAGAATTGTGGATTGAAGTCTGTCAACACTACATGGACATACATTTATATTTCTTATCTGCAGTTTTATAGCTATTGAACATACCACATCAATTAATTAATATTATTAATTAACTAATGTGCTGAGTCAGGAAATTAAAAATTTGTCTTTTTTATATCAGAAGACAAGAAGCTTGTAGCTCTATAAATTACTTTTTTTTTTTTGTAATTTTTTTTTAATAAATACGTTCTTTTTTACTGACAATAATTATTTATATTTATATAATGAGTTTATTTTATTTTATTTTTTTTCATAATTTCCCATAATTTCATATAGAGCTTTTTTTTCAAAACTAGCTATGTTCACTCCTTCTTAAAAGAGCACCCCCCTCTCACCCACACTTAAAAATTCTAGAACTGTCCCTGGTATCACCTGGTATGTTTAGCTATTTATTGTTGTTGTTTTTTGTAATGTTTTATAGTATATTATGAGACTACTGTAACCATTGAAAAGGGCTTTACTTAAGCAAATTCTGAGTGCAATATAAATGTGATATTCTCACATGTTAAGGAAAATATATAATTATGCAAAACATCAATAGCTTGTTGAAATGCTAAACAAGAGGAGAAAGGGCCCATGGGACTTAATGCCTGTGCTGCATAATAGTAGTCATGTTAAATTTTTGTTCTTTATTATCCTTATTTTTTCTTTTGTATGTGTGGGAGGTTATTCTTTATATTTTTATTTCGTTTCTTTTTGTGTTGAAAGTACTACTATTAAAAGGATAAGGGGGAATATTCTATTACTAATTATGTTCTCAGCTTATATCTAACAATTCAAAGGTTCGGCAATCTTCGAAGTATGAATTGCCTTTAAGTGAATCTGCATGTCATAGAATCAATCTAACCTAATATATTGGAGGGGTATTGGTCCATGGAAAAGATGAAGGTTATCTGGCTTGGAATAGAATAGGATATTGAGGTGCAGATTCTGAGTGCACATCATTAGCTTGCATTTTTACCTTTAAGATCTTTATGAAAAGACTTTTGGAAAAACAACAACAACAAGAGATTTCTTTTTAGGCTAAGTAAGTCATGAACGGAAAGCAGTGCTAGAAAAGTGTTCTTTTATGCTGGCTGATAACAGTGGCAAGGCACGTTTAAACTGCTTTATTGGTCTTCGGGTGTTGGCTCATTTAGCCATATACATATAGAATGGTTGTTTAAGCATTGTGTGATAAGTCAGTTGTGAAACATGTAAGGTCCATTGATGCATCGGATTATGGGGCCAAAGATAGTTCTAAACAACTACTCCAAATAAAATGACCACATTGGGTACGGGACTTTTGATCTCTACTCAGATTTTATTGGTCCTTTCTCAGAGATACTTTAGTAAATGACATTATTTGTGATAAAGAGTTAGGGAAAATTTATTTGTGTTAATGAGTTAGGGAAAATAAAAATAAAAATAGGTTCATTAATTTTTGATGCATGTCTTATTGTGGCTATCTGAAAGGTGTCCTGATGAAGAAATTTTTCCTTCTGAAGTCTCAATTGCCTTCTTGTGGCTACAGGTACAGTTAATCTATTTGTCCACCATATTTATCTACTTTGATAAGGATGTGCTGCCACTGGAGATGCAATTTCCTTAAAAACAACTTTCCAGAATAAGGGGATTGTTTGAGGCGGTATTTGCAATGAACCACACCAGTCTCTATTTTGGTAGCAAGCCAGGTGATTTTCCTAGTTGAAAACATTTGCTGTCCACCCCAGCATGGATATTATTTCCAGCATTAAGTAGTGTATTAAAATCACTGGCAACAAATAATAATAGTACTTTTTTCCTTTACATTTGGAGAGTGGGCTAGGCCAAGATGTAGTGCAAGAGATAGCTAGTATATAGCTACCACAATACGCTAAGTTTCAGTGATTGAGTTTTGTACAGACAGTTAATTCACTAGATTCACGCTCTTTTAAACCGAGCTATTAATTTTCATACCCGAAGAAGTTCCGTTGTTAGTTTTACTTTCCTCGTAACTATAGCAACTTAAAGGCACCGCCCAGTCACGTTAATTAGGTAAACACAGCGATCGTCATATGTGCTGATGATCCATTGCGCGCGCTCTTTGTGGACGAAAGAGAGTACGTCTTGTTGAGGTGGGGATGGGGCAAGCCGGGTCTGATCTACGGGGCAAGAATAGGCGTTCTAAACTACGGCATTAATGTGCAGGAGGTAATGGAATTAAATGGGAGTCATTGGAAAACTAATTGTGAGTGCCATCATTTACTTGGAGTTGTGTTCTCTGTATCTCATGGATTTTTGTTGAAACAAAATAGTTCTTTGGAATTTCCCAGAAATTTATTTGTTGAATACTAGTAGTAGCCTTTTCTGCTTGTCTCATGACTTAATAGTACCACCCAGAAAAAAGCGGTTGTTACCCTCCCCCCTCACACACACACACACACACACACACACACACACACACACACACACTAGGTGCTATTACAAATACTATTTTTATGTGACTATAGGACATAGAAGTAGGTGGTGACTCTCTGGATATTTGTCGGCAAAGCTGAATTTCCTCATAGCACATAAGTTGCACTATTTGGAAGTGAGTACAAAAAACACACTGATGGATGGTAGCCAAATTTTGTGACAAGTGTGTTATTTTTCTGTAAGGTGGTGCCTAATTAGGGAATGTGTGTGCACATACTGTGGTTAATGCTTTTATCACTTATTCTATTCATCTGTAATGTCCACCAGTGTTAAGGGTGGCCGCACATAGCAACGCGCACTGCCTGTAGATCCGGACATTAATTTATTCCCCGCCAATACCCCACTATTTGATAATACGCGAGCAGAAACTATCGCGCAGTAGTAGCAGAAGTATACTTTGCGAAGTTGTGGTGTTTTAGTTTTGCGAAGTTGTGGTGTTTTAGTTTAGCTTCTTGTTGTCTCATATCCGTTTACAGCAACTCTCCATACGTCGTCTGAGCTCACGCAGCAAGGTGTACCAGGCTGCCTCTCCTCCTGTAGCCTTTCTCCGGACTCTGCGCACCTGAACTCAAGCGGATGGATATACCAGGCTCGATTTCTGCGTAGCGAAGACTTCCCAAGCTGCGCAGGTCTAATACCTTCACCTATGGCTATCTCCAATAAACTGCTCTCTCTTCTGACTCTCTTGTTATTGTTGTATTGATGTTTGTTTACTCTTGATATAGGCGGGCTCTTTTTAGAACCAATACAAACTAATTGAAAAAAAATTGCTCGCGTACTCGTAGTACGAGATATGGGGGTGGGGCTATTTCTTAAGAATTGCGAGTGGAATTAAAGTTCCAAATTTTGTATGAGTTTTTCTTGGAATCTAATAATGAGAACGACACAAAAATTTTACACACGGGTAAACCAAAAAAAAATGAACTGCACCATAACGAGAATATTTCAATATCTTATAAATAGAAAAAATTGCGAATAAATCATAAAGTAATATTGAAATGGATAAGAACTCGTTATGTTGCAGTAGAGTATCGGCTCGGCTAGTAGTGCACCAAATTGCGGAGCTCCAACTTATCGCACCGCTCCAAAAAAGTGCTACAAAGTTTTATAACCAGGCCCCGATATTTCCTCCAGATTCGCTCTAAAATTAGTGAGCGGCTCCTTCGGCAGGTACTTTGTCCTTGTGTTGTAGTGGAGAAGCCCCTGTAAGTATACAATAGTAGTAATTGTGCATAGCAACCATCAACAAAAAATTGCGTAGGCGGTGTGCGGCCACCCTTAAGTTACTGCTTTTCTGATTAAATCTCTCAGTAGCATGAGGAAGTATGGTGTGATAGGTGAAACACTGTATTTTTTTATCAGTATTATTCAGAGTTTTCATCAGAAGTGTTCTAAGATACTGTGCCATCTTGTTGAGTTTTACATAGATATATTTTATCAACATAACCAGTGCACTTATTTAGGATGTTAATAGTTTAGTTTTTTGCCCCTTAATTCTCTCACCGGCAGATAAAATTCAGAGATTTCCGATTGTTAAACAATTTTATATAAATGCAGCAGTTTGAAAATGTACCTAGCAACCACATATAATGTGTAAGTACATGTATTATTGAACATTTGTGGTCAAAAAATTGTTGCCTAGGAACAAACAACAAAGTCGTTATGGTGACCATACCATTGCTGTATCAAACCAACATGACCTGTACGCATTCCAATGCATGATGAGATATTATTTTTACTATTATAATAGACATTTACCTCAGCCAGTTATGCTGTTGCCCGACACCTGGGGGGAGGGGAGTGTAACTGTATAAGTCCGATACTTTAATTGCTATAAATTCCTGTCCTTCTTCACTCTTACACTCCTCCCTCACCTTACTGATACTTTTCACTTCCTATATATATCCTCTTGTCTTCATTCTTGCTTCCAACATATTCAGTATCATTATCATCTGAATATTCTGAGAATAGAAGATACCATCCTAACATTGAAGGAACAGAAGAAGATCCAAGTAAGTCAGAGCAAAGGCTGCTCACTCAGGTTATCACTCATTGATGAGAGTCAGTCTAAAAACAACAACAAAATAAACACCAACATAGGTTATTGTTATTACAAAATTAGAGCTATATTCCCAGGAAAGCTATTAGGCTAAATAAAAACTTACCGCCATGTTATTGAAAAAACAAACAAAAAAAAAAACAGAAACTTTCTCACTTTTCTATTGTAATGAGTATGTGATGTAAATAGCAGATTGTCTTCCCTGGAATAGCTTCAGTTACACTATAGCTGCTGGTATCTTTGTTACCTACAGCACCCCTCAAGAATTTTTTTGGCCCAGCTACCTTGTTATGTAATACATAGTTGTTTTCTATTGCGTAAAATATATGTAATTGAAGGATATATTAGCCATGTTCTAGATGCCGTAGCTTAGCTCTAGCGAATCTTGTTTTGGAGGAAAAATTGTTTTCCCCGCATTACATCATCCTTGAACGCCTACAAACTCTTGTGCCGGTGAATGGCTTAAACATTGTGCCCCTCCCCCTCATATACAATAAGTCTTTATTTGTGGAGGTATGTTGACCCATTTGTATCAGTTTTGTTTGAGATGAAAACATTTTATGATGAAGGCCAGTGTACAAGTTATTTATGTGACTAATAATGACTTTCTGGTGGCTGCTGTTTGGGGTGGAGGGGAATGTGTATTTGTATAGCCTAGGTTGTTGGTCTCATTAAATGCCACTATTGCCATTGTGAATACTGGTGAAGAACATGTTATTAGTTTAAGGTATACTTGCACAGGGCATGATATGCATCTGTTACATAGAGTGAAGTATGTGTAGGATGTATGTGGACTCTTGTCACATGTTAATAAGCACATGTAGCAACAGTTTATGTAGTCACTTGAGTATTTCAATTACCTTGTTGGACTCTCTAAGGCTTGGCATAGAGATTGGAGACTGTGGCTTATGCTTTTATCACTTCATTCATCAGTAATGTCCACCAGTGTTAAATTACTAATTCCTCTCATAATTAAGTCTGAAGTACAAATCTGACTCTTCAACTCTGATGCTTCATATATTGAGCTAGGTGCTGAAGTATAGCAGTTGTTATTTATTGTTGTTGTTGTCGTTGTTGTTGCTTGGACGAACATGTCTTTATGTACTTTGACCCTCGCATTGTGTTCACTTGGTGGCCGCTTCCTTCCCATACTCCACTAAATTGAAACATTTTTTTACCTGATCATCTTAGGAAATTTAATGATATACCCTTTTGAATTAGATTGTCTCTGACTGTGGTTGGTTGGTTGACTTGATTATGCTGTGGTTTAGCTGAACGTACCTCCAAGCTGTTTCAGTTGTGAAAATTGTTTTGCTGGCTGGAATGAAAGCGCTACAGAGTAGAACTTGCAGTAGTAATAAATTTGGTGTTGGAAAAATTCTTTTGAAATTGATGGTTTCAAACTGCATCAATATGCTAAAATAGTAATAAAATAGTAGATGCCAAACAGGAACTTTCCTGCCAAAGAAAAAGATTGCTATAAGCCTTAGGTACTTCTATTTTTCTTCAGTACAGAGTCAAGAGGCAGACTGGGACTAAACATGCCAGAGTTACTTAATAGCGGCATAAACCACAAATTAATTTTAATTTTAGTTTCTCTTGAGTGGGCCTAACCACACCATAATCAGGGCCGTAGCAAAGGGTGCGGCTTTGGCTGCACCACTTTTTTTTCAACTCTAATTTATTATTCGGCGCATGCGCAGAAACACTTTTGAATACAATGACATGTAAGGTAAGGGTCGGCTACACCGGTGCCACGCGCGCGCAATAACAGTACCGTGTAGATATATGGCTTCGAAGCTGATGAGTGCTCTAACTGCGGAGGTTCCTGAGAAACCATACCAGCCAAAGGATTATAATTTTCCTAAAAGTGTATTTGGAAAAAAAAGAAGACACTTCCAGAGCATTTCAATCGCACTGGTTTAAAATTTGGACATTGTTACACTACGATGAGGCGAAGGATGTTGTCTTCTGTCATACTTGCATGGTTGCAGCATAAAGAAAAATGTTATCTACCAATAATTTAGATCCAGCTTTTGTAAGTTGTAGTATTAACAATAACTGTTACGGCTTGTTTAACCTATGCTTTTTTTCTTTTTAAAACTAAATTTTAACTACTAAATTTTTTTAGATAAGTCGTGGTTACTGTAATTGGAAAGATGGAACAAGGGGTTTCAAAAACCACATGGGCAGTGCTTGCCATCGTGAAGCCGTTCAAATGATGACTACAATTCCAGCTACTACTGGAAATATAGGAGCAATGCTATCTAAGGAGTCAGAAATTTATAAAAGGAATGCATCTGCAGCTCTCCTTGAAATATTTTCCACAGTAAGGGTATTGTGTCGGCAAGGGTTACTGTTACGAGGTGACAAAGGAGAAAGTGACAGCAATTTATATCAATTGTTGCAAGAGAAGGCACAAACCAATACAAATTTAGCGCAATGGCTAAAAAGGAAAGAAAATGTATATACCAGTGCAGATATTCAAAATCAGATGATTAAGATTATGGGAATAAATATAATGCGTAAAATAGCTACAGATATTCATGCTTCATTACAATAATGGCTGATGAAATGGCAGATACTTCCAATGTTGAGCAAGTTTCTATATTTATACGTTATATAACTGATGAGCTTGAAGTGTGACATTGAACCAAGAGCACTATTCACCCATTGCTATGGCCATGCTTTAAATCTGGCAGCAAGTGATACTGTGAAAAAACCGAAGATTGTAAAGGATACACTCAACTTAACACAGGAGATAGCTAAACTAATTAAGTATTCACCACGAAGAGAGGGTATTTTTAAGAATATTAAGGAAGCACGTCTCGATGATACAAGTGGTATACGAGTGCTATGTCCTACACGCTGGACTGTCAGAGCGGATGCTCTTGCAAGCATAACAAATAATTTCAAAGCTTTAATGCTTACATGGGAAGAGACAGCTAAAGTTGTAAAGGATACTGATACAAAATGCAGGATTTATGGAGTTTCAAAGATAATGAATTCTTTTGATTATATTTTTGGTAATATTCTTGGTGAGATGTTGCTTAAACATTCGGATAACTTAAGTAGTACCCTACAACACAAATCTCTTTCTGCTGCTGAAGGACAAAAAATTGCTCACATGACTTTGGAAGTTATTAAGAGACTTAGAAATGAAGAGAGTTTTGATCTTTTCTGGATGAAGGTAGAAATATTTAGTGAGGAAAATGGCATTGAAAAGCCATCTTTACCTCGTAGACGTAAACGTCCCATGCGATTTGATGATGGCGAGTCAGAAGATCATTTTCATTCTGAAATTAAATCATTTTACCGGCAATCATACTATGAAACTGTAGACTTGCTTATTTCTTGTATTGAAGACTGATTTCAACAACCAGGGTATGAAAAGTATAAGCGTCTGGAATCGTTACTTCTTAAAGCATGTACTTCAGTGGATACAGAAGAGGAAGTTGCAGAAATTTGCCAGTTCTACAAAGATGATTTTAATCATAGTATTCTTCAGACTCAGCTTCAAGTTTTCCATACTCATTTTAGTTCAACCCAAACCGACAATCATCCTCAAAAAATTGACATTTTTGACTTAAAAAATACTTTTTGTCCCGCTCTCCTGGCCAACTGTCACATATGTCACAAGTCTATGGTCTGCTGCAGTTAATCTTGGTGATGCCAGCTACGAATGCATCCTCCGAAAGATCTTTTAGTGCTTTGAGACGCATAAAGACGTATTTAAGATCTACTATGAAGCAAGAACGTCTTAATTATTTGATGCTTCTTCACATTCATAAAACAAGAACAGATGAAATAGATTTATAGTGTATTGTCAATGAATTTATAGACGAATCGAACACCGTAGCAGTATTTTTTCAAAGTTTTAAGTTCATAGCATTATTGTTTTAAGAACTTTAATCATTTATGTAACAATCTATTGTAATAAAAATTTTGAAAATTGTAATGTTCATAATATTAAAAATTAGAGGTCCTTTTTACTGGTTTTATTGCTGTATCCACTTGTGAATTCAGTGATTAAGCCACTTCCACGTGCAATAAGTTCAAACTTGTAACTAAAGTATAGACAAACCACACCCATCAACTATTAACCACACCCATTTCCGGAGCCGCACCACCCCAAAATTGCTTGCTACGGGCCTGAAGGGGGTGTGGTGGAAAGAAAACCGAGGTTGGGTGGGCAGGTTGCAATTTGACTTTTGAAGTGTTTGTGGTTTACAGAGTCAAAGGTACCTTTATCAGTCTCTGGGCTGGAGTTAGTTTGCAGCCATGCTAAGAAAGACGAAAACTCTGCAGGCAGTCGGTTGGAAGGCTCTCGTAGGCCAATAGTCGTGGCGTCAGTTTGTTTCAGAAAGCTGAGAAAGTAGTGAGCTTGTATTTGTTTTGTGTGTGATTATTTTTTCTACGAATGTCAAAAATTATACTTTTTTGAGTTGAGCAAAACTTTTACTGTGAGCATATTTAGTTTAGAATTCACATATGGAAATATATTTCACTTGCAGGCTGCCATGTTTTCACTTGTCACCTTAGTAAGGCTTATGTATTTAATTTTGGGGGCCACATGTAAACTATTTTGGGAAAAATTAATGTCTTTTTTATGCTAGCATTTTACCCCCCTCCTTAACATCAAAGACACACCCCCATTTTGACTGTAGAAATGGGGCTTCTAAAAATTTGAGTGAAATTTGCAGCACAAACTCCAGCAATCCACAAAGACTTGTCTTTACGACTTTAAACATACAAAACTGCTAAAGATTTAGCAGCTAAAGTTGTCCAGTCAAATAATGTTACAAAAATATTAGCATCATGAGCCTAACCCCCATCCCCCCATAGCGTCATAACATGTTAATTTTTCCAAAAATAGTTTGGTGTAAGCACATATCACCCAGTGAGCAATATGATCTATGGAGCTTACCAACCTTTACCCTCCTTTTTGTTTTGCTATGTTCCTTGTTTGGCAAGACTTAATTCCACTCGTCTATTGCTCAATAATCACCATATCACACTCTGACTCATGTAACAAGGCCTGGATCTATATGGATCTGTGCAATTACATTGCTGGTGAGTTCGTAAAGTTGTGAATACTTTCGTTTCATCTTTCTTTGGTACATAAAAGGCTATTTGATGAGTGTGTGAGAGACAGTTTAGAAATAACCCAGTGACAGGTGGAAACATTTGCTCACCACATTGCTCTGGAGGAGGGTGGGGGTGTGGGATGCTTGTGTTGGCTTTCACAGCCTTGGCAGATTCAATGAGTATCTATTTTAATTGTGCACTAATTTCAAGTACTGGTTGATGGTCAACTCGGAGAGTAATTATGGATGTATGGAACAAACACTTCTTGTATGTGTGTTAAGTGTTAAATCAATAATTACTTGCATAAGTATACTTGAAACTGATCAGAGTTTGGTCCTATGCACTAAATGGCTCAGTTTATGGGATGGACAACATGGAAAGATATGCAATGTAATGCAGCAAGGGAGTGAGCTGAGGGTGGTGGGTGGGGAGGGGATGGGAGTTGATCAAAAACTTGTGAAG
>WLWD01004878.1_pt1 | contig 34330 bp, 37 predicted proteins | sample 6712731 | NCBI WGS metagenome assembly WLWD01 (sample SAMN12718690, study PRJNA576275) | sponge metagenome | isolation source: marine sponge | host: Mycale hentscheli | place: New Zealand: South Island, Marlborough, Capsize Point | collected 2014-11-01
AGCTAAATAGAGTGACAGTTTTTAGTACTGAACAAGGCCTAGTTTCATGGTGTACATTAGAAGATAGCTAAATAGAATGACAGTTTTTAGTACTGAACAAGGCCTAGTTTCATGGTGTACATTAGAAGATAGCTAAATAGAATGACAGTTTTTAGTACTGAATGGGTAACCAACACTCTGTCATCTAAAAAGCAACGAAAATATTAATCACCAGCTATGGCAATTAATAAATTTAATGTGTCTTATCTTTATGCATTTACACATTTAGTCACTTTTCCTCAGTGACTAATTAACCAATGATAGAAGCTAGGAGGAGCTTCATTTAGAACGTGTTGTCCTTTGTCTTCTGTCTATGTGCATGTGTGGCTAGTAAGATTTAATATGTTTTAGTAATCACTCCTACTTTCAGTAACTTACTCAAACTATAATTGCCTGATTCTCTTCATGTTACTTGCTCACTTAAATTCTATTATAAGTAAATCAAAGTGCCCAAACATTTATAAAGAAAACTAAAATTACCTAAGTTGTATTTAAAAAGTTTGAAAAGCAAATTTCTGATTAAAATAAACATGAAATGCATTCGTTTAAAAATTTTTAATGATCTTATTATTGCCTTATATTCTTTAACTAATATAAAATTTTAGTAAAATACTACTATAACTAAATTAATTATAACTGATTATATAAGAATCAAACAATATAACTATAACTAAATTGAAGAAACTTCTAGTTACACAACCATATTCTGCTAAAAACTAAAATGATGATTAAATTGAAGAAAGTTATAAACTATTTACAACTAGCTAGCTGTAACTAAACTCTTATGTTAAATAACGCTAGTGAATATACATATTGCAATTCAAAAGTTATAGTCTACGTATGTCAACTATGGAGTCCTACAACTACAATATATAATGTATTATTATACCTATACAGTATTAGTATATATTGGCATAGCTATATGTATTATTAGATTACCATAATCATAATAATGGAATAAATATGGGCATTGTCAAAGTTGGGTAGCTACTAGATCTTGTTGGGGTTGGGATAGGTGCACTCTGTAGGTCTCACTGGACTGATTAAGATCACTAATTTCATTGGTTGCCCATGACTAAAATAATAATGTCAATACTCATTTATTACATGAGAGTGTGTGTGTGTGTGTGCATTGTAATGGAAACTGAAATACATTCATTGGCCTCTGTACCAGAGTAATCTTTGTGATCTTACATGTTTGTTCTTTCTAAAGTAACTCACACATGATGCACTCCAAGAAAACATTCTAATTATCTCAATTGCAAAGACTCTTCGCTCATGATTGTCTACAGCAAATGATAGCTAGTGCTTATAATAATTTATAATTTTGTATAAAAACGGGTGAGAATAGAATGAGCACATCAGACCATATTGTCAAGAATGGGGATTTCCTTCCTTCTCATTCTTGGTCTGTCATTTTCTGTGGTGATGAGATCTACAGCCAGGCCACATAACAGTGGGAAAGTTGGTAGCGAAGATCTTTTTGAGTTTCTAATCCAACAGTATTCAAACTTTCGCTCTGGTTAGTCCAAGTAGTATGGCTAATGCTTTCATTTAACACCATTTTCTAAAAGCAGCTGTAGCTGATGATCTGCCTACACAGGCTGTACATCCAATGGAGCCAATACCTACACAAGCAGCAACAACAACAACAACAATAACAACAGAAGCATTAACAACAACTGCAATAGAAACTACAACAGATGAGACTGTAAGCAGTAATGCCACAGATGCACCACTTAAGCCTCACAGGCCATGCCAAGACAGGGGATTCAAAGGATGCTGTGTCAAACAGGGAGAAACAGACTGCTTTGTGGAATCAGATAAATGTTTCTGCGACCACAGATGTTACAGAGAAGGAAACTGTTGCATGGACATCCATCAAGTGTGTCCTTGTGAGTAGACATTGTAGCTTGTTTATTGTTGTTAGCTCTATTGCGTATTTGTTTTAGTTCTGAATGTGAAATACTCTCTGTGCAGATTATCCAACCACTTGCATTGACGCTGGACTCTCGAATGGTTGCTGCAGTTGGATGTCTTCCTTGACTTGCTACGTTCCCCAAGGGCAGTGCTACTGTGACAAGTACTGCTCTGGCACCATGGATTGCTGCAGTGATGTGAAGAACACCACCTGCCAAGAAGAAGGTATAGCTAGTCAAGGAAACTGGTATTACCAGACTGTAATTGGGAAATGAAAAGGGAAATTAAAAAAATGGGGTCTTTATAAAGAAAAAGGGTACATACATATGACAAAATATAACACAGATTACATGGCTTATTAAAATTCTTAATTCATGCTACATAGCTAGTATATGAATGTGTGATTTATACACTAAAATGTTCATAAGTTTTGTATACATTCTTCCCCCCCCCCCCCCCCCCCTCCCAAAGCTACAAAAAAATTTAAAAAGTAATGCTATATACATATAAATGTAAGTTTCCTTTATATTAATTAGAACGGTTGTCAGAGATGAAAGCAAACCTGATGAGAACCAGTCAACTGGTAAGTTGTTGTTGTTGTGTTTTTTTTTTAAATGTATTAATTCAATGTTTGTCTTACCATGTAGCTATTGAAGGAGATGGTTATGGCACAAGAAATGTATCATCATCCAAAAAGGAATCATTTGCCATAGTCAACAATGAATTTTCTATCATAAATTCACATTTTAGTTGCCATGTGTATCATGTTGGTTTGTATTAGGCATATGCACTTTAAAATTCAACAGATATTTGGAGCCTGTTATTTACAAGCTACAGAAACACTTAGACGTCATAAATTACTTGATTGACTGTCAAGCCCAGTATTAGCTCATTGCAGTTCCATAAATTAGTTATAATAAGCCATAATACAGTGATAAATCAAGAGCTAGAGTAGCTAATGGTTTGAGCTAGCTATCTTCCTTTCAATACCCTGCATTATTGAAAAAGTGCAGGGAGTAATCAGCAACTACGAGTGCTATAGATTCTACTGCTAAATTAAGTGGATGCTGCAAAGTTTTTACAAAAACATGCATTATTCGTGACGTCCCTTACCCATTTATTACCCAAGCACATTACATTTGCATTTCCAATCGATGCACATCAAGAATAGGCATAGTTTTTAGTTAGTTAGAAGAATTTGTGAGAAAGTGCTTTGTATTAATGGCGGATAAGAAAAAGCAAGCCGTTTTACCGTGGGGAATGAGCAAAGAGGCTCTGCAACCTAATTCTGTGAAGGTAAACTTTCTTAACTATGCAAAGTCAGGACTTGTTATAAGTAGGAATGTCATGTCTAGGGAATTTCACAGTCTAAAATTAAAGCCTTCAATGTGGGCAGAATGAATCCTCTAAAAAAAGCCAGTCAATACCAGAAGAAGAGAGATGAAGGAGAGAAAAAAAAAATGGTAGGAATTAGATTAAAGTGCATTAAAGTCCTATAGGCATAGAAATGATAGATAATTTTTTCTTTACATGTTAGATAGAAGCCAAGCAGACTGCCGAAGTGTTTGAAGAATTTCTTGCTTCATTTGAGGATTCAGGTTCATCTGGAAAGGCTTTTGTGCGAGGATCCTCTTCAGTGAAAGCTGCACCAACAGGTATGTGATGTCAGTGACCAGAGCAGGTGACGTGGTGCATGCAGGTCTGGCATTTTCACTTTCTCACGTTCTGAATTGTTGTAATGTATGCTGCATGAATTGAATTCAGCTTTAAATAACCGATCCCATCGATACCTCTGACTTCTCAGACAGTTCACGGATACACCTACTTTGATTATTACGTCTATCTATTATTGAGTCCTCTGCATAGTTACTACGTACCACGTGCTTCATTTAGAGTATACGCTATTGGTAGGGAAGTCTGAATATGTAGCCATGAACAATATTTACCTCCCGAGTAGTTGGACACTGTATTGTAACTGTATGGCGTCTTGCCTGAACTCCATGTGGCCACTCCCCCTATCCTGCCTCCATGTGGCCACTCCCCCTATCCTGCCTCCATGTGGCCACTCCCCCTGTCCTGCCTTCCCCACTTATGGATTGCTTCTAGACAGTTAGACTAATTTGATTTTCTTTTTGTGGCCACTCCCCCTGTCCTGCCTTCCCCACTTATGTTGCTTGTAGAGTTAGACTAATTTGGACTAATTTGATTTTCTTTTTGTATGTACCTGCCTTCCCCACTTATTGATTGCTTAGACTAATTTGATTTTCATGTGTGTGCGTGCTGCTGCTGTGTGTGTGTGTGTGAGCTTAAGCTCCCGCTAGCCTGGGTGCATTAGAGACTGTCTTTAAAATATAGCTTGAATTAGATAATAAGGGGGTTTTATTATACATTTTATAATTGAGGATTTGTTACCCAATTCATGTTGACTAAAGTTAACAAATAAGTTATTGGAAGTTTCAATAAAAATCTATGACATTATTAGAGAGAAAGGGTGTGGATATGTATCGGGCTCATGTGACAGCTGACAGGCAGCCATGTGAAGAGGCGTGTGTGTCTGCAGTGTGCAACAAATGAGTGTGCGGACAAACACTACCGGACTGAGATTAGTGGGTGTGGTACTTAATTGAGATATGGAAAATGATTTTCTTCACTATATTAAGTATTGAAGTATTTGCGGTTATTGTTGTTGTTTTTGTATTTGACCAAACACAAAACATTCCATATGTAAGAAATTCTATAATTATTGAGAGCAGTCGTCCGGGCTGTTCAATCCTCTTGGAGGTGTAGAGCCGATGATTACAATCTCTCGGCTAATAATCAGTGTGGGTGTGGTTGCTTGTCACACTGATTGTGCTGTATCACCCACGTACGTATGTAAGTACGTACGTATGTATTTATTGTGCGGGTGCATATAGCTGCAGTGTGTGGCGACAGTCTCGCTGACGTGATTACAAGCTCCGGTATGAAGGCTCTCCTATTCCTCATGCGTACTTCCTGCCAGGCACTGTGTATTCCTTAAATATAATAATTAGAGTTCAAAATGATGACATTGATGAAGAGGAGGAGTGGGTGGGTGTGGCAGAGGGTGTGGTTAAAAGCACCTCATAATGAACACTAAACTTTCAGTGATTCTGTCATTCTCGGCTGAAATAATTATAATAATAGCAAATTTTTATCGTTCTAACAGCCAATATTGTTAAAGCTTAACCCGACGCTTCGACTTCTGACCCCTGAAGAGGCCTTCGGCAAGAAGTTGAAACGTCGCGTTAAGTTTTAATTAACAATATTGGCTGTTAGAACGAGAAAATTTGCTATTATTAACACTGAACTTGCATGTGTTTTTGTTGCACAGGCGCAGAAGCAGTGCCCAACCCAAAGTCTGGGTCCACTTACAAGCCAAGGAGTCGATTCATGCAGAAAACAGAAGACAAGAGTTCCAAAGAAGAAGAGAAGTCTATATTTCCATCGAATGTCAAGAAGCCACCAGTAAGTTAGTACAGGACAGGCTAATGTTCCTTCTACCCTCTTTTCCCTCTAGTGAGTATTTAATTATATTAACCATTATGAACTTTCGTGAACCCTGGATTACTGAGCTCTGACTTCATGTGTGAAATTATTTATTTATTTTTTATTATTTTAATTTTTATTAATTTCCACTCGTGTTACAGAAGAAGAAGGGGGCGGAGAAGAAGAAGAGTATTCTAGAGCTGTTCAGAGAAGAATTAAAGCGGTACTATGAGATGTAGTATGAAATAGTGTGGCTAAGGTTACAAGGTTTCATACAGGATTATTCGCTGGGGGTGCGGGACACTGTGTGGTGGGGTACTTGCTAGTGCCACTGTGTGGTGGGGTACTTGCTAGTGCCACTGTGTGGGGGGGTACTTGCTAGTGTCACTGTGTGGTGGGGTACTTGCTAGTGCCACTGTGTGGGGGGGTACTTGCTAGTGCCACTGTGTGGTGGGGTACTTGCTAGTGTCACTGTGTGGTGGGGTACTTGCTACTGTGTGGGGGGGTACTTGCTACTCACTTTAGCGAATTTACTATATTAACTTCCAAAAATGTTGGGGAAGAGGAGGGCCAGCCCCCCCCCCCCTCTGTGTGAAACTCATGGCCTCCCGTACTCTTTATTTAGGTCTCAGGATGGTCGTAAAGAGCGACAGGCAAAGCGGGAGGCGGCTCACACTATCCAGCGCAGCTCTCCTGAGCCTTCCCCGATGGCCCCCTTGTTCGAAGTGGAAGAATATTCCGACATGACGCTCAAGGGATCATTCGACAATGGTGACCCTCTCACCACCAACCTTTACGTGGGCAACATCAACCCTAATGTAAGGAGACTGGTCTTCCCTTCATTTTTTTTTTTTTTTTTCCCCCTTCCAAGCAGAATGGAATGTAGAGAATTTTATTTATCCATCAGTGAATCACAGAGCATTTCTAAGTTGTCTTTAAGTTTATTTTTATTGGCGAGTGAGTGAGACACTCTCAGGGGTAACACAATTGAAAATCGGGGATATTTGTTTGTTGGAAAGCGAGCAAGACAGTATTAGGGGCATTGAAATCCCTTTACTGTATATACGTAATTAAAAAATTCGACCTAATTTTTAGTAGCTCAAGTGTTAGAAGTTAAAGTCAATTATATAACAATAGTGTAGTTTTAGGCTCGCTTGCCATTTGTGCTCAAGCACATCACTAATAGTTAGTCACCTTTACTTCTCTTGAAACCCAATATGATGTTAACCGCACACAAAGTTGCGCTCGCATAGACATTAGTTGTTTTATGACATCAAATTTTTTATTTATTTATTTATTTATTTATTTTTTTATTTTTTATTTTTTTATGGTGGTATACTCCAGGTGCGATGTTAAACTAAAGGAGGGATGCGGTTAAAAAACAAATTTTTTTCTTTTCTATTTGCAATTTTCCTCCCAATATTATAACAAGTTCAGTCTTCAATCACTTATCCCCACCCTCCATAATTTGATATTTAGTTTTTGTAAATTATAAGGATGTCCTAAAGTTTGATAGACAAAATAGAAATTTTTTTAAACTTTTCATCAAAATTTTTGGATCTAGTATGTACAGCGCAAGTTTCTGCTTAACCCTTTCACCGTCTTTTTATGATAAGAATTTGGGTAACGTACGTGTTTGGGTAACATATATTTGGGTAACGTATGTAGAAGTATGAATTTTTTTCAATGATTCAGTCATTCTCGGCTGAAATAATTATAGCAATTTTTTCTCGTTCTAACAGCCAATATTGTTAATTAAAACTTAACTTGAATTTTTTTAATTTCTTTTCTGCAGACATTTAGCACAAGATGCATTTTTATAGCAAGTTTAGACAAAAATCATTTAGGGGTGTGAGGGCGGGGCTTTAGTCTGCACAGAGAAGAGCTAAAATTCAGACTTACTGTTAACTTACGGTACCAACCAAAGCTAGTGTATGACAATATCAGAGATGCTGCAGGGTTCAGACAGGAGAGTGCATGGCTTATTCACCTTCTAGTTAATGAATTCTGAGCTTCTGAACCCCAAACTATTAAAAAAAATATTTGGGGGGAAGCCATTTTTTAAATTTTTTTTAAGAACAAAATACCAGTGCTCTTAGTCCAATTTTTTCAGGGCAATGTATAAGCAAAAAAATAGGAACATTAAATTGTTTTTTGTTTTTTTTTAATTAGAAAGTTACCTACCAAACACTGAGTGCTGTATAACGTTATTGACGGTAAAAGAGTTAATTAGCATATCTGGAAGTAATATACAAGTTGTATAGGCTACACCACGACGTGGAGGTGGGTATGGGATTTACACAACCGAGGCCCGAGGATAGTGTAAACCCGTACCGACTGATTTGCACCATGGCAGGCTATAGGAAACACGTATGAACTATTTTTTTGATTTGGAAAAACTAATTTTTTGATTGGACGGTTCACTTATTCACCTCCTGGGAAGTGGGTATGAAATACATTCACTGGGAATTGAGCAATCTGATTGGACAGTTTGAACATACCATGGTACGAATAAAAATTAATGTTCTGTAGTCCGTTTATTCACTTCTTAAAACTAAAAGCTCCGTGACTACAACATTTAGTGTTACTGTGATATTTAGTGATTGTATTTGTGTGGTTTTAGATGAATGAGGATAACTTGTGTCAGTTGTTTGGTAAGTTCGGTCCACTGGCCAGCGTCAAAGTCATGTGGCCGCGCACTGAAGAAGAGAAGTCCAGGAAGAAGAATTGTGGGTTTGTGGCGTACATGAAGAGGCAGGATGCAGAGAAAGCCCTGGACCATTTTAAAGGTGTGTGCTGTTTAGGGTGTGGCCTTCAAGTTCGTCATTCAGTGCACGTGGATGTAGTCCATTGCGGTAGCTTCATTCGCTTTGTGCTACGGCAACAACTATCATGCTGAAACGAGTGTGAGGGTGGGAGAGAGGAGAATGCCTTTAGTTGAGTTACTGGCACTGTTAGTTTGCGAGTAAGATCGCATTTCTTGTGCTTACAAAATGGAAGACAAAGATAGACAGGTAACACCAATTATTCTATGAATTAACTGACTGTACATGTGGGAAATTTAAGAGAATCAAGTCCCAATTTTCCACTTCTTTTTTTCCCTCTCTCTCTCTCTTTGTTTCTTTCTTTTTTTTCTTCTTTTTTTTTCCTTTCTACCACTAACTGCCTTTCAGTGGACTGTGATTTGTTTGTTTTTTCCTCTTATGATATTACACAAATTAGATGTATACATTATTATAAAGTAACTTTTTTCCTACAGGCACCAAAATAATGGACTATGAAATTCAGATTGGTTGGGGCAAGGCTGTTCGCGTGCCTCCTCAGCCTGTATACGTTCCCCCCGACAAGCAGGAGGAGGAAAATGCCAAGATTCCTGACCCACCTTCGGGTCTTCCTTTTAACGCACAAGCAATAATTCCCGTAGTCAAAGTAGGTGAGTCTAAACCCAGTGCAGCAGTTGAACTCTAAATGAAGCACTCCTTAAGGTGCGTGTAAGATGGTGGGTGTGTCTGACTACACTGAGTGATAAGTGCAGACTGGCAGTGTGTGTGTGTGTGTGTGTGTGTGTGTGATCACATCAGAGTGGCGACAGTTCCTGTCAGTCTGGTTAGTTTCACTGCCATCTCTCTGTTTGCAGGTGAGAGTAACTCCAGTGGGGACAGAGCGTCCAGTGACCATACTCCTGACGAGGTTTATGGAGAAGTGAGTTTGAGCATGGTCTGTGTGGAGAAATGGATTGAATATGTATATATATAATATACTAGTGATGTGCTTGAGCACAAATGGCGAGCGAGCCTAAAGACTATACTATTTTTGTATTTGACTTCTAACACTGAAGCTACTGAAAATTTGGTCCAGTTTTTAAATTTAGCATACAGGGTAAAGGGATTTCAGTGCCATAGTAACAACTCTCTGCAACTGCTTGGAAGGAAAAAAACAACATCTAACTGTAGTGCACAGTGTAACCCTTTCCATTCTCAGTTGGCATCAGAGAATCTAAAGTCTCTGATCCCAGACTAAACTAACAGAATTACCTGAATAAACTTCGAAAGCAGTGGCAAAGAAGCGCAGCTTGACAAAGACTTCACAATTGTTTCAAGAAGAGAGTAGCTGTAAACTTTTTGGTTGAAACAAAGTTGCGTAAGGCAGTGCAGCAGGATGATTCTCCGCGCTCGTTAATTGAAAATACTGGAACTGTGAACGCTTTACCTAACTTACGTAATTAGAGGCGCGGGCTAAAACAGAAGTCTCACGTACCCCATAAACAGATAAATAAATAAATAAATATAGCGAAATCTCGATTGCGTTACCCCTGAGAGTGTCTAGCTCGCTTCGCTCGCTCGCCAATAATATTTGCATTCTAAATGTATTTCGTGGAATCATTGTCAAGGATGTCTTAGGATGTCTTTCCTTCCTACCGCTTTCTCTCTCTCTCTCTTTTTTTTTTTTTTTTTTTGAGTACATGCATCCAAAAAATCTTTTACGTTTTTACATTACTACTACTACTACTACTACTACTACACTCCATAGATTGCATGCGAGAGTCAGCATTGCTGTTGTTACTGTTATTGTTCTGAATTTTGACCTGCGGTTTGTTTCAGCTGCACAACACGGTGGTGCGTGTAGTCATCCCCACAGACATGGAGCTCCTCAAAGTGGTCCATCGCATGATAGAGTTTGTGATCCGGGAGGGACCCATGTTTGAGGCCATGATCATGAATAGAGAACTGGAGAACCCTACCTACCAGTGAGTACGCCTTTAGTCGGAAGGGTGGGATCATTCATTCGTTCGTTCGTTCATTCGTTCGTTTGTTTGTTCATTCGTTCATTCATTCGTTCATTCATTCATTTGTTCGTTTGTTCATTCATTCATTCATTCATCCGTTCATTCGTTTGTTCATTCGTTTGTTCGTTCATTCGTTCATTTATTCGTTCATTCATTCGTTCGTTCATTCGTTCGTTCGTTCATTCGTTCATTCGTTCGTTCATTCATTTATTTATTCATTCATTCGTTCACTTATTTACTTATTTATTTATTTATTTTTTATTCACTTGTATACACTGAGCAAGTATTATTTGGTTATAATATAGGAACCTTTTTCCTCCTCCCATTAACAGCTCATAATTTCTGAATGTATTTTTTAAATGGTCACAGCTGCTGCAATAGTTAGGTCAAGTGCCTGTCTGCATTGATTGTGTGTGCCTGTGTTGCTAAGTGGTTGTGTTGTCCTGGTGCAGGTTTCTCTTTGACAACCGCAGTCCAGCTCATATCTACTACAGGTGGAAGCTCTACTCCATTCTGCAGGTATTTGGTCACGAGTCCTGTTAAGTATAGTGCGTGAGCTTTTCCAAATGGACTGTTGAGTTTGTCAGTCCATTATGTAGTGTGGGGGGCATAGCTCCATTGGTATTACATTCCTATGACAGACTGCAAACAGTAGCCATCCTTAGTGACCAGTGGCAGTTTTATTTCGTAAACTATTCCTCGTCCAAGTTGAGTGATATTACCCATATGGCTGTTGGCTCGTATGTTTATCTTGTTGCTAGGGTGATTCGCCGGAGACGTGGAGAGTGGAGGAGTTCTGCATGTTTGAGGACGGGTCCATGTGGAAGCCGCCGCCCCTCAAGTGTCTGCGTTCTAAGGTCCTGGCCCCAGTGGACGACCAGATTGCTAGACGAGGACAGCTCTCCACTAGGTAAGGGAGGGGGTGCAAAGACTCTATTTGAAATATTTATTAATTAATTCATCATTCATACGTTCAATTATTCTTTATCGCCATTTGTTTGTTATTGATCATTCATGCATTGATTGGTTAATTGATGATTGGTTTATTGATTGATTCATTCATTCCTTCATTCATTCCTTCATTCATTCCTTCATTCCTTCATTCATTCATTCCATGCAGACAGCGTGATGAGCTGGAGAACACATTACGTCACATCACCATGGAGAGGGAGAAGATCAAGTCTGCCATGGTGTGGTGCTTGGATCATTCAGACTCTGCTGAAGAGGTCAGCAAAGGTCAAGTACAGACCAATATAAACTAAAGCGTTATCATTATTATAGCAGCAGGTCAACTTGATAGTCTACGTAGTATAATTTAAATGCCTTTTTGTTAATAAAAGCCCTTTTATATCCAGTTCTATGATCTGATTCAGTCATTCTTGGTTCAAATAATTGTAAGAACTAGCAAGTACCCCGCCACATAGTGGCGCTTAACGTATTGCAAAGTAAGAATGCAGTAGCACAAGTTATCTTACTCAGTTATCATTCTCTACCATTGGTTAAGGTTACATAAGTTTCCCTCTCCTGCTCTCTTTTTTCTGAACTATCTGAGCTTTTCTTCTATCCCACCACTCCTATCTTCAGCTCTTCTTTTTGAGTCATGGCGCCCCCTTTTCCTTTGTCTATCACTCCTGCATTTCTGTCCGATTTTGAGAAACTTTTGTCTTCTAATTCGCACTTTAGCCTTTCTTTTGAAAACTAACCCCGCCTTTTCTCGTCTATTCCACCTGCTTTTTAGTTATAATTAATCGCTCACCTTTTTGCCTTCCCTTCCATTAAGCCTACACCGCCTTACCTCGCCGATTCCATCCGCTTTTCAGTTACAAGTAATCTCCTTTTACCTTCTCTTCTGTACTTTCGCCTTCCTTTTTGATACCTACACCGCCTTCCATCGTCTCTATTGCACCCGCTTTTTAGAAATAACCGGCACATTCTACAGAATGTGACGATGCTTTACCAAACCGTACCAAGCTCATGAATTATTCATGAATACACACACCGTCGTCGTCGTCGTTACTGACACTCAAGCGTATTATTATATAGATAGCACATTTTTCTCTGTTTTTAAAAGCCAATATTATGTTTCATTGTATTTATTCATTACTTACTGGCTGTACAATTTCCATTGACTTCAACTACAGTGGTGTATGCTCCAAGCCATCTAGTGTGTGTGTGTGTGTGTGTGTGTGTGTGTGTGTGTGTGTGTGTGTGTGTGTGTGTGCAGATATCAGAGTGTATCTGTGAGTCCCTGACTATCAACCAGACTCCATTGCCCACTAAGGTAGCCCGACTGTACCTGGTGAGTGACATTCTCATCAACTGCTCCTCCAGTCTCATGGACTCCATGAACTTCAGGAGAGAGTGAGTGTAGACTAGACACAGTGGGAGGACTCGAGTTGTAATAAACAAGTATTAGTTTGTTGTCTTCAAGGATTTTTAAGGCTTTTTTAGGGAGGTAAGGGGTGTGCCTCGCTTGTAGAAGGTTTTTCCCTCCCTGGATGACCTTCGTGGAGGGGTTTCCCCCAATTTTTTTTTATCAATTTCATGGAAATTACATTCTGAAGAAAAACCCCTTGCTACTTTGTGAATTTTTTTTTTCCATCCTTGGATCGTGGAGGTTATTAGCAGGGATTATTTTAGGCCTTTTTTCCCCCACTCCCCCTGTAAATGGTTATGCCCCTGACAATTATTATAACCTTCATGGTCACAAAATTTTCATCAATATCATGGACATGAGAGGAATTTTTTTTAAATTTTACAAATGTTGAGTTGACCTCTCAAGTTAGGTTTTGAGAATTGCCCTGTTTTGGGGTTATTATGAAACTGGCAATAGACGGTGGTAGGTAGGTAGAAGGAAGATGTTTGTTGTTGTTTAGAAGCCAAAGAACGGCAATAATGTGCTGCTTGTGGGATCACGTCTTTATTGGTTTGTTACATGTGTGTTTGTAGACTTGAAGGCAAGCTCCTCTCCATTGTGGAGCACTTCCATATGGTAATGATCAACATTAAGTCCAGGATAAAGAGGGAACAGTTCAAGGTGAGCACATCTACCTGCATAGATGGTGTCAGTTGCTAGGAGATAGTCTTAAATGAGTTTAAATAAATACAAATTGTTTGCGTTGGGATTCTGATTAACATCAAGGATAGAATTTTATAAATTGTTTTCTCAAGTTAAGGATGAGACTGTTTCAGAATGAGTTTTTGTTTGTTTGTTTGTTGGTATAGCAACGTGTGTTAAAGGTGCTACTGGTATGGGACAACAGTCAGGTGTATCACTATAACGTAGTGGATAAGATGAGACTCTCATTCATCGGCAAGACCACGGATGACATGGAGAAACGCAAGGCCTTTGTAAGTGATCGGTGTGTTGGTGAGTGTGTGCAACAGGTCTTCAACTTGGAGTAAGCAAGCAGTTGTGCTGACAACCATTGCTTCAGTGTTTTGCAACGCTTGCTTGAATATCAGTGTGTGTGTGTGTGTGTGTGTGTGATGTTGGTATCTACTTTGAAACCTTCCACTACTGACATGAGTTACATACTCGAGTATATTAGCAATAATTTGGTAAAGGGTGACATATCCTAGGAAATTCTTGCAACATGCAGATTTAGTGGGGGAAATTTCACAAAAGACAACTTTACCTTCAAGCTATTTAGTTGTTGTTGTTTTTTTTATTTTTTTTATTTGTTGTTGTTGTTGCTAGGATACAGTGGCAGCTCTGATAGGAGCAGGTGGAAGTAGTGGTGGTGGTATTCTGGAGGAGAAGGTGGAGCCCATGGACACTCTGGATGGTATTCCCCTGGGAGAGGACAGAGTGCTAGATTTCGAGCTTAGCGATGACCTGGACGGCCAGCCAATGGTTAGGGTCCAGTGTGATCATGAATATCATTGTGTGGTTGCAGCAGTGTGATGACCCTTTACCTATAACCATGTATTACAGGAAGGTCTGGATGGTGAGCCACTGGTAGAGAAGCCAGTGGAGGAAGCTCCCAAAGAGAGTAGTAGCAAGAAAGACAAGGAGCCAGGTGGGTGGGGAGGATTTATGTAGTGGACTTTGCTGACTAGAGTTGTTATCATCTTATGTCTGCTTACTACCATTGTATTTTATTTACATGTATAAGCATTTGAAATGAAGTCCTTTTATTATTACTGTTTGTTTTGTTTTTTTGTTGTTTTTTTTTGTTTTTTTTGTTGTTGTTTTTTTTGTTGTTTTTTTGTTTTTATTGTTTGTTTTTTTTTTGTTTTTTTTAAAATTTTATTATTTATTATTTTATTTGTGGTATCAGGTATTACATTTGTTTACATGTACTTATATATTTCACCATGTCATAACATAATGCTTGCATGAATTCACAAGGGGACCAATTTTGTGCCACACCTTAACCTCACTCTCACTTTTTAATCAGTTTCTCTTGTGAGTGAGGGAGGGAGAGAGGGAGGGAGGGAGAGAGGAGGGAGGGAGGGAGGGAGTGGATCAGAGAGAGAGTAAGAACTTATTTATCTTATCTTATTTATGGGTGGTATTTGACAGAGTAAGCAGAAGCATCGTGTGTGGGGAGTGTTTGACGGAGTAAATTAATTTGAAGTGAGAGAGGCATCATCTGTTGGTGGTATATTTTGATGATATTTACGGTGTTGTGTATTTGGTAAAGAAGATGCTGATGGAGGTGCTCCTGCCGTGAAATCCAAATGGGAACTAGTGGACTATGGAGATGATTCTGATGAGAGGTAAGGGAGATGAAAAAGGGGTGGAGTTTTGGGAGTGAGGGTTAATTTGTTATAAGTAACTGAAGCAACGTCATATGAATACATGCGTGCCTAGCACTGGTTGGTATTACAGCACGGGCTTGTATTATGGACCCTACTGAGCATGTGTGCATGGGTGGCAATATTGATAGTAAAAGGCGGATATGTTCAAGTAATTGATGTAGCTTTTGTGGGAGAGATATCGTAACAATGTGACTGTGTGTGTGTGACTGTGTGTGTAGTGAGGTTGGGGAGGACCCTGCCCAGTCTGCTGTGGCCCTGGAAGCTCTGGAGAGACAGAAGCTGCTGGCTGAAGTGGCGGAGAGGAAGAGGAAGATTCTCAGAGATGTGGAGGTGAGTGGATTTCAGAGGATTTGGGCATACTATTGGATGAAGTGATGGTGGATTGTAAGTGAGCAAAGGCAAGGAGGACATTCTCTGGTCTATCATGGGGTGTATATATATATATATATGTGACCGTCTACAGGAAAATCGGGCACAACGCGGCCCCGACGAAAAAAAATTTTTTTTGCACTTACACACTCCTCGGCAAGCAGATATTAAGCTCTCCAAGTTTTATCGCCGTGGCTTTAGCCATTCCCGCTATATATCACCTAACCGTTCCCTTCGTTAGGCTTATTTAATACAATTTTAAGAACTGAATCGATCTTTTTGCGATGTCTACGCATGCCGCGTTGTGCCCGATTTTCCCATAGACGGTCACATATATTGGATCTGCTTCCTTGAGCATTTCTGCATGACATGAGTGTTCTACATTTCCCATATTGAACGTTCCAACACAGGTGTGTAGTTCTGAACGGTTGGAGTTGTGGCAGAGTTAACTCTGAATGTTTACTGTTTTGAAAAGTATTCAGTATGTAATAAACGATTGATTACATTTATCGTACAATATGGGAATGACATTTCACTCTCAAACTTGCATTTTCAATCGCCATACTTAAGCGTGCTTTAGTACTATAGCTTAGTATAATAAATATTGATTCTATTACTTCTCTTTTGTAACGGTAACCATTTTTAAGAAAGTTAATGCTATGCATGAATAAAATTGTTGGCTGACCTTTGAACTATTCACACATCCACTGTAATTCTATTACAAAGCACATTAGTGACGATCCTTACCGAATGCAACCATACTAATAGTCAACATTGAGCAAAGGCTCTCCACACTTAGGATTGCTAGTAAATATAGAAAGTGGCTGGTGATAGTTGTTGTTACTGTCTCTAGCTGCAATTGTTTATTATTTGTTTTGTTTTACTGAAGAAAGGCTCTTCTGGAACCAAAACATTTGAAATCATAGAAATATTTACAGTGTTATGGAAGTTGTAAATTATAATTATTAAAATTATATTCTGTTCAATATTAATTTTTTTTTTAATTTTTCATAATTATTGTTATTAAAACATTTACTATTTGGAATGTTATATATTATTATTAACCCTCAGTGTGCATACGCGATAGGTTTATTGTGATTAGTTTGTCAGTCAGTCTGTCTGTCATCAACAGCGATACATTGGCTAGCAGACTGACACTGTGTGTGTATGTGTGTGTGTGATACTGCCAACTTTACCCTCCCTCTGTATTACCAAATAAGCATAGATTGTGTGGCTGTAATATATGAGAGAATGGATGATGTCTGATGTGTGGCTGGCTATTCACAGGTGAAGGCCATGGAGTTGTATGATGCCCTGGAGTCCAGTGGTAGCTATAGTAAGGAAGAAATCAACCAGAGAGTGGACAAGTTCAGGGATAAGCTGATGCAGGTGTGCAAGATATGCAACTGGTAGTGAAACTAAGTGTGATTTACACATGAATACAACCCTCCGTTGTTTGTTTATTATAGTTGTTTGTAAAGTTGTTTGTTTATTATAGTTGTTTGTTTTTTGTTAAGTTGTTTGTTATTTTTGTTCTTTCATAGAATTGAGGGTTGTTTTAGATTGTTATTGTGTGTGTATGTGTGTGTGTTCTAAGTTGACCAGACTTGGCTTATTACCTTGCCAGTGTAACTACAATAACTTACTATGTATTGTAGTTAGTGTGCATCAGTATTGTTACTACACTGGTAATGTTTTTATGTACAGGAGGCAGTGGAGCCAAAGTTCAGTCCACCCCGTACCAAAGACAAGAAAGATCGCTCACCTTCGCCTCAGCAAGGTAAATAGATTCTCAGAGAGTAGTTGAACGTCTTATGCTTTACTGTGAAGTTCTGTCATATTGACCTGGTGCAGCTGGTTTACGGGTTTGGATTTATTGTGTTAATTTCACATTGTAGACAAATATCATTAGACATTTCTCTGTTAGAATCTTTCAAAAAGAAGTCCTCCTCCAGACAGAAGTCTCCCCACTCCTCCAAGAGTCCTTCCAGAAGCCGCAAGAGGTCTCCTTCTCCTTCGCATTCTCCAGTGGAGAGGAAGCTGTACGGCTCCAGGTCCAAAAGGTCGCGGTCAAGATCACCAGGGGGGAGGCAGCGTTCCAAATCTCCTATTTCTCCAGCCGCCAGGCGTTCCAAATCTCCCACCTCACCAGCCGGCAGACGGTCTAAATCCTGGTCTCCTTCAGCTAGATCACAATCCACTTCTCCTGCATCCAAACGTCGCTCCAGAAGATCCCAGAGCCCACCATCAAAATCTTCCATTAAATCTAGATCCCCTGTAAGCGGATCCGGGCATTCCCAGAGTCCCTTGAGACGGTCCCGGTCCAGATCCCCAAAGAGAAGCTCTCGGCGGTCCAGGAGTCCAATGCCGAGGAGCTATCGGAGATCCAGATCTCCTGCTAGTGGGTCGAGAAAGTCGAGCTCTAGGTCGCCGGCCAGGGGCTCTAGAGGTCATAGACGTTCTCGAAGTCCAAGAGGAAGAAGCTCTAGGCACTCCAGAAGTCCCAGAAGGAGCAGACGATCCAAGTCTCGTTCACGTTCCAGATCTCCAGCGAGAAAGTCTCGGAGGTCGAGATCTACTGAGCGCCACTCCCACTCACGATCGCCGACTCGGAGCTCAACTAGTAGGCGGCGATCCAAATCACCGAAATCATCAAAGTAAGCATTAGCTGCTAAATGCAACATTTCCAGTTCCATGCTTTAAAAGGATGGCTGCAGTTACTCCAATGTCTTTTCTTTCTTTAGTTATTTATTTATTATTATTATTATTATTATTTGCTCTCCTCTCTCATGGCGTATTGGCCCACTTGTCTGCATACGTCTTCATCAAATGATGAACCTTTTTTTTCTTTTTTTTTAACTTGGACATGTTAAATTCTATTGGAATGATATTTTAATCTGCTCAAAGCACGGCTTCTGAATTTGTATCGCACGAGGCCCCCAGAGTATTGTTGTACGTAGTTGAACTAAGTTCAGTCTTGAGTGTTTCATGAGTTCAACTTCTACTTCCCAGGCACCGGTCATCTCCAAGTAGTTCCAGTAAGAGCTCTAAGAAGAGCAAGAAACGCAGCAGAAGCAGGAGCCCCCACAAGAGCAAGAAAAAATCCAAGCACTGACTGACTGACTAACTCTTCTCTGAATCGGTTGTCTGGTGTGATGTTGATCTGTCGTACCATATGTCTCTTTAAATCTCCTTCTGTTCTGTGCTTACATTTCTTTTCTTTTCAATTTGTAATATCTCTTTTTTTTAAATACTCTGGTAAATATCTTACTTGTGGTCACAAGTCACCACCTGTGGTGTTGTGTAGCTGGTTGTGTCAAATGGACGCACTTTCAAATTGCCTATTGACAAGCATAGCATCAATGTGTCGTGCTAGTTAAGACCACACCTACTATCAACCTGATTACAAATAGTGCATGCAACAGAATGGACAATATCTGTCACTGTCCCAACTAATGCCATACTTAAAAATAATGCTGACAGTACTCGCTTAACAACTTATCAGGTACAGCATAAGCTGGTAAAGAGTCATCAGAGCATTAAGTCATTAGGCATACTTGAGCAAACTTTCTCAGTGCAACTCTGGGTTTCAGGGGGAAAAAAATGATGGGTTAGAGATATGTGTGAAATAATTGCCAGCAATAATGCAAGTAATTAAAAAATATAATATCAACAGATTTGTGCCACTGAAATCATATATTCACAGTGGCAGAGGAAAGAAAGGAGGAATTGGATGATCAGAGAACAAAAATTATGTACTTGCTGAAATTCATTGGTGTAAAACAAAAACTAAAATTATGAAGGTGAAGTTGAAGAGGTTTGAAAAAAAATATTACATTGAAAATCCTTTCGCCGAGCTAGTAGACTGAAGTTCTAGTGGAAGCCGATACAGAGTTCAATTTCTTTTTCCTGCCTTTCTGTTTCTTTGCCATTTGAGGAGAGGAGACCTGATTGAGAGAGCCTGCCGGAGCCGTGAGTCTCTTCCCACTGGCCTCCAGCTTGTTCTTCACCACTGTATCCACTGACTCTGTAATGGCCACTGCAAGAAAATGTTTCAATATCAGTACATATTTCACGAGGACTAAATATAAGGTAGTTGCCTTTCACTCTTCCACAAGCAAGTGCTTCTGAAGACTAATGTGGCATAATATTATATAAACTTATAAGATTTATAAGGAGATGTTTAAACAGTTGTAAGACACACACACGTCTGATGACACCAGGCTCTAGTGAGCATGCTCAGTATGGTGGCACTAAGTTATCTATCTGGTGGCAATAAACACAAGCACTCCTTTGAAGTCCAAACTGAGTGCACAGTACACCTGAGTCGAAATAATTTTTATCAAAAGTTCATAGCATAAAAGAAAAGAAAAAATTAAAAAAAAATTAAACAGACTAAGGCTGAAAAGTATTCCTGGTAACAGTATGGGAAAAACAAAAAAAAACAAAAAAAAACAGAGACCATTTAGTTATAATTCTTTCCAGTGTATGTGTATGTCTAGTCAGTGCAGAAAATATGATATTATAACAATACCATGTTGACTGCACACACACACAGGCGCACACACACACACACACACGGGCGCACACAGCTGCCTACTGAGCTCACCATGTTTCTTCTGCATACTCTTCTTCCTGTGCCTTGCTTCTGTAGTGTTTGTCGACAAAGCCACAGCAGCCATTTTCATCTTCAGAGGAACATTAAAATCTGAAACATGACACACACACACACATTTTTTGATGTACTGGAAATCAAACACAATTATAATTGAGGGGCGTGTCCTCTTTTCACTTATTCAAAGCAATAACCTAGGGACGTCAAGCTCTAACACACCTTAAAACCTACTTATTGTTGTTTTTTCTCTCCAACTCTCTCACTCAATACAATAGCAGCCATGATAGGACCATACACTGTCACTGACCTTTATCTGTATCTTCCTGTACTCTCTCCCTCTCTCTTTCGAAGGCTCTCATCCACTCCTCCTTTATTTGGGGAGACTTGGCATAAATAATGTACACTTTGTTGGCCTTGGCTGTGTTGTTCATCCTCCACCCATTCTTCACTGGGTTGCCGCCGTGCAACGCTACACAATAACACACATACACGTGCATTCATTGGTCATCCTCACGCTCATATAAATATGCTTTAATTTTTTTTAAATGGTACAAACTTTTAAGGTTGTTCACGCATTTCTTCACCACACAGAGATTGGAGCTCTGTGTGAACAAACAGACAATAGACTGGACGCCAAATGACAGTGGGTAATTGGGTATTGGATGTCAATATTTAAACAAGCTGGGAAAGAACAGTAACTTATGTGTATGCCTGGTAGTGAGAGTGCTTGTAAAGATGTCTTATCCACACACACACACACACACTCACATACATTCCCACCCACCACACACACTCTTACTGAAACACACACACACACACACACACACACACACACACACACACCAATATTGAGGAAGTTGTGCAGTGATTCAAAGAATAGTTCAACTACCACATTTCATTCCTTACACTGCGACAAAAGGCACTGATGACCAACAAACACACACACACACACACATACATGCACCGCCTCACACGACGTCACGTCTGCCGGCACAAAGAACAACTGCTAATAATAGAAGTGAAACTCACGAGACTAGAGCAATTGCATGTCTACTGACTCAACTATTACAGAATCTAGTCACACAGCAAACATGCCTCCCTTAACTAGTGACACAATGGCTACTGCGTATGCATCGTCATTTAACAGTATTGGATCTTCAGGAATAAAGTTACAAGAACGGAATGGCCATATCTCGTGGACAATACACAGTCAACCAGTGGATATAGTATTATTACTGAGGTGTAAACTCTACTCCCTCAAGACTACGACCTTTCCTTACCTTGACCTTCTGCCAGGTCGTGCACTTGACACACGTCCAGGTTGAAGCGACCTTTGTACGCCAACTTCCCGCCAATAGTATCCTGTCACACACACACACACACCACACAATACATCACATGTAACTCCTTCCTGTCTCGAACACAATTGCACCGTTTTACATAAAATACAATCCTCACAGACGCAAAAGAAAGCACAAAATGAGAACCCAACCAAACAATTCTAAAGAACAGTTAGGGCACATCATTTGACTACTACAGTGTGTTAGAGTGTTAGGTGAGCTCTATATGACTGACTCACTTTTCTGCAGTAGATGAGCTGATGGTCAAACAGGAAAAACACTCTCTCTTGTGAGTGGCCTTTGGAGATCTTCTGGAGTTCTCCTTGGTGGATGAGCTCTGAACTGTGCTCGAGGATGTCTGGACCCTAAACAATGATGATGATGACAATGACAATGACTTAACACTTTAATAACAATGACATCCTACACACTTATACATGAAAATAATGCGCACACACACACACACACACACGCAGAGAATGTTCAGATAATCATCAGATGTTTAATCTCCAGTCACATTTTTGACGTGTAAGAATGGCAACCAAAAACTGCAAATTATAAATCTAACCACCTAATTCTGAACTTTGACCCCACCCCACTCCACCCACGGTGCTAACCAAGATAATTACTTCCCCTTGCCCTCCCCTCCCATTTCCCTATATCTATCTTCTCCTCTCACCTTCCAGCCTTCAATGGTCTTCTGCCACACCCCTATCTTGCCCATGTTCTCGATGCGTCTCTTCTGCTCGTTAATGAGCATGGCGACGTCTTTCATGGCGGCCTGGGCAGCCACCACATGGGCGCGGTCAGGATGATCCTCGCTCGTGTACTTTACCAACTCCTGCAAACAAACATGGTCATGCCCCAAGATAAAGAATTTTTAAAAAAATAAAAAGAAAATTTTTTTCTGCCAAGCGTAAGAAATAATGCACCCACCTATCCTATCCTATGAAGCATATGGCTATAGAGATCCTTCATAAAATTTCTTCAATGTACATAACAACTTTCTGTCTTAACTTTTTCATTTTCATGTTGGGTTGTACCATAGAAATTCACAGGAATAACTGCATGTTGCCTGTACCTCCGTATTGATTGGTGGCAAGTCTGTCTAATTATAAATTCAACACACTTCTTTAATTAGCTAGTTAAAAACTTTGACCTTAGATCATTTATTAACACCATTACATCCTCCTCCTCCCCCTTCCCCTTTCCTTCCCATTCTCTCCTCCCACTCACTGATAATTGGAGAGGGTATTTGCAGATCTTCTGTACAGGAGTTAACAAGAATCCTTCCAGTGATATGTCCTGCAGGTTTCTTAGCAACCTGCAACTCTGCAACGTGATAAAGACCGGTGAATATTAGACGAACAATTTACACTTAAATTAACACCTCGAAATTGAAACACAACCTTACCTTTCATAGCTTTCACTACCACGCCCACCCACCCACCGCCATGTTGAAGTGGAAGGTCACCCAACAAAATATGCACAACTTAAATTTTTAGAATGGGGGAGAAGAAGAAGCCTTACTGTTTCAACACCACTGTGTCTAGTATTCCAGAATTCAACTTGCACCACTCCCTTCCAAACATTGCTTTCAGTAAGGTGAAAATGTGACACTTTAACAATACTCCACCCCCCCTCCCCCCCTCCTCTTCCCTATATAACACATACTAAAGGGCTCCCTAGTCATATCCAGGCCCCCCATACCTCAAAGAAGAGAGCGTACTGCTCATTCTCCTGCAGAAGGTTCATCTCATTCACTGCATTCGGGTGGTTGTTGCAGTAGTGGGAGTACACGCGAAACTCGTGTTTCTATGGAAACAACAAAACAACAAGCAGGCACACGTTATCGCTGGTAGGTTTCTATGGTGACCATCAAACTATCGAGTGATATTGGTTATGTTATAACAAATAAATTATCTTGACGTGTTATGGATAATTGCACTAATGAACTCGCCCCTCCCCCCATCACCATGACCACATGCGACCTCTGCATTAGTAAATTGAGTCTCACATGACAGCCGCAATTTAGATAATTATAACAAACACATCAATAATCAAATGACCAGTACACACCAACATCAAAACACACACACACACACACACACATACAGTCAATAGTAGGTTCATAACAACATAAAAGTTAGCACTGGGTATAGTGCAAACTGAACATTAGGTAAAGCAAATGTTGAACCCCCCCCCCCCCCAATTATAGTCACATTATGGATACAAACTATATTATATTTATTTCTAAAACACACACCGCGGACTCCTAATCGAATCAAAGCTGGACACACCCACCCCACCCCCCTGTATATTAGCTGACATTTCCCTGTAGCCATATCTGTGCCTAAATAATATTGTACATCAACAAGGACTTTCTCACCCACATCACATGCACTCCTCACCCGGGATACACACCACACACTTACACAACCAACCCAAATCCAGTATAAACAGCTCCTCCATCTTTGTGCCACACCCCTTGCCACACCCCACATAGACTCACATTCAGCACAAACACTTCCCCAATCTCGGACAGGTCCAAGTGGTCCTTGTTCACACGGGCCTCCAGCTCGCTCAGGAAATCTCTCTGAAACTCGTACACCTTCTCGACGTTGGAGAATATCACCTCTATCTGTTCTTCTGTGAACAGCTTCCCGATGTACTCCAAGCATCTCTTCAGATAACCCTGGTAACAATGGCAACAGAACAAACAGAACTCTTAACAAAGGTAATTCGTATTGAAATGACACAAACATTAAGAAAAAGACTGCAAACAATTAGCATATACTGGGTACATGTAAAACTCCCCCCCCCCCCCCCCCCCCAACCACCACACACACACACACATACACACACATGCCATGCACACACATGCCATGCACACACACACACACATGCACTTTGAACATTACTACACTTTGTTATTTAAAACATTATTCCGTAATTCCCTGGAGAACTATCCCTGCATCGTGTAAATTGTACTCATAAACGTTCTTTTGTGACACAGAAATAAAACACATTTACGTATGTACCTACCCTCATGCGGACTATCCCAAAACGAGTCATGATTAATAGGGGAACCACGATGTATTTTAAAGTGTCGATGAGTTACCAAAACAACAACAACAACTACAACAACAATAAACAGTATCACCCTCCCCCTGCTCTTATTGAGGATGGGGATTCAGACCTCTCTATCTGGGACAAGGAACTATTGTGACTTCAGGCATTGTTATCCAAACTTCACCTCATGCAAATACAAACTCCATCAATGTGATAACACCTGCCTGCCAGTCAATGACCCACACACGGGGAAGAACCGTTATTGAAACAACTTCTAAAATATCCCATCTAATTATTATCACCCCTAGCCAATCGCTCGTGCTAATTAAAACTGGTGGAGGTTTATCAATACAAGGGTTGGCTAATTGCCATGAGCAAGAAGAAATACGGTAGACCCTTATTTGTCTTGCAAGTCCCACTACAACAGATGGTAAGGAAAATATTCATAATTGTACTACGGTACGTTTGAACCGTCCAACTCAATTTGAAGTGAATATATATTCATACCTACCTCCTAGGAAGTGAGCAAGTAAACTGTCCAATCAAAAACTAGTTTTCAGCGTTTGCAATAGCCTAGAGCCATGGGGTACAAGCCGGTTGCACTACCTGTTCAGTAGCTACGGGATTTACACTATCCTCAGGCCTTCGTCTCTCAATTGTGCAAGTCCCGTACCAACCTCCATCATTGTGGTGTAACCTTGTATATATTGGTACCATGGTACGTTCAAACTGTCCAATCAGATTGCTCAATTCGAGGTGAGTATATTTCATACCCACTTCCTAGGAGGTGAATAAGTGAACCGTCCAATCAAAATTCGTTTTTGCGTGTTACCTATAGCCTAGAGCCATGGTACAAATAGGTTGCACCACTCAGTGTTCATTTACCAGACCGAGCCCACAAGACCACACCCACCTCTATTATGTCTTCCAAATGCTTGACGTAATCTCTCTCCGTGTTCAATATTTCCTCGATGATTTTTCCTCGTACCTCCTTCGGCGAGAGTTTGCGTGGTGCCATGACGATGCTATCTCTGCGCCTGATGGTCATTCTCCTGTGAACAGTGTTGCTCTGGAAACAAACAATAAACAAACATATTCACACAATGCGAGGATACCAGCAGCAAAATATAAAAATAAAGCTTAAATAGAGAGAATAATAAATATATATAATTTTTTTTTTAACTTAAAACACAATAGCAACAAATATATTCTTTATAATGACAACCAACTAACTACAAGCCTCAACACAAACAATGGAGACATTCCTTAGCCCTTGCCAAGAACTTCACAATAAAAAAAAAAGTGCCTCAACAAGAAATCATTTCAACTGTAAACAAACGAACCTTTAAAAAAAAGTAATTTTCTCAGCCAGCCTAAATTTAAAAAATTTTTTTTATAAGGAAATCCATAGCCACTATTTAATTGAGGATAAAATGTATGTATGTGTGTGCGAAAATCAGTAGTCGCTAAGAATCGCCTATAAGGACCACAAGGATTCTATTCTGAGATCATCATCCTAACTGAAACTATGTGACTCGCTGAGTTAGTTTTTCTTGTAAGCTCATCACCACACCTTGGAACAGAGAGACACTGGCACCACAGTCCTCACGACGTCACTAGCTACGTACAAGGAATGGACGCATGCTTAGTAAATGCCAGGGAACACACAGAAAGTGAGTTTTATAAAAACAACCACTAGACAGTCGGTCTGTTGGTGAGTTGGTTTGGTATGATTGTACCAACTCTTACCATCTGTACCAATAAATCACTAAAGGAGTACTCAAAGATACGCTTTCATAGTGAATGAGTAAACCAGGAAGCCACTAGGCTATAGGAAACACACAAAAACTATTTTTGATTGGATGGTTCACTTATTCACCTCCTAGAAGGTGTGTATGAAATATATTTACCACGAATTGAGCAATCTGATTGGACGATTTAAACGTACCATGGTACAAACAAATATACTGTATGTACAACTGATTGTGAAAAATTATCTTTTGTTGCATTCCATATTCCGGCCTTCCTAGACCCATGGTACAAGTCAGTTGTACCGCCCCGCATTCAGTTGGTACGGGATTTACACTATCCTCGGGCTTTTGGCCCTCACTTGTGCAAATCCCGCACCAACCTCCACGTGGTGGTGTAACCTATGTATACACGATTTCTATTCTATTATTACACAAATATTATTTGAATTCTTTTTTTCTTCTTTTCTTGCTTGGCTACTAGTGTTACTACCCATTGCTAGCTATACTCATTAATTCACTTTATTTATTTCTTATCCACCATCTTCTTACCTTTGGTATAGAGAAGTTCTTCTGTATGGTAATAGACACACAGTCAGACGCTTCCTCGCTGGCTGCCTCACTATCAGCCTCTGGACCGGTGGGCTCGGGGGGCGGGTGACGCTGGGACTCCTCTGGAAGTGAGGGGGCTTCCGCAGATTCTGTGCTGGCCCCTTCAGACTTGGGACTGGAGCCAAGTGGGGCCGGGCAAGTGCTCATATCGGCAGCATTCTCTGTTTGGCCAACTCGTAACTGTCAACACAGAATACAACAAATAAATAAAACAACAAACAAATAAAACAACCAACAAATAAAACAACAAACAAAACAAAAAACAAATACAAGTAGTACAGGAAATTGCTAAGAAGTGTTTTGTCTATCAATAATTAAAATAAAGTCACACTAAAAAAATGGACTCTTGTGATATTAGATATTAACATGTGAGTACTTGTCGAGAGTTACTTGTGAAATAAACACCATGAAGTGATGTTTTGATGCCTCGCTGTCCATGATGGAGTCAAAGAGGAGAGAAGTGAGAGATTCGGGGAAATAAGTTAAGAGCAAGGGAATATGCAAATGGCCGGGTGAAGAAAGCCAGACTGTACTATCAGCAACAGCTAGTGAAATTCTCCAATGATATTCCATTAATATAACAGGCCAAAAAACTTTTAAATACATGTATATTATGAAAAATAAATAATAACAATAAAACCAACAACGGCAACCACAAAAGAAACAAACTAAGGAGTTTAAGCTTCCTCATCTTATGTTTAAAATTTCTTACGATTCAAGAAATCTAAAATGCAAGTTCTATTGGTTGAATTGTGAAATCTAATCACTCACCCGAACAAATGAAGCCGGGAACCATCCCGTCAACTCGTTAACGCTGCCGTACCACCAGAGATCGTCGGTCATGTCCAGCACCTCCACTTCATCTCCGACCCTGAAACTCAGTTCATCACTGTCCAATGCCACTCTGTCCCACACCGCGTCGCCATGGATAAGGGACGTGGCTATCACACTCTCTGACGTCTGTAAAAAGAAAACACGCACTCAATGTCAATTATTTGTCGTATTCAAAAGAGCGAACATAATTAGATCATTTAATAATCTCTTCCTCTCTCTCTTTGATGCAAACCTCTATATATTTCAGGTGGATTGGGAGGGGGAAAGATATTGTATCATATTGTCATCTGACTTAGTCGCCATAGTACTAGCTAACCACCTGATTGTGAAGGTCTCGTGCAAAAGACTGAATATTTCCTGCAAAGCTATACAGTACTACCAAGAAGCCCACGTCTTTCCAGTGCATTGTACAGACAATATATATCCTTCAATGTGAATGTGAAGTGAGTAATTTAACATTTACTAGCCTTATTCGTAAACCTGTATCGCCAAATCTGGACAATAGCAAGAGTCTCCACTAGCACACACACACACACACACACACACACACACTGCTCTTATCGGTAGACACATCAAGCTACAGCACATAATAGCAGCCCACACGAAACACCACTTAAACCCCTCAATGGAGACTATACTACAGAGTGTATTACGTCCAGGGGCCTATTCCCTCCGGTCAACACAACAACAAACACACAAGTTTTTTTTTTTTTTTTTTTTTTTTGCAAGCATTTCTATGCGGCAGTGATCTACGAGGACTTTGAATAGTAAAGAGAAATGCCCCCAACAATTTCCACACGAACACACACAAAGATTGAGCAATCCAATGCCCACCAATGTACTCCCATGGCATTAATAGTGTACCACATCATTCCTTGTAACCAGCCTAATAAATAATCAATTATACAACAGTTTGTAACCCATATACACATGTAATGGAGTACTAGAGGTTAGACTGCCGACATGACTTAACAAACTAAACACACGTACGAACCATAAACAGCAGCAACACTTGTACAAACACACACGCACACACACACACACACACTTCAGAAGACTTGTGAACATTTGCCACACGACTTGATAGCTTACTGGCAGTCTTAAAATAATTGTTGCCCATGGCAACTTCCAGGAACCAGCCCAAGGTGGCTGGTGTCTCTGAAGTGCCTGGATTGTCATCAACTCCTTACCAGAGGGTGAGGGAGACAGAATGATAATCTAACAATTCCTCAAATGGGCCACCTGTGCACACTAACTCATACTCAAGCACACACACACACACACACACACACACACACACACACACACATGCTTCTTATTCATTTCATCTATCACTAGTTTAGTGAATTCGTAGCATCATCTGCACCTTACATACTCCAGGGGAGGAACCTCCTCACAAAGAACAGCTTACACAACACTCTTTTCCAGCACAGACCAACGTTTACGACACGGAATCATTCAAATAAGAGATTGCAAACACAAGGGCACACATACACGCAAGCATACACACTCACACACACCCCAAGTATCCCACAAGCTTTTCTCTCAGACCCCACACATTTGGCCGTCTGCGTCAACACCTTCTCTGTGAATTCGTCCAGTTGGAATAACAGACCAACTTGTTTGGTCTTTCTTTTCGGCTAAATCACTTAGTAGCCAATAAACCCTCTTGGGTAAATCAACTTCATAACAAATAAAAACAACAAGTGGGCCTTCTCTCTGCATGTTTAAAATAAATCCCTGTACTATCGGGGAATGGAGGAGGGGGAGGGGGTGGAGGGGTGGTAAAGTGTAGGGGCCGGGTAGGGGTAGGGAGAATGTTAAGATATTATCAGTTGTTCATTCCTTCTCGAGTGGTAAACAAACACTGCATTTGTTAATTTACAAATTATACAAACATTTCTTGCCAGCAACTCGTAGCTCTTCGGTCATGCTCACAACACACACACACACACACACGTACATACACCATGTACACACTGTCCCATCATCCCTTACCATGAGTTCCGTCAAACATGACAAGTCGCGAATGGCTTTCCTCACGCTCAACTCGTAGCCGTCAAAATCGCCCCGAGCATGCCCAGTAGGCTGTGCCAAGCCTTGGACACTAACCCCACCGTCATCACTACGACCACCTGGCTCCACTTTGTTGCCATCAGTAACAGACTTCATAATTATGACTGAGTCAGTGTCACTATCAGAGGAAAACACCTGCCCAACACTACCCAGGTCCTCCACTTCATCCTCTCCCTCATTTGAACCACTTCCTCCTTCACTACTAATCTCCAACTCTATGCCTTCCTCCAGAGCAGCCTCATCTACCTTCTCCTCTACCTGTGCTGTCTGTAATGGCTGACTGATACAGTCCTCATCAACCTCACTACCTTGTTCTTTACCATCCCCCTCTCCATCTTCCTCAACAACAGCACTCACTCTTTCCAGCTCTGAATTCAAGTCCTGAATAAGGTCCTCAAGTTCCAGCTGGTAGCTGTTGGTAAAGGTCTCGAGGGACGCCCCAAAGTCAGTCTGCTCGTCCAGACCTTCATCGTCAGAGTAATCTTCATCCTCATCATCATCTTCATCTACACTGGACTCAAAGTGCATCTGGTTCATCCTAGGAGGCTTGTAGTAAGGGTCGTTGACTACTCCCATGTACTCCATAAGTTTCTTTTTATGCAGCAAATACTCTTACAAAATCACAATGGACCATTCAACTGCAGCTTCCTCTCCTTTATACTGCCCACACACACAGCTTCAAGCTACCTCAGGCAGCCAATCAATGCACCAACTACCAAAACACAGAGAAAGAGAATAACTTCCAATCCAATACTATCCACACTTCCTTCAAAGCAAATCACCAAAACAGCAGCTTAACTTCTTAAAATGAAGTCAATAGGTTCCTGAAGCACTACTCTGATTGGAGTAACAACAGAGAAAACACAACAGCTAAACTACCAAAAAGTACACCAAGTGGGCCTGCTGGCAGCTGCAATTCCCCTTTTATAGAATAAAGGCACTACACCTCAGTTGACAAACTCCGCCTTCCTAATTAGGAAGTAAGATGTTGGTTACAATTTAGGAAGTGCATGTAAAGCCATTCAAATGCTACCACTAACCATAGCAACAGAGTACAGAGGCCATAACACTTGCAGGATGAGGTGCTGATGAATTTTGTTTAGTAAATGGTCAAAAAAGGAAGTTTCTTGGAAATTCTCAAACTTGATATCAATCAGTACTTTCTCTTAAACGAAATTTGAAGATTAGATGCCATTACTCCTAGGCCTGCCAAAGCATCGAGCATAATGCCAGCATAATGGGTGGTTTTCTACGATTTTTGAGAATTAAATATAGTTGTCTAAGCTTGCATCAGTACTGTATATGAGAGAAGAGGCTCTGACACATGTGAAAGCACACGGTTACATTTAGACTCTGTGGTAGGTAGTGTCTACCAAGCAATATACTGATTCATAGTACATTTTCTTTGAACATTCAAGTTCACTATCATTATGACTCTAATTAATAATTTTCCATCGTTATTGGAGTATTTGATTGGGCACAATAGGAGCATAATAGGTAAATTTGAAAAGCATTTGGAGCAGAGCATAATAGGTGAAAAATGGAGCAGAATTGGCCCAGACCTAATTACTCCCTCATAAATTGATGCCTTATGCTAACTTGTTATTCGCACACACAAGTGGGGTACTGCCTGCATATATATATTTATTTATAACTGGTTACCACCGCGCCTGTGTTTGTCGAGTAAAATCTGATAGTCCCCAGTATTCCTGTACAAAAATGTATTAGAAGGAAAAAATTGATATACAACCACTAAAAAGTAATGAGGGAAAATGACCAGAGAAAGCTAGTGTGGGCATACCCACATGGAAGAGATAGAACAGTTGCGCAAGAACAAAGGCGTGTTGTGTGGTCATGGGTGTGTATAGAATTACTGGGTTGTACGGGTCGTAAGTGTTAAAGTGTTAATGGATTTTCAGTGTTCAGCATGTTTGTAAGTATTTTGTGCAATTGGTGTGTCTATATAGACTCTCATTCATTCCCACCAGTTCAGTCTTGGTTCATGTCACCCAATTCGTTGTGTGTGCATTTTCTCTTTCGTAAAGTAATTTAAATCTATTCTTAACCTAACCTGCGGGTTGGTGAACGGTTTGCCGGGGTAGATAGAGAGGACCTAGATTCTGGTGGCAGCAACTACTTTGCTGTCATCAGGTGCGAGCTAGTCTGAGCCGAGTGAAAACTCTCCTGAGCCAGCCCACATAGAGCTATAGCAATAGGCTACACAATAATTGTAAACCAACAAAAATCGGTTTGAAGTGTGATTCACAAACCCACGCCACACTTCATCCTCATGTCTCAGGATTTGTAAATCACACACAAACCTCAATATTGGTTTTATAACTATTACATATTATATATATTATATATTTATATGTGTATGTATGTATAGTATAATTGGACATTTATGAATGTAGCATACTTCAAACTTATATGCAACAATAGCTTTTTTTTTTTAATCAAAGACTGCTACTTACAAAACTTTTGAGTTTTACTTGCCGATGCCCCAGTACATTTCTCGGTCGCCGCGAACTCCAGCGTCCCCCGGCAAGAACACGAAGCTCTCGCCATCCAAAACGCTAGTCCTGCTCTTTCTCGATCCTGGTGCAGCTTCATCGAAAGAGCTCTGGCTCTTTTTGTCTCGCTTCAAAGCCTTCAGCATTGACGCTATTTTGGACATAGTGACCAGTCTTTCAGGCCTTTTTTTTACATTGTGTGCAAACCAGAAGTACAGCACGGTTATCAAAGCATTTAATTAGTCTGTTATGCTGCATTAAATAAAACTCCCCAACTCCAACCTGATTAGTTGGGACTTTTACTTTGAACTGCTTGCATTTTATAATGAGTTTTTGGTGATTTAATCTTTAAGGTGTTTGGGAGTTCCTTAATTCGTACGGTGCACTAGGTGTTTATTCAAATTTAACAATTTATCAATGATCCATTCCTATTACATTTTAGATAAGGTAACGATCCACGCTCAATGCTGCATCTTCAACAACAACAGGAAGACGAGACAAAAGACTGGAATGACCCGTGCACGTTCACTTAATTATAAATCACTTTAATAACTAGTGGTGTGCTTGAGCACAAATGGCGAGCAAGAAACTACACTATTGTTAAACGATTGATTTTAACAACTGACATTCAAACTACTAAATTAAAGTCAAGCTGTTAAATTACGCATATGCGGTAAAGGGGTTTCAATGCCATAGTAACCACTCCCCGCAACTGTTTGAATTGAAAAAGAATCAACAAAATCAAGTCACGTTATTTAAAATTTTCTTTGTGATATTCTTAATAGTAGTTGTAACGCACAATACTTTCACACAACTGAACATACCAACGCAAGACTTACCTTCGTGGTTTGTCTAGTGGACAATGAATTTTCAAGTAAATACTGTTGAGTAGTGTTACTACCGCCACTAACTCGAATAGAAATGGAGCTCCCATAAGTTTTTGAGTTTTAACTGCACCCGCAAAATAATTCAAAGTGGTAAACAATTCTATTTCTAAGGTGATACGGGTAATTATCGCTAAACCGGAGGATTCTGTTTAGTGAAGTTTGGGACAGGGTCGAACACGGAGCGAACACAAAAATATGCGAGGGTCAAAGTACAAAATGACATACGTACGTCCAAACATATAAAATAAACAAACATTCCCGATTTCCAATTAATTATTTGTATTCGTTCCCCAAGCAAAAAAAAAAAAAAAAAAAAAAAAAAAAAAAAAAAAAAAAAAAAAAAAAATCAAGATTAGTCAAGATAATATTTACATGCTCCAATCTTGCAAAGAAATTGGCGATGAGAGAGCGTAGTGCGAGCGAGACACTTACAGGGGTACACAATCGAAAAATCGGGGGATGTTGTTATTTATTTATTATTATATTAGGTTTGGGACGTACGTATGTCATTTTGTACTTTGACCCTCCGTATTTTTGTGTTCGCTCCACGTTCGACCCCGTCCCAAACTTCACTAAACAGAATCCTCCGGTTTAGCGACCATTACCCGTATCACCTTAGAAATTGAATTGTTTACGGCTTTGAATTGTTTTGCGGTGCAGTTAAAACTCAAAATCTTATGGGAGCTCCATTTCTATTCGAGTTAGTGGCGGTGGTAAGTTAATGCGCTATTTGTCACAGTTATAAGCCCTACTCAACAGCATTTACTTGACAATTCATTGTCCACTAGACGAACCACGAAAGTAAGTCTTGCGTAGGTATGTTCAGTTGTGTGAAAGTATTGTGCGTTACAACTACTATTAAGAATATCACAGAGAAAATTTTAAATAACGTGACTTGATTTTGTTGCTTCTTTTTCAATTCAAACAGTTGAAAGGAGTGGTTACTATGGCATTGAATCCCCTCTACCGTATATGCGTAATTTAACAACTCGACTTTATTTTAGTAGTTTGAATAACAATAGTGTAGTTTAAGGCTCGCTCGCCATTTGTGCTCAAGCACACCACTAGTAATAAGTATCTGGCAGGTTAAAAGAACTTGTTGAAAAATTTTTTTTTTAAAATCCTGTCAGATTCTGATCAGAACCTTTCTTACGAGATTATTCTTGACATATTCTCGCAAGATATTCCATGGCTAAGACTGGTAAAAAAAATTCAAATCTTGCTTGGTTCTGGTCAGGATTTTGA
>WLWD01003855.1_pt1 | contig 34327 bp, 28 predicted proteins | sample 6712731 | NCBI WGS metagenome assembly WLWD01 (sample SAMN12718690, study PRJNA576275) | sponge metagenome | isolation source: marine sponge | host: Mycale hentscheli | place: New Zealand: South Island, Marlborough, Capsize Point | collected 2014-11-01
TTCTCCACAAAATAGCTCCTTTCTACTCTCTTGGTCGCTGGCTTCTGACCTTCAGATTACGTCGTTACCTTCCTCCTTCTGATAAACTCCTCCGCCCTCACGTATCAGTCACTAATCCAGTCTCAAAAAAAAAAGCTGCGTCACAAAGAGCCAAGGTCCTAGCATCTAAAACCAGCTCATCAGAAGAGAAGATGGCGGCGCTCAAAACTATCAAGACAGACACTGACTCGTTGGACCAAAGCCTTGGAGTGCCTAAATCAGCACATATTCAACTGCAAGAAAAATCCTTGAGTTGGATAGATGTGGATCGGCTTCACTATTCAGGAGAACTGGAGTTTTTGATAAATTTCACTCTGGCTGTCTGTATAACATATTTATGTACTTGGGTGTATTACTATCTAACGCCATCAGCCATTACTTCTGAATACAACCTAGCTGTCATATGGATAGTGGCAGTCATTATGCTGACTTACAAACACCTTCTTTCCCTCACTCGAGTCTATCTCAGTGAGGAATTATCTCACCAGAGATCTCTCTTCATGGTGTTTACACTTCTCTTCTTCGTGTTTGCTCTGATTGTCATGCTCATTGACGAGTCCTATCTCAGTTTTGGTTTGGTGAAGAGTCACAAAGACCTCTGCCACTCGATCTCGGTAATCTTGGGCGGTTTGTTGAAAAATCAGAACGTCAAGGTCCATCGTCTTCTGCCATTATGGTTGTATAAAGTGGTTCTCACTTTGCTAGCAACGATGTTGAGTGCCACAATGATCTTTTCTGGTTTCCGGTTTGCCGATACCCACTTTAGCACCATCCGCTACACCAAAACGCCCATGTTCAAGACACTGCTCCATGCTAATTACATTGCCCCTATGTTTTGCCTGTCTCTTTGGATACAGCCACTCACTGGGACAGTGACTGAGGATTCTGATGCTGCCACTGCAATGCTCGGGCTTCACCTCCGCCGTGATGACATCCGTGTGCTTGTGCTGGTGCTCGTGTGCTTGCTGAGGTTCGGCCTCCTCAGGACTTATCTTCAAACCCACTTAAACTCTGCTCGCTGGAAGATGGAGTCTCAGCGATCAGAACCCGGGAGAATAGCTATCTACACCTTGAGAAGGAATGTTAACAACATATTTCTCTTCTACGCAGCACTTGGGATCCAATACTTGGGGCCTTACATCATCCTCTTGGCTCTGACACTCCTTTTCAACTCATCTTCTTTAGACTGCATGAAACAGCACAGTGGGGAGAACCCAACAGGCACAGTTAACTCAGTACTGAGCAAGTCAGGATGGGGCACTGGGACCTTCCACGGCTGTTTTGCCTTCTTGTGCTGGTGGGTCTGCTTCACGAATGCTATCACTTCTGGGTTTGGATCCATCTTGAAGGAATACTTGTAACCTTTATCTGAACTATAGTATTTACCAGTTTGGCAAGCTGTTCATTTACATTACTATAACTTAGTTCTCCACACAATTCATCTATCATCTTGTGCCGTATAATTCAATCACTGGTCAACCCAACCAACCATAAATATACATTGTATTGGAATGACTAGGGACTATGGTAAAACAGCGTTTACTGTCATCAATGATTTTAAATTATTACATGTAGAGTTTGCAGTCTGTTGTTTTATAGAAACCTGCACATGATTTATTCACAGCAGATTAAGAAAATTAGTAGTTCATTTCATTTACTTCACAATATTTGTCACTTGTATGACACATAAGTAATCTGGTTGCCTGGATGTATAAATGTAACATGTATATGGTAAGGTGTCATCATCTGTCCAAATTGGCTAGTGAAATGGAATGATGTCAGTTATCTTAAATAAGTTTAAGAGCAACAATGTTGTCCTTCAAGTTAGGCTGCTCTGGCGAAGCAGCTGGTGGTAGCGGTGGTACACCTCTAGAAGCCGGTCTGCTCTGAGACTACAAATAAGCATAACAAACAGTACGTGACATCCGTACAAAAATTAATCATTAAATGTAGGAGGAAAATGTTTGTGTATTAAAAATATATATGTACATATGGAATCAGAATGTTTTGTTCAATAGAAACTAGTAAATGGAATTAATCTTACCTTACCATATTACTAGTGATGTGCTTAAGCACAAATGGCAAGCAAGCCTGTGCTCAAGTAGTGAAAGCAAGGTAAAACACACATTTCTTTAATTTCCAAAAGAATCATTCAGTCCATTTCTGAAGTAGCCATTGTGACCATTATATACTTTAGCTAACAAATACGAAACTTCTTTCTTACCTCATCCCCGAGTTCTCGTATCTTCTGTAGTCTCTAGTATCACTACCTGAATTACTAGTAGCTTTTGACAACTAGTATTCACAGCTACTAAAATTCGGCAAATTACGTCTGGTAAAGGGGTTTCATAGTAACCATTCACCAATATATTTTTGTGACTTGAAAAAACAAGAAGTTCTAAAAATTATTGCACAGTTTTGAGCCTAATGGTAAGACCAAGTGCATCCCATGACATTTACTAAGGCGTAAACATATGGGAAGGGATAGACCACAAAGTAAACACAAAAATGTGAGGGTCAAAGTACAAAATGATGTGTATGTCCACACACACACATATATAAACTGGTGGTTATGCTTCAGCACAAATGATGAGTGAACTAGCCAGCTTAAGTGTTAACTAACTACGAGTTACCAGCCCTTGGCTTAATTTAGAAATTGAAGTGTTCCAACTTGACCTACCCACTCAATGACAATAATAGCTGTTTGGTCCATGCACTGAACTGTTTTAAGTGAACTAAAGTTCAGGCATTAGGTCTACTCCAAGACTAACTTCTTTTCAAGGCCGCAACTCATCTGAATGGTCGACGGGTTCATTATCAAGATGCTCTACCAACTTGCGTAATTAGTGGCACGGGCGAAAAAGGGATCACACGTACCATAAATAAACAAAAAATAAATAAACACCACGGAATCTCGATTGCGCAACCCCTGTAAATGTCTCACTCACTTCGTTCATTTGCCAAATTACTTTCATCTTCATCATATCCTACTAGTGATGTGCTTGAGCACAAAGGGCGAGTGAGCCTGTGCAAGAAAACACTTCAAAAGCATCTATCAGTCCATTTCTAAAAGTATAAGTACGTAGCCATAGTGACCATCAACGAATACAGAACTAATTCTTACCTCAATTCCCTGAGTACTGGTATTTTCTGTAGTCTCTGAATGACCAGTAGCTTTTTGACAACTAACACTCACAGCTACTAAGAAAGGCAGAGTTTTTTTATTTTTTTATTAAAGTCTGCTAAAGGGTTTCAATACCATAGTAACCATTTGCCATAACATTTTGTGACTTAAAAAACCAAGAAGTTCAAAGAATTACTGCACAGTGTTGAGTCTAACAGTACGTTTTAAGACATAAGTGCATCTTGTGTCATTCAGAAACAACCTAATACAAAGGGGTAAACAATTTCCTTGAATGATACGGGATCGCTTAACTGAAAGATTTCGTTTAGTGGAGGTATGGGAAGGGGTAGACCACGAAGCAAACACAAAAACGTGAGGATCAAAGTACAAAATGACATACGTACGTCCACACACATATAAACTAGTTGTGTGCTTGAGCACAAATGGCGAGCGAGCCTGCCTTGTTAGGTTGCATAAAACATTGTTATAAGATCATGATGATAAAATGGTTTTTCTATATATACCAGTTGACCATTAATTACAGCAAATAAAAACAGAACTACTTTCTTTACCTTAATTTCCTGAGTAGTGACAAGTCTGTAGTATCAAATTTAAGCCGTTCCAACTATTCTTGTAATTTTAGCTAACAAATATGGAATTATACTTAGCCCCCCTCCCCCCCCCCCGAGTAGTGTGTAGTTTGGTAGAAGCCGCGTTCTGACTACCAGTGGCTCTTCACAACCATCAAGCCAAGCGGCACTTAGCAGCTTCAAAAAATGGCGAGTGTTTGAATTTACATTTGGTAAAGGATCTTCAATGTCATAGTAACCAGTCGCAGCAACTTTTGCGACTTGAAAAACAAGCCTTTTGCAGGAATTCTCTCACAATTTTGAGCCTAAGTGTTTAAAGTAAGACTTGCTTAATGTTGTAGTATCAGAAGAAACTGGGGTCAAACCTAAAAAGCCGTGTTTTTAAAAGAGGGAAAAAAAAAAAAAGAAAAAAAAAGAACCCGCGTGTGCGTTTAAGGGGCATACATACGTACCATCTATGCATACATAACATATACCCAATCTTGCATTATCCTAATACTGTCTCGCTCGGTCGCCAACAAACAAATATCCCAAAATTTCAATTGTGTCACCCTGAGACTGATAGTGTCTCGCTCACTTCGCTAGCTTGCCAATAACTCACAGAAGTGGTCTTAGATCTGTTCAGGGGAACACGAGCTCTAGACCTCCCTGTATCGCCACTACTACCATGGGTGGGCGGAGTAGCAGGCGGAGACTGGAACGTAACGGACCTAGGGTATCCATGTGATGACCGAGGAACCCCACCCCTCATGCTGCCGGATGTGGGCGTGCCCTCAGCATGTTGTCCCAGGTGAAGGAAGGATGATGCAGACTGGTGCTGAAGGAGAGCGGAGCCGTGCGAGAGGCGAGAGGTGGAGGAAGTGTTAGAGGATTGCTGGATACGTACAGCCGGAGACGTGGCGTGAATTGAGTGGGAATATGCGTGGGCAGTGGACGTGTTGGGAGGAGTCAGCAGTGTGGCCGCTGGGAACGGGACAGCAGCAGGCTTGGTCTCCTGATCTTGTAGCTGTGTGAGTATGTATGTGTGTGTGTATGTATGTGTGTGTGTATGTATGTATGTATGTATGTGTGTATGACGGCAGCGGAATTACAAGTACAAGTATGTATGTAGCTATGTATGTATATATGTATGTATGTATTCCTAGTATGAGTGACCTCTGACCTGCTGTAGTAGGTCCTCCACGTGATGGAAGGCATCCAGTTTGAGGCTCCTCTCGTGTACCAGCTGTTGTCTCATACCTCTCAGCGTCCTCACAGCTCTCTGTCTCTCTGACTCACTGTACAGTCTGAACCTATCTCTGTCATCTGTCATAGCAACACACACACACACACACACACACACACACACACATTCAACGCTATCCACAAGACTGGGAAGACTCTCAATACCACCTTGTACATTAACAAAGGGTTGCTAATATGTTTCTTAACTAATAATAGATCATTTATATCCTAACATATGGAAATGATGATTTAGAGCTGACAACTGAATATACATATACTATGTGTTGTGATGGACGCTACAAATGAATATATTTTACCCACAGTTGATTTGAGAGCAAAACAGAATCAGGTGTTGACATTGGACCAGCCTAATGAAGTGGGTGCAAGCAATTAGGACTGAGTTCTGTCACTGCACCAAGTCAGCTTTCAGTAAAATAGTTTCAATTATACTTGAGTCCAAAAAATTGTCTACTAATCATGTTGCAGTTGTAGATGGTAATATTTAAAGCTTCATAATACTTAGTGCTTGCTGGCATAGACACAGCACGACTATAGTTCAGATGTGGAGTAGTGACTGTTAGTGCTTGCTGGCATAGACATAGCATGACTGTAGTTCAGATGTGGAGTAGTGACTGTTAGTGCTTGCTGGCATAGACACAGCATGACTATAGTTCAGATGTGGAGTAGTGACTGTTAGTGCTTGCTGGCATAGACACAGCATGACTATAGTTCAGATGTGGAGTAGTGACTGTTAGTGCTTGCTGGCATAGACACAGCATGACTGTAGTTCAGATGTGGAGTATGAACTGTTAGTGCTTGCTGGCAGGCATGGACCAGCATGACTGTAGTTCCATGTGGAGTAGTTACTGTTAGTGCCTTGCTGGCTAATAGACACAGCATTACTATGTTCGTATGTGGAGTGTGACTGTTAGTCATGCTGGCAATGACACAGCACTGACTAAGTTCAGATGTGAGTAGTGACTGTTAGTGCGTGCTGGCATAGACAACAGCATGACTGTAGTTCAGTATGTGGAGTAGTGACTGTTAGTGCGTGCTGGCTAGACACAGCATGACTATAGTCAGATGCTGGAGTAAGTGGAACTGTTAGTGCTTGCTGGACATAGGACACAGCCTGCTGTAGTTCAGAATGTGGAACCCCCTAGTGATCTGTTAGTGCTTGCTGGCATAGAACACTGCATGACTGTAGTGGCAGGATGTGGAACTTTGACTGTTAGTACTTGCTGGCATAGCACAGCATGACTGTAGTTCAGATGTGGACTAGTGACTGTTAGTGCTTGCTGGCATAGACACAGCATGACTATAGTTCAGATGTGGACTAGTGACTGTTAGTGCTTGCTGGCATAGACACAGCATGACTGTAGTTCAGATGTGGAGTAGTGACTGTTAGTGCTTGCTGGCATAGACACAGCATGACTATAGTTCAGATGTGGAGTAGTGACTGTTAGTGCTTGCTGGCATAGACACAGCATGACTGTAGTTCAGATGTGACTAGTGACTGTTAGTGCTTGCTGGCATAGACACTGCATGACTGTAGTTCAGATGTGGACTAGTGACTGTTAGTACTTGCTGGCATAGACACAGCATGACTATAGTTCAGATGTGGAGTAGTGACTGTTAGTGCTTGCTGGCATAGACACAGCATGACTGTAGTTCAGATGTGGACTAGTGACTGTTAGTGCTTGCTGGCATAGACACAGCATGACTATAGTTCAGATGTGGACTAGTGACTGTTAGTGCTTGCTGGCATAGACACAGCATGACTATAGTTCAGATGTGGACTAGTGACTGTTAGTGCTTGCTGGCATAGTTAGTGCTTGCTGGCATAGACACAGCATGACTATAGTTCAGATGTGGACTAGTGACTGTTAGTGCTTGCTGGCATAGACACAGCATGACTGTAGTTCAGATGTGGAGTAGTGACTGTTAGTGCTTGCTGGCATAGACACAGCATGACTGTAGTTCAGATGTGGACTAGTGACTGTTAGTGCTTGCTGGCATAGACACAGCATGACCATAGTTCAGATGTGGAGTAGTGACTGTTAGTGCTTGCTGGCATAGACACAGCATGACTGTAGTTCAGATGTGGAGTAGTGACTGTTAGTGCTTGCTGGCATAGACACTGCATGACTGTAGTTCAGATGTGGACTAGTGACTGTTAGTGCTTGCTGGCATAGACACAGCATGACTGTAGTTTAGATGTGGACTAGTGACTGTTAGTGCTTGCTCACCTTCATAATGTCTTAACATCTTCTCTCTCTCCTCCAATTCGTGTTTCTAATTAGAAAATCAAACATCAAAACATCAATTCATATTGGAGGATGAATCTCAGCCAGAGAGAAATGGGAAACTGCACATCCTATTGAGGCCTGTATATTCTACCAGCAATAACTCCCTAACATTGTATCATTACCCACCCACTCTCAGCCATGCCCATCCCATCCCTTACCATTTGGTCTAGTCTGACGGCATACGATCGCTCTGTCTTACTGAGGAACTGTTCCTGATTACGAGACGCAGACTTGCTCGCACTGCTACGCTTCAGCCTCTACACACGCACACACACACATACACGCATCATTAAACAACAACCTCATTCCTCCAGTGTGTGCCTCCACTAACCTCATCCTTCAGGTTTCGCTTGGTCATTTCACACTCTCTCTCCACTTTGTCTAGATGCTGTAAACATAGCAAGTTCCAAAAATGGCCGATATGAACACTTTTCCCATGCCCTCCCCTCCCCCTCCCCTCCCACACCTCTCACCTTCATCCCCCTTCCAAACACACACACACACACACACACAATAAGAAATATTTTTACATTATTTATTATTTACACACACAGACACACAAAAGAATGAGAGTTGCTATTATATAATACACCAGAAGACTGTCTGAATGCTTATAGCGTGGTGTGTTTCAATACAAATAACATCAGTAGTTACCAAGAGTTAGTAAATTCAAACTTTAGCAGTGGCTATTACTTAAAAAACTGATTGTTTCATGCTTGAAATAATTTTGATTCAAAACTATCAATTTTTATAATTTTGGGTCACACGCACAAATATATACCTACTGTATATGGACAATTAAACTAGCCTGACCACTTGAACTGGTGCACTAACAAACGCGGAGAACATTGCCTCGAGAGTCATCATTCATACTAACCTTTTGCATGACTAAGATTTGTTGTTTGAGAGAATTGGCCTCGTCTTCCACATCCATCTTGAGAGAGAGATAGTCCTTGTGGGCGTGGTCTAACTTTGCCTGCATGGATAGCATCTGTGCAAACACACATACGTACACAATCTTAACACTCGTTGCTGCATACATTTCAACATGTGTACCTGAGTGTTATGAGCCACGCCCGCCTTATGTCTGTTCCAATTGTACATGGTCCGCATTCGTGTGATCTAAACAAACACATGCACAAACACAAACTCTGTGAATGCAAAAACACACACACATATGCACTTGTGTTGACACACCAACACACACCCCCAACACACACCCCCAACACACACACACACGCACACGCATACAGGCACACATCCCCAACACACACATACACACACACACACAAGGCTCACTGTCTTCATGAGTTTTGCATTGGATTCCTGCATTGCTCTCACTCCATCTCCCTCCGTCCCTTCTCCGTCCTTCACAGTTGTTGACCCCTCCCCCTTCACACCCAGCCGGTCCTTCATCTTGGAGATGTTCGTAGCCGCCAGCTGCTTCACTTCCGCTAGACTCTGAGTCATGTCACTGTACAAGTCTCCCCTACAGGCATAATCATCATCATCATCATCACAGCCACGCTTGATGACATCACTATTGAAAATTCTCTTAATTGATGTAAATATAATAAAGGTGTTTTTTTTGTTGTTGTTGTTTTTTGTTTTTTTTTTGTTTTTTTTGTTGTTTTGGTAGTACCAGCAGGATCACAATACAATGAGGTAAATTACACTCACAATAAGAAATAAGTTACTAACACACTATTTCAAGTGTTAGTACCTCTTACCTGTAATCCTCGAACTTTTGCTTGATGGCGACTGTAGCAGAGAACAGCTGGTCGACTAAGACGCTGTACTCCGCCAACACCTCCTTCCTCAGTCCCTGGAGCTTGTCTCCATAGCATTGCTGTAGGCGAGCCAGCTTGGTCCTCAGAGCTGTGACCTCCATGACTAGCCCCTGTGTGTGGTGGCCCATGAACACTAGCCCCTCCTCCCTCGTCTGGACAGCCAATCTCTCTGCAACATCTTTATAATGCTCTATATCCTAAGAGAACAAATGGAAGGAAACCATCAACCATTACATCATAATACCAGCTGATCCACTTACGAACTTGTAGAAAGAGAAACTAAACACAACATGTACACACACATGCACATACACAACCAAAAACACACATGCGCACACACACGCACGCACACATGCATACACGCATGTGCACACACACACACACACACACACACCTGGTTTTTGAGGTAGAGTTGGTTATACTGACTTCGTAGCAGAGACTCATAGTGTGAGGCATACCTACACACACACACACACACACACACACACAACAGGACAGTCTGGTAACGCGTGTCCTCTGACGTGACATCCTCATAACTTGGACTTACAACTGGTAGCATTCCTTCTCTCTGGCCAGCACTGCACTAGACAGAGAAGCCAAGCACTCGTTCAGATCCTCCATGGAGATGGAGAACACTTCCTCCCTGGCCATGTCTACCTTACTGTCTGTCTCCCCCACAGTGACCTGCTTGACCTCCAGTAACGACACGAAGTCTTGCATCACATGACTCCGACCTAGTCCAGTCAACTCCTTGAAGTTCACCTGCAGTTCAGAGTTTGTGCACGGATAGAAGGTGCCAGGGTGTGAAATTACTATCTCTATCATATTCTGGGTGGGCGAGTTTACACATGACCTCTAGAAACCTACACATAGTAAAGTACTCCACCTACTGCTGCTTGCCATGCTAACGAGTCATGCCCCCGTCATTATCCACTCGGCTTCTTGACTTGCAGTAAAGCCTACTCAACACAGTACACCAAACTACAAAGGAAAACTTAATAAAAAAATAAATTTCCTCATCAAGCATCTTTCATAGGTGTGTTCTGTTTCTTGTTTATTTATTAAAAAAAATTTTTTTTTTAGAAATGCAAAGACACAAAGTGATGGCTGATACAACAGAAAAATTGGTCCTTCTGAACTCTGTGAGATTATTTCATTAGTCCTTGAACTCTGAGTGACTATTTCATTAGTCCTGAACTCTGAGTGGTTATTTCATTAGTCCTGAACTCTGAGTGATTATTTCATTAGTCCTGAACTCTGTGTGGTTATTTCATTGACCAATTATACAGAGGTGACATGTTAATTTGCATCTATCACACAAGGACACACCCCTATATGAGAAAACCACACCCTTGTCCACACCCACAACAAAATAAGACAACACTCACGCTGTTCTTCCAGAGGTCTAGTGGTAGAGTAGCTTCATCTCTCTCCTTCTCGTTGAGTGCCAAGTGACTGAGCTTAGAGAGATGCTTGTTGGTCTCCACTAGCAACTGTTGCTCCAACACCTCCAGAAGACGCCCAACCTGGGTGAAAGGAGGGAGGGGTGAGGTGACAACAGGAGGAAGGGAAACTGAAGAGTGCTTATAGTTTAATCAACAACAACAACAACAACAACACCAACACAACACAACAACCGAGGTAGGAATATTGGGCAGACGAAGGACTGAGGTACAAAGGTTGAAGGCATCAACTTCTGCCATGATGATATGTTTTGTATTAGACACTAACCAATCCTCCACAGTAACCATAGCAACTACTAGACTGGCAATCTATTCTATGTGTTATAGTAGTTACAGGGTTTGCTGGCTGTGATGCTTATTTATTTTCCATGGCAACCTCTAGTTTACCAGAATCTACCAGCTCAATGAAAATTCCATAAGATAAAGAACAGAGTTGTAATGCTTACTAGAAAACCACCAACTACCCAATAACTTTTAATTCTTGTAACTACCAGCCAACTGAGTGAACAAATTCCAGAAATTCATTCTCAACAACTCTTCTATATGGCGCTCCCCCCCCCCCCCCCCCCTTCCCACCTCCCACCTCCTTCCACAGGTTAACCACCACACCTTCCACAGGTTAACCACCACACTGTTCCTCCAATCTGATTAACAGCCAGCCACACATGGTGCACTCTGTTGTGTTAAGCCCATGAGGCTGTTAGTTTATGAAGAGTCTTAAGTATAACTTCATAAGCACAAGAGGACACTCAAGGGTATCAGAGCTGCACCACTCACTCACTCACTCTCTCTCTCACTTCTCACTCACTCAGTACATAGGCACAGCCTGACTCTAATTGGTATTTGATTATATCATCCAGAATAACTATAGACATGTGAAGATGGTGGTCACACATGGGCACATCTGTTCATCACTGACCTTACCCCCTTACCAATGGAACAAATGTGGCTGATGTCACACAATTCACTAATAAATGTACACACTACACACTAATCACTAGAAATGGTTTAGACTACATGCGTGTGTAGTATTGGCTCATGCCCAGCATGGGAGACATGACTGCCATTTGCCATCTGTAGAGAATCATGTCAAATAAACCACACGTATGTTATGCAACAATTCCTAGCCTGCACCCTCTCTCACACTGCCACACCCTTCAGTACCTGGATCTCACGGAGTCTCTGCTCGTTGAGAGTTTCGGTGGCTGGTTCAGATACTTCAATGCCTCCCCAACCTCCTCCGCCCGATACCTCTGTGTTGCTCTCGGTAATTAGTGTCACTTCAGACCCGCATTCCACTCCCTCCTGTAACACAGTCACACACATACACACACACATCTATGAATACACACCACCATTAGCTGAATCCATACCAAGAATACCACGGCACTATATTTTGTATTGTCCTTTTAATTTAACACTTTAATTCTCTGTGGTTTGCATTAAGTCTATAACTTACTCCATTACTATGTAAGAACAATAAAATAAGAATAACAAAATGTTTAATTAGTTTTAACAGCAAATGTATGTTTAATTAAAACTTAATTGAAGATAATATATTGGCTGTTAGCACTGAGAAAACTTGTCATTATAATAAATATTTCAGCTGAGAATAACTGAATCATGGCTCACTTAATAACATGCACACACACACACACACACACGTACGAACATGTACACATATACCACATGTAAACAAACCTCATCCACCTTCTTGTTGACTTCCTTATTCATCTTTCTGGTCAGAGATTTGCGAGCCCATAGTAGCACGCGGTCCTTGTAAGCATCCTCCATGTCGCGGTATTCCTTATTGGTGCCCACCACGTGGGTGTCGAGTAACTTGAGCCACCACTCATACTTCAACTGCTCTAGTTGAGAACTCAACACCAAGAAGTTCTCTACCAGCTTGCCCCCTAGGAAGGATACAGAGCTGATAAAAGATGGTTGGGTACTTGCATATGTATGCACAAAGCTGCTATCTATCGGTCACTTAATTAACCCAAAGGATAACCGGTGGGAACAAACACACAAACTTACACTTTTTTACCATAGTTCACCATATCCATAATAATATGATTCAAATTGCGGAAGTTCCATCCTTAGCTACTACTTATACGCAATTACAAACAAGTTTTACATAAAGTTGATTAACCACAAAACACTCACTACTACCATGTAACAGTATTAAAATTTCTGTTTCGGACAGTAAACAAGTTCTAATGATGCAAAGTTTCCAATAAGCTTGCATGTCACGCCTACTTACCAATCATACGGTTAGACTAGCATACATGCCCATGGAGTTATTGACTTCAAAGACATTACAACATTTTATCATTTACAACAAATTATTCTCTTTTTTCTCGACGTCATAATGTCCACTACGTCCTCTTAGCCCCACCCACATCCACAACTCATTCCAACCCGACCACTCGCACCTTCCATCGGGGGTAATTCCACTCTGAATATCGGCAGCGAGGGAATGCAGTTGGGAGGAATGGGGGACGAGTTGGAACCTCTGGAAGATTGCGGCCGACTGAAGGAGCTCTGACTGCCTGACGTAGGACGACTGCTAGGATGGAACTGCATTGAGTGGGAGGTGTGGCTTAGAAGTTGGTGGGCGTGGCTGGAAGTCTGATGAGCATGTGCAATAGTGCTCAGAAGCTATGGAATAGATACAGTGTGGATTATGTACAATTAGGTACTGATTCCTCAGATTCTTGGATGGCTCTGACAGGAATGAATTGTACTTGGTCACACTATCCGTCACACTAATACATTACAGTATTAAATAGATGACATGTATTAATACATAGTTGACCCCTGAAGAGGACTTGCAAGAAGTTCAAAGGTTGGGAAAATTTTAATTAACAATAATATAGGCTGTTGTTGAAGCCGCTGCATGAAAACTAACTTATGATCATAAATACTAATTTACATTCTATTTCTGTCTCTCACACTAATTACTGTTAGAATTACTCTCTTGTACTGATTGCTTTCTCTTCCTTGTTCAGTTGTTGGTTCTCTCTCTAAAACTGTGATTTGGACTTTTCTCTCTCTATTATTTTTGGTATCATCTCTCATTTTGGAAGGTTACTACCTCTACTAGTTCATTTTGTGCTCACCGACTGCCTTTGATGTTGTTCTTGTAATTTACTATTAATAATATTTATTCGTAAATTGTATACACTTGAACAAATTCTGAAGGCGAGTCAAACGGCTGGAATTTACAACCCAGTCAAAATTAGCTTTCATCTGTTTATTTAGCCATCGGTTGGGTCAAGTCAGTGGTCTAATTCAGCTGAGAACGAGAAAATTTGCTATTATTATTAAATACATACCAGCCTTTACTTCAGTTAATTTCATGTGGCACACCAACTGTGTTTTATGAGTATTATCAGGGAATTGGAGATTATGATGATTACATTAGGAGTAACCCGTATGAGGCCCCGCCCCCTTCAATACCACGACAACAACCACACCAATGCTTCTTAAAGCGGATGATTCATTTCAAAATGTATTATCATTGGAATAGATTAATATGGTGCCAAATAAATACTCCATGACATATGCAACAAAAATCAAATGATAAGCAAGTTTGTCTGCCAGTGAAGGAAGGGAAAATTCTACACACAAAAAAAAATACATTCCATGTGCAAAATTATCTGAATGCCTTACAGTGAAAAAGTGACAAATTGTTCAGTACACATAGATGCAATGTTCAGCATTGACCTTACGAGAAGTGTAAACAAATCCGTCGCTATCGAAACATAATCCTAGAGGATGGCCCATCACAGGAATCCGGTGAATGCGCTTGGCGGAATGGATATCGAAGATGGCAATGCACCCCACATCATAATCAGTGACATACAACTTGTCCCCTTGTACAGCCACTGCTTTAGGATTGTGGAGGTCTGTATTATTTCTGCGGTCCCCTCGGATTTCTCCAAGGAAGTTCCCATCCAGAGCACAGGAGAGAACACTTTTGTGGCCGCTGTCGGCTATAAACATTCTCCCAGCTTCATCAAACGCCACATCTTCGGGTGAGCGTACCTTAATAGGTTCCTGTTTTTGCCGGTACAAGTGGGAGATAACTCTTACTCTGTTGAGGCTCAGGTCGCACACCACCACCCGAGCATTACCAGTGTCACACACAAACACTGAATTGTTGAAAACTCCCAATCCTGATGGTGACCTGTATTCCACTGGCTTGTCACCTCCATAGGAAGCCACGATCTTCCATCCGTCTGGGCTGTACTTCTGTACCACATGGTCTCCAGTAATATACACATGGCTGTCCGGGCCTACGGCGATCCCGCGAACTTTCCGGTTGCACTTGATAGGGACCAACTCCTCGGCAGTGTGTCTGTTCAGAAGACAAAACTCGCCTCGTTCAGGGACAGTGCAATAGATGAAGTCATCTCGTATGGTAAGGCTATAAATTCCTTTAGGGAAGGGCATTTTCCTTATCAACTTAATTAGTTGTTTGTGGGAGGTGTTAATATGCACATCCTTCGAGCACTTCTCTTTGCCGTCAGCACTGAGGGTAATACGATGCCTACCTCTAGCCTTTGGTGCGTACTGGATCTTACAAGTAAACTTCTTCGTGACTTGGATAGAAGGAGGGGGCTCAACCCGCAAATTGGTCGTAGTACCGTCTTCAAGCGACTTCAACACTGCCTCCAAGTGGATGGCTTGATCGGTGGTAGTTTCATCAACTTCAACATCAAACTTGATGGAGCATGGGCGGTTAACAACTGTGCTGTCATGGGAATCTAAATCCGGGGATGAAACAGAAAGAGTTTTCATTCCTAGCGGCTGTTCTCGAGAGAGTAGTGAAGCAGGAAGGCTGGAGGAATTGACGTCATCTTCTTCAATAGAATCTAAAGTCATGAAAGCGGGATTGCTACTGGTGCTGGATGAGTTTAACTCCTCCTGTCTCCTCTGCTCTCTCATCTCAAACATTCTCTTAGCCTTCTCTTTGTCCACATCCCCAGCACTGTGGCATCTCGGCAACTGAAGATCTCTAACTTGTTTCTCTAATTCTGCAATCTTGCGTTTTAATTCCTTAGGGTCTTCGTTGCTCCCTTCATTCAAGTTGCTTGAATCCCTGGGGAAATGATATCCATGGTGACCACTCCCATTGGATCCCTCTCTCCCACAGCCTTCAGTCGATCTCGGGTCAATCTGCGTACGGAACTGTTCCAAAGTTGTGCACAGAGACAAGGAAGGAGGTCTTACACTGGCCTCATCTGAAAGACAACACACAGCCAAGTCTTTCAAAGCATGGGTTCCCATCTCCGTCAAATGCAGCTGTCTCCGCTCGACTTCAGGCACAATCATCTGACCCACTCCACTGGCCAACGGTTTCGAGCGATTACCGGGGTTGGGATATTTCCGTGTAACGATCTGTACTATTAATACGCCAAAGGAGAAAGAATCAATTTCGTAAGTGTGAGCTTTGTCCGGTTCGTTAATGACTTCTGGCGGCATGTACGCCTCCGTCCCGGGGCATTTAGTGAGGCTACCCATACAATTAGTGAACATTTTTGCCATCCCAAAATCTCCAACTTTGGCCCTTGCATCTCCAATAAGCAAGACGTTGTTGCTCGACAGGTCTCGATGAATGATTTGGTTAGAGTGGAGGTACGACAGCGCCATGGCAACATCATGACAGATCTTCAGCTGTATACGGTAGGATATGGGCACTAGTGCACGTTTTAAATAATCAGTAAGATTTTCGTCCATGAATTCCATCAGAAGAACCAGGGAACCATCTAGTTCCGTGAAAGAACCGAGGTATTGAACAATATTGGGATGGCGTAGAGAACTCATCCATTCCCGCTCGCTAGCGAACCGACTGAACGGAGACTTGGGGTTGTCGAGATGGTCTTTTAAGATGGGATGGAGCACCTTGGCCGCACAGAGCAGCACCTCATCACATCTGGCTAAATATACAGCACCGTACGATCCATTTCCCAGCTTCTCGTTCCGCAGCACTTGAAATTGCTGTAGCTTACGTGTCGGGAGACTTTCTAAAGGAGAACCATGAGGGAAAGATCCAGTCGTGTCAGACACGAATGAGTCATAGCGATCAGAGGAATTGAACTGACCATGAGTGCCTGAATAACTGGACGGATAACTACTACTCAAATCTGTAGCTTTACGGTCCCGCCGAGGAAGACTAGGAAGACCATTGCCACTGTCATGCAGAGACTTCTCATTAGGTCTTGTCCCCCAACTGCTGTTACTGCTATATTTTGAACCAGCGCTTGCCACTCTCATTCTACCACTGCTAGACCTTGCTCCACTCTCGTCTAATGGCCGTCTGCCATCTGCAGGCCTTGAACCACCATCATGCCTCCCTCCCTCACCATGTCTTAGTCTACTATCGTATCTATGTCCAGCATCATACCTAGATGTACCGTCACTTGACATGGTCAATCCACTGGCATTAGGCCCCACTTCTTTTCGGACATAATCCCTGCCTGACCCCAAGCCTTGTGATCCTACGTCGTGAGAGGAGAGCCCATGATTAAGCGATACTTGGTCTGGTCTCCCGCTAGCATTGGTTACGGAGTGCCCCGAAGATCTAGAGTGAGGCTGCTGCGGTCTAGAGTGAGGCTCCGGTCTAGAGTGAGACTCCGGTCTAGAGTGAGACTCCGCTCTAGAGTGAGACTCCGCTCTAGAGTGAGACTCCGCTCTAGAGTGAGACTCCGCTCTAGAGTGAGACTCCGGAGCTGGGTAATGGGAATATTGACTAACAGTGGCCACAGCTTCTCCCCGGTAATTTTGAGCGGAAGTTGCATTTCCAGACCTATCCCAGGTATTCATTGCACGAGGAGTATCTTGATATATGCCACTCCCAGCTTGCATTCTTTCACCACTTAACACCCCCACAGCACCACCAGAACTGGAAGATAATCTATCACTGGAAGCAGTAGATATTCCACGATAAGCACTAGGTCCAGAGTTAGGTATAATCCCAGAATTTTCTCTGTAATTACCACTGGCATTAGAAGGGAGACTTTCAACTGGTTTTAAACAATCCGACATCGAATCAAAACTAGGCATTTTACTATCTTCAGTATTGTTTCTAAGAGCTAGGCCGCTGGTGTAGTTGTATTCATAGTTCCTAGTTCCCACCCTGCTGTCGAGTGGATCTTGGCTGTTTATAGTCTCCATACTAGACATGCTGTCCGGAGCAGAGGGCGCCGCCATTGCTCTCCTGCTGCTATCCCCGGTCCAGCCATAACTTTTACCATCCCCGCCGTAAGAACTCATAGCTTGAGAATCTGCACAGGAGAAAAACTAACAACTCTTTCAAAGCTTAGCTCTCCAACCTCGCTTACCGTTATCATTTCTTTAGCTAGCAGAGAAGCTGGAGAACCGAACGAGTAGGACGACAGACTGCGCGCGGTGAGGATAGAAGTGTGTGAGAGCCAATGCTTTTTGGGTGGGCGGGCGGGCGGGGCGGGGGCGACAAGTCGAACTCTACACTTTCCCCCGACCCCGGATTACGTAGCATGCACCCGAAAGGAGCCATCCCGCAGTTCTTATCAAAGAATTCTTCTGATTGGTCCCCTAGCCCTAGCCCTAGCCCTCGCGCGGCGCTATAATTGGTCACGCGCGGCGCTATAATTGGTCACATGATTTGATTAACCAATGAAATGAGTTTTTTGATAAGAACTGCGGGACTGTAGCCCGAAAGAGCAACAACGATACAGCCATTTTGTTTCTCGTTGTTGCAAGTTAAGACTGATCGTGCTTTTAAATAAAAATTCTAGTTTCTTGCGCAGTAAACTACTGGCAAAGTGATGATAGACTACAACAGATTGCTTCTACATTAGGTATAAGTGAGTGAGGCCTCACTGTCAACCACCTAACCGAAAAAACATCTACATTGGTGGTAATCAACTCTACAGCCATTTTCATTGCCTTGTTAATAAAGCAAGCACACACTATACATGAAGGTACCTCTACAGATTAGCTGTAATACACATTAAAAATTCTAAGTTGTTCCATGGCACCCCTCCTCTCTCCCAGCTCCTCCCCTTTCAAACATTTTTAGTATTCCATTCCATTCCAAGTGCATGTGGCCAAACACCTTCTCCATTCCCATTCACAGTACTTGTCACCCTATTCACACTTGGTCCTCGTGGTGTAAGATATCTTGGGTTACTTAAATAGTATACATTTTTACGCGGCAGTGAATGGAGCCATCTTATTTACATGATGATGTTGCTGTCCCATAATCTCATACATTTCTACTTGGGATTAAATGTGTCGTACACAATGAGTTAATCATCATACCATTGAAGTGAACATTACATTGGGGCATGCTCATGAGTATTTCTTACTGTAAAAGTTAAATGATAGAATTAGGCACCATTTACGACATATACAAATGGGGTCACTTCATCTGTCTGTCTATCAGTCTGTCTGTCTTGTATGTGTGACAATCGCATCCTGTAAAATGCAGGGTCCTTTAAACTTTATAACTTAAATTGAAAGATTTTTTAGTTACTATCATATTCAGCGGAGCAAATGAAGCTGTATTGAATTCAGTGTGGTTACAGTAAACCCTCAGTTATCCGAACCCCGTTTATCCGAACTCTCGCTAATCCGAACACAACTTTTTTTGGGATTATAATGATATTCATTGGAATTTTGCTGTGCATTAAATAGATAAGAGATTAAGACTCTATTCAAAATGACTTATTTCGAATATCCGAACAAAATATCTGAACAACCCTCAGTCCTGAGGTGTTCGGATAACTGAGGGTCTACTGTATTATGATTTAGAATTGGGGAATTCCCATGTAGGCAGTGAGTAAGTAACTTGATGCTACATAATGCTGCAGCGTAAATTCACAGTTTCCTATTCTTCCTACTAATAGCTATACATGAAATTTTTTTGGCTATGACCACTTGTGTGAGGCTTTTATAAGAAATAATACTAAAATAATAATACTAAAACGTTTGTGTGTCAGTAAACGAAATGATTACAGACGGTGTGTGTATTCATAAATCATTCGTTACTGAGCCGATTAGTAAAGTGTCATCATAAGTGCTGGTACACAAAACCTAACATTTAGCTATAGTTGAGCAATTCAAACATGCAAACTTGTGATAAGGTGGGATATGGCATGTGATTGTGATGATCCTTTACCTGTACCGTAAATTGTACTTCAGTTTAATATGCTGATGATAATAAATGTATTTCAATAAAGAGTATAAAAGTCATGTCTTGCTTGAACTAATAATTATATTGAGCCTAAAGTCAAGCAAGCTAGGTCATGGCGTATAACTCAAGTCAGTGAGCAGCTACACCATTCCAACTTGGAGCGAAATACAAGTTCAGAGTACAAAACGAAGCTGTACTGCCCCATATTACAGGAGAGTCCATCTCCACACATGCAACCCACGAACATTATTTACTGTCGCCACCTCAACCAGTGCGGGTTACGTGTGACATGTGGGCGCGGCATGTGTCAACATCTACCTCAAGAGTCGTGTGGTATTCATATGCACTAGGTGTGAACATCACCAGTCAGTTCAGATAGTACTCTTATAACAGAGCTGGAGTGATAATTGCACATGTACGATGACAACAACAACAACAACAACAACAACAACAACAACAACAACAACAAGTGCTCGCATTTGAAGTGAATAAAAAAGAAAAAGAAAAAAGAACACCACAAAAAAAAGAAGATGATTGTGAGAAAGATAAAAATTTTGGTGATAACAAATCATTTCATTTAATTTGTTAAAGTAACGCATTCTTTCCTAATGAGAAATATTTTCAATAAACCCAGATTTGATCGCTGCAAGTGTTGCTGACGTAGATCAGTCCAGAGTTATCCACACCCAGTCCCAATGGAGACTGCCTCACTCGGGGATCCAGCAGAACAAAACCTCCCGCCTCTTTCTCTTGAGACTGGACCGCAAACTTGTGCTGGATGGCTCCGAGCATGCTCACAACCACTACCTGGCCCAGTTTGTGGTCGGCAATGTAGTAGTAGTCAGAGAACAGACACATGGAGACTGGGAAAGGAAGCTCGCTGACTTGGAGCTGGATGAAACGCTGGAATCGAAGGGTGGGGGCAAAGACTATAATGGCAGCTTTCCCACTGTCCAAGACATGCATGTTCCCTTTTCTGTCGAAGACCAGATCTTCAGGATGTTTGAGATAAGGATGGATCGGACACACCCCTTCTAAGCATTGGCATTCAGTCATATGATAATGCCCCTGATGAGGAGGAGATGGCGAGGATTGTGCATCTGTGTCATCATCGTCAATTTGTTCCTCTGTGGAAGCAATGGTATCATGATATGACGTGACGCTGACAGAATCAGTTGTGGAAGGAGAGTTGACTTGATCATCTTGGTAAAGTACGGATTCCACCCGCCTCTTGTTGCTGATGCAGCCGATGTATTCCAGATCAAGAGAAAGGATCAGAATTCTCTCGTTGCTAGAGTCACAAACATACACACAGTCTTGGAAAACTCCCAAACCGTTGGGATCATTGCAATGGCTATCATCAGAGCCCGGGTAACAGCTACCGAAGGAGCAGATAAACTGACCTTCTTTGGTATACTTGTGTACCATGTGGTCTCCGGTGACGAAAATGAAGCCCCCTCTACCTTCTTCATCGTAATTGTCTCCCTCCTCTGTGTCATCCTCATTAGTAACCGCAATGCCTCTCACTTTGTAGATATCGTTGCAGTAGAAGGATCGCAGCGGCTCCTGTGTGGATGTCTGGAGGGCGTACACAGTGACTCTACCCAGGCCTTCGTTGTTAGTAGAGTAGAGGAACCTTCCAGTGCCATCCACTGCCAGCCTCCACGTGCCACTGCTGTTGAGAGTGCGAGAAGATATCGGCTCTTGGATGAGAGATGGAGGAAAACTCAGACTGACATTTTCAAGCAATTCACTCCTTGTGCTGCAGTCTGGAGAATCCTTGGCCAGTTGGATAACTTTCTCAGCTCTCTCCTTCATGGAAGTGAGCACTTCGTACTCTCGAAGCATCTCCTTCTCCTTTTCTACTTTGGCTTTCTCCTCCACATTAGATCTTTTCGGAGAGAAAACACCAAAAAACCACTTTAGGGAGTCCATAACTAAGATTCAATACCTCCCAGACTCTAGCAGACAGCCCCAAAGGTACTGACTAGGATATTCCCTTCTTCTCTACAGACTAGCTAGCTATGAACTACAAAGGAAATAAAGTTGAGATTTGAGCAGGTATTTATTATCAGTGGGCATTACATCAAAGGCTTGTGGTCAGAGTTGTGACCAGCTGCTCCGTACTGTGCTGGGGGAAGCACACTCTCTCCAGCTTCCCATCCACAGGTTAACAACGTGCTCAGATGCCTGGTCTAGATAATAGGTCCATGTGGCTTGCACATGCTCTGCTACTGCCCAATACTACTGGTGGTAGCAATTGTTAACTCTGAGGGCAAAGGACACAGCTGTTGGCTTAATGAATATAGAAGTGTTCTGTGAATAGAATTGTGACTGCAGTGGCATGTGTTTTCTGGCTACAATTAGAAGCATGAAACATGAACCACACACATGCATTTATATATATATATATATATATAATACTTATAGCACGAGTCAGAGTACAATATGGGAAAATATTTTATGAGCACGCAAAATATTTTCACGAGCCAAAGGCGAGTGAAAATATGGCGTGAGAGTAAAATATCATTCCCATATTGTACGACGAGTGTGATAAGTGATTTATTGCTTCTTTGAAATTTTTCTCAACCGGTTACAATACAATTCTCATTGATTTTACTCGCTACGCGCGCTACAAGGAGCGTACAATATAAACCGTACAATATGGGAGAATACAGAACGCTCGCGTGATGCGGAAATATTCAAGTAAAAATATCAAAGCTGCAATAAATATATATATATATATATATCAGCACATGCACAATGCCCACAAATATCTGCCCAACATACACAGTACCTATGGCACTGTCCGCACTGAACAGCTCATGGTGAGCACAAATAGGTCCAATGTTACATAGAACTCTCCACCCATCTGTGGTGTGCATGATCAGTTCTCATGAATCAGTGAGACCAGTTGAGCTGACTTGACTGTATTGAATATCGAGTGTGCAGCATGTTATTGAGGAATATGCAGGCTTTGCACAACTACATTTCAGTGCATGCAGAGATTATTTTAAAAATTACAACTTTCAAAGATCCATTCAGCCATCTCTGCAGAAATAAATAGCAAATTTCCTTAGTTCTAACACCCAATATGTTTAATTAAAACTTAACCCGATGTTTCGACTTCTTGCCGAAGTCCGCTTCAGGGGTTACATTACAACTATATCCGGTACAGTGCGGTCCACCCAGCACACACATATCACAAAGCCTGCATTTACAGGCATACGTAAACAATATGCTCCTGATTCAACTTGCCGTCCTCCATTTGACCTCTCAGGTGTGCAGACATTCTATCTTATTCACAACTATTAACACTTCTTATCACCTCAACCCAATCTTCCCGCTACACACACGCACACACACGCACACACATATTTGTTTAGTCTTGGGTTGTTACTGCCTACTGACTGATAAGTGGATTACACCAATGAGTGAGTGGAGTATTGGTACTCAGAAGTTCTTTGAATCAAATAAAGTAATAGAGTAGTGTCATAATATCCTGTCAAAGTGTCACCTTTATTAAATAATTTGAGGTTTTAAACGGGTCCATTCAACTTCCAGTTAAATAACCTCCTTGATCATCAATGCAGCACTCACTAAAAGAGATGTAATGTAGTGAACACTAGCGGATTAATCTGACAGACAAAACAAACCTCACACTCCATAACGCTATGCTAATGTGGATATTATACATTCAACTTACTATCACATGCGACATACAGATATGAGGGGAGACCCTGCTAATTATGGCACAAAATAAGCAAAAATATTTTCATCAACAATCAATTAGCTAATCTGTTGAAAAGAAATTAATAGCAGACCGATGAAATTATATTAGCTTGTATTACAATTTTGTTCACAAGTGCCTTTAGACCAATCCGCATTAGCTACCAAAATTTAATAATTATAACAATGTAAGAATTAGGATGGCATATACCATCACTTATAGAGTCATAAGGCACAGTATAACTACCATGATAGCTAGGGTAACCTATGTATAACGTAAAGTTTATCAATGATATACACAACACTCCTTACAATAATGACTCGTACTATAGTGGAATGAGCTTTTCTTACACTTGAGCTAGATACATTCCTGAGTACGTGGCATACTGTCACTACCTTTACCCCAACTCTACTAACTACATGTATTTATGCCAACAACATGTAACCATGCATGTTTCTATAGAATTATCATGTGCATGCCCACCAATAGCCAGCCATACAAACTCTAATCCTCAGTTATATTGCACGCTCAGTGCCTTGCATTCTTGAGCAAGATACAGAAGATATCAGAGACCACCTTACCTCTGGCTTGAGGTTGACACTGAATCTCTTAGTAGATGTGAACGTGGCGGGAGGGAGAAAGGTCGGCTCACTATGACCTTCTGTGTCCTTTGGACTGTCACGTACACACACACCACATCACACACACGCCACATCACACACACGCACACACAAATATCAATACAGGTAAATATAGCAATATTAGTAGATGAATATAGCAAAAGTAAATTTAAAATTATTTAAACCAAACATATCTTTCGTGTTCAGCACAATTTAGATCTTTAGGAACTAAATTATTAGTATTATAACTAGCACTATAACTCAGTATCGGTATAATAACATCACACTTAATAGTGCCAGCTATTCACACCCACACATTGAAAATACCACTAACACAAATACAAATTTGAATGTCATGTTCAATCACAAGCTGAGCACGTGCAGACTGGCCAAGTCAATCACTTGTAGAACGATGTCTAGGTAACCCACAACGTAATTACAGGGGATCAGATGTCTCCCTCAACACCCACAATAAACATACATACTGTACATCAAAAGGTAAAGCTGATGTTTGGGGTATTTCGAATGACCAGTTACAGGAAAGAGTACCTTGATACCACTTGAGGTGAACCACACAAGCACACACACACACACATACACACACACCACACATACACACACACCACACAAACACACACACACACATACACACACTCAACACAAACACACAGAATCACACAAGCATACATACATGTATATACACACACATCAATGCAGCATACAAAATCCACATTGTAATATTTGTGCAACTTGGATGATAGTGAACATTTAGTTAGTAGGTGTCATACTGCCCACATTGTTCAATCACAGGTCAACTAAAGCTAGTCATGTAGGAACTATAGCTAGTCCTGTATGAACTATAGCTAGTCCAGTAGGAACTATAGCTAGTCCAGTATGAACTATAGCTAGTCCAGTATGAATCACAGGTCAACTAAAGCTAGTCATGTAGGAACTATAGCTAGTCCTGTATGAACTATAGCTAGTCCAGTATGAACTATAGCTAGTCCAGTATGCATCACAGGTCAACTAAAGCTAGTCATGTAGGAACTATAGCTAGTCCTGTATGCATCACAGGTCAACTAAAGCTAGTCATGTAGGAACTATAGCTAGTCCTGTAGGAACTATAGCTAGTCCAGTATGAATCACAGGTCAACTAAAGCTAGTCATGTAGGAACTATAGCTAGTCCTGTATGAACTATAGCTAGTCCAGTATGAATCACAGGTCAACTAAAGCTAGTCCTGTAGGAACTATAGCTAGTCCTGTATGAATCACAGGTCAACTAAAGCTAGTCCTGTAGGAACTATAGCTAGTCCTGTATGAACTATAGCAAGGGAGTTGTAACAAAGTACTGAGAAAGTGGTTGTTATGGCAACTATGATAAAATATATAAGGGATATTCCTTTTAAAAAAAGAAAGAAAATAAATAAATAAATACAAAAATAAAAGAGAGAGAAAAGAAACTAAATAGATTGTTTTTTGTTTTATGTTTTTTTTTTAAACCCTCTGTTTGAAGGTATAGCTTCATCCATCGTTCAGTAGTATCCCCTCCCTGTGAGCCCCTCCCCCTCCTCTTTCTTACTTGAGGTGGTTGCCTTGCTGTATCAATGCTGCCACATCGCTTCCCTGCAGAACATCTTCCAGCAGTAAAGACACGCCCAGGAACTCACCGTGAGCCAGACTCCGCCCCTCATGACCCAGACAGACCAGAGACGTGAACACTAGCGGACCAATCTGACAGACAATAACAAACTTCACACTCCTCAATGCTATGCTCAGTGTATATTATACATTAACTTAGGGGGAAACCCTGCTAATGGTGGCATTAACTTAGGGGGAAACCCTGCTAATGGTGGCATTAAGTAAGCAAAAATACTTTTTATTAAAAATCAATTAATCCGTCAAAAAAGCATAAAGAAATTAATAGCAGACCATGCAATGAAATAATATTTGCTCGTACTAACAATTTTGTTCAGATGTGCCTTTAGACAAATCCACATTAGCTACCAAAATCAAATGTTTGTGTGAAGGTATGCTTCAGGACTGCACTACACAAACTCTACTACAACCAACCCCATAAGTTCACATATGAAATCAATAATTACGTACCACCAATCCATGTCATCCAAGTTAGCATGGATTTCAAACCTATAGCTTAAGCTGTCCCTTACCTCCCAAGTATGCTCCAGAGTATTGGGGAAGAGGCCATGATGAAGAAGGAAGTTGGCCCACGATGTAATCTCTGCACCATTTCGATCGTCAGCCAGCAGGTTGCAGTCAAGTGGGTGTGGCAAATAGGCGTGGTCTGAGTAGTGGACATTGTATGCTGTAGCGGCCGCTAATGGATTGAGAGAGGTGTGAGAAAGTTGAAGTATTGCCGGTATCGATACTTGATCTAGAACCTAACAACAACAAAACAACAACAACAACAACAAAACAACAACAACAACAAAAAGCAACAACTAAGATACCTAAGTTGATGATCGCATGTGTCTAGAATCAAGTTATCCAAACTTCAATTAACCTAGTAGCACGTGCAGACATGAAGAATTATTTGACAGTGGTAGTGTTCCTATTGTGAACATTTCAGTTTCAAACACCCCTCGGTCCCAACGTGTTCAGATAACTAAGTCCTACTGTATTCCAGCTGAGAGAAACTCCATTAAAATGAGACTGACACTATCAAGTCAAGTCTATATCACTAGCATAGTTCTCAAGATAATCAACCTTGGTCTTACAAAATATATTAGCTAAACCCAAAGCATTCAGTAGAACTTCCTTTTAGAATATGCAATGCTACTCGAGTCATGTACACTTACTACACATGCACACACATATGTATATATTATGATTTGAAATGGAGCTGAGAAGTAATTCATTTAATGTTATTGAAATATTAAAATGTTATATATAATAATATATACATACATATACAAATACATTATATCCCATTGTATAGTTTATCTACTAATGTGAGTGGCAGTGTGTGGTACAGTCTGTATCAATATGGCTAACATGTATATTGGCCACATTCCCCCCCACACTTCCCCAACACAACACAGCAAGCATAACACTGTCAGTAACTTGTATGTATGTGTGTGCCACTGAGTGAGGGTCAGTGAAGTATTGATGTAGCTTCATTCATTCCCGAGTGTTGCACGTGCTACAATATCACAATAAAGTCAAAATAGAGATGCTTGCCTCCACAAACGCAACATCAGATAAATATCAAGTACAAACTCTTCCTAAACTCCTAGCAAGCAGTAACTAACTACTGTGAAGTAAAAAGGTAACTAGTGGGAGATCTGGTAGTCATGGGTTGCCTCAGCCCAGAGGATAGAGCACTGGTACGTACGTAGCTGGGTCAATTCCCCTCGGATAATTGAGTTTTTCTCACATATTTAACCTTTCAACCTCTTTGATCATCCCAACACACATGCATACACACACACACACACACACACACACACACACACACACACACACACACACACACACACAGATTCCTTGATACAATTAAGAAGCAAACGGACACAAAGACTAAGAAAAAGCACACACGTACACACACACACACGCGTACACAATGCTTTACTCTGAGTTAGGTCTATTATTGTCCACTATAAGAAGTCTCTAGCTAAGTCTGCACATTTCATTGTGTCTGCTAATATATGCATACATTGACTAATGGCCTCCTAACAACAGATCACTCCACACAGCTGCCATCTCTATTCATAAAGACAGACCAAATGTTGCTGTACAACTAATTCTCACATCTAACACATTACAGTCTCTCCTGTGTACCCCTCCCAGACCTTGAGGGTGTCGGTGTTGTCTGTAGAGAGGAGAGTCTTCCTGAGGTAATATCTAATAGTGAGGTCGTGTTGGTAGAATGCTACTCTACATCTCAGACTGAGGAAATCTGCCACCTACATACAAACAAACAAACAAACAAAAAGCATACATACATACTTTATGTGTCAACATCTTCCATCTTAAAAAACATAATCTTGTTGGTAGTTTCAATATTCTCTTCTAGTCACGCAAGACAAGGTAGAAAGAAGAAAGAGATAGTTGGAATGTTGAGACAGGGCTTCATACAGAGGGGGGGGGGGGGGGGGGGGGGGGGGGGGGGGGGGGGGGGGGGGGGGGGGGGGGGGGGGGGGGGGGTGGCCCTGGAATTCTCCCCCCTCCCCCCCAGAGAAAGTTTTCCCCCTCCAAGAAATATGAATTTTTAATTATTATTATAAATGGTAACTCAGAGCAAATTCTTTTTTATTAATAAAAAATGTAAACCAAAGCAAAATTCTTCTACTTTTTTGTTTGAAAATCTCTAGAACTTCGTCAAAGTTTACAGCCGAAAGTCCAGGGCCTCAATAGCAATTCTTACGAGCTGATGAAGGTCAGTGATACTGCTGCGTATACGGGTCTTAATGAGCTTCATATGGAAGATCTTTCAACTGATGCTGTTCCAAGGAAGGATGAGGAGTGTGTTCAAAAGTTGAAATGTTTTCTGAAAAAATCCCCATATACCTCTGAAGTTTAACAGTGGACAAAGCAGCTCATATTAGGATCCGCACCCTCCCTTCTCTGTGGCCTAGATTAGCTACACGCTATCCTAAGTAGGAATAAAAAGTTCCCCCCCCCCCCCCCCCCCCCAGAAAAAATCCTGTATGAAGCCCTGAGAAGGCAATGAAGGTATTGTCAATGCTGGTCTGCTCTAGTGTCTTACACATGCCTGCTCTTACCTCTGTGGGGCTGTTAGGGTCAGTCAGACGATTGATGTCTTGTTGCAGCTGTAAAAGTTCCGTCCCTAAACAACAACAACAACACTAAGCTCAGCTACGTCACCCAGAGTTTAACACTAAGCTCAGCTACGTCACCCAGAGTTTAACAGAGTAGTAATGCAATATAAAGAACATGAAATAAATTTGTTTTGAGACTGGTTCCTAAAAAAAAAAAATCAATTGTCAGAAAACATGAAAGATCATTTGAAACCATTTAAATGAATTATGGTAAGTGTGGCTAATGCAGATATATTGCACCAACCTAAAAAACAAAAACAAATCTATCCTCAAAATTACTATGCTCCTCAGTGTTCTTCCAAGCTCACCAAACTACCTGCCTCCCCGACTCACCCAGAGTCCCCCTAAACTCACCTATGCCACCCACAACTGACCAGTGCCCCCACAACTGACCTATGCCCCACAACTGACCTATGCCCCACAACTGACCTATGCCCCACAACTGACCTATGCCCTCAGTTCCTCCCCAAGCTCCTCCATACTCCTTCTTGTCCAGCACAGAGTTGCTGACCCAGTCGGACTCTCCTCCCAGTTCCAGGTAAGCATACATGTACTGCAGTAGCTGGTGGAGCCCTGAGGCTATGCGCTGTGGGAAATACAGTTCATTTCAAAATACAACAGGCTTAATACAGCAATTTTCACTAGGCGGGAAACCATCGTTAGATGGTGAGGCTATATACATTAATGAGTGCACATATCCATGCATCCATAGGTACATTTGACTCGTGTGTGTGTGTGTGTGTGTGTGTGTGTAGTGTCCAGTAAGTGGTGTAGACAGTCCGTCTGCCATGTTGGAGCTCCACAGTAAGCTGCTGGAGCACACACTTCAGGAATGGAACTCATTCTATCCAGTTGGCAACTCTTACACATCTGAACTGAAGAGACAAGTGAGCCAATCTTTATGAAATAGAAGATTATTGTAGTTATATTTACTGGCATTGTTTTGTATTGATCTTATTTCTGTTATTATTAGTTACTGTATCATTATGTATTACCACAATAAAAAATAAAAAAAATAACAATAAGACAGACAGACAACAGACAGGCAAACAGACGACCACAGGCAGACAGACAGACAGAATGACAGACTGCTGACTGACTGACAGAATGACAGACTGCTGACTGACTGACAGAAAAAAGACAAGAAAGAGAGAAGTCTAGAATCTTTCAAATATTTTATTTCACTCTTACATAATACCGTATGTATTGTACGTAATATATGTATGTATGTATGTATGTATGTGTGTGTGTGTTAGTACACACTCACGCATATGGTATGAAGTTTCTTGCATCTTTCTTTAATTGGCAAATCTTCAAACATAACCATTACCTATAAAAAAAAAACACACACACACACACACAAATTCCATAGTTGGTAAGGCATCATTAATAGCAACTGGTTAATGATGAAATACTAAATGACTGAAACCATGTTGGTAAAGTATCATCAAAACTAAAGGTGGCTGGGTAACACTTCATTTTGCTATACAATAAGTATAATTGGTGCTTGTAAATGCTGTTACTGACTCTAACCCCGCCCCATAACCACATCCTCTTAATACCTCTGAAAAATGAGGGATATACCAGAGGTTAACGAGTGTCTCTCCATCAGGACTGACGAGTTCAGGTTTTCCCTTCTTGAGACGAGCATAGCTTCGAACACCCATCTTGCTGTCATTGACTACATGAGACGTGCTCAGTTCAAACTTCTCCATCCTGAAAGTACCAACAACAAAGTGAGCCCGCCGAGTTGCCGGGAGTTTTGCCAAGAGCAGGTAGATGGCCTGATAATGGCGGATGATCTCGTACTGCAGAGAGTAAGTGTTCATAATGTTTGAGAGGTTGGAGGAGAAGCCAGCCATTAGGGTAGCTTGGAGTTGACCTTTCTCTGCCCTCACTACCATGCTGGAGGAAGGAGCTTGCACGAAGCATGCCAGCATGTGATCTCTCACTGGAGCCTGCAGGAGGTACAGGTATCAGTGGCTGTCTCTTCAATGTCAGCCATATTGTCTAACCAATGAATGAGCTGCAAGCTCAATGATTGATACTGAACACAATGGTAAACATGTCAGTTGTGCATACATGTGGATACATATACACAAGCTGTGTGTGGATAATATATGTTGATAAACTTCTGATTTGCTCACGAAATTTTAAGAATATTTCAAGGGGGGAGGGGGGGGCAAAATGGTTTCATGGGGAGCAAGTGCCCGCTGGCCCCCACAGATGAGCCCCTGTATTTCTAAGTAGGAAATATGTCATGACACTGTGTTAGGCATATGTGCAGGCACCATGTCAAATGCATGAGTAGGCAGCATGTCACATAAAGACTGATCACACATTCATAGCAGACACATGTGCTGGCTACATCTCATGCAAGCTGACATCATATTGCAATAGCCTAACTTAGTGCACTCTATTTTCAACTCCACTGCCTTCTCTTACCTTTTCCAACTGAACAGAGATGACGTGTTGCTTCAAAATTTTTACCAAACCCTCAATCTCTTCAGGAATCTGTCGAGCAGAAAGAGGCTTACTGAAAGCTCCACCTCCCAGTGTTAAATAGCTGGGCACACTATCAGAAAATGAATATTGAATGAGTTACAGTAAACAACCACGCCCCTCAGCGACGTACGTGCCAATATTCCCACTGCCGGCAGCGTTCTTGTGTCCTCTGAGAGACTGGCAGGTGGTCAGACTCCTCAGGATGAACATGTTGTACTGCACTGACAGGATCAGCGAGTTACGATGGGCCACCTCACACTGGAGTGCCACACCCACATTGTGGAGCTCATTGGGCATGTTCAATATCTAAAAGAACACACAACGACCACTCTGATTATTACTTAGTGTACTGTACATGTATGTAAGATGGCACAATAAACTATTACTAGCTATATGTCACAAGTAGTGTTGAATCACAATTCCTCCAAGATATAATTATGCTGTTTTGGCTCATCAGTTAAGGTTAGTGACCACGCCATACCAGTTTCTGATAGTATGCCACTTGTTTGACGCTTGTTAAGTTGAAGATCCCTTACCAAACCACTCATCTGTAATTAATATTTTTATTGTGTGATAGATTGCACATTAGGAGACATCTACAGTGAGAGAGAGAGAGAGAAAGAGAAAGGCTTTCCAAAGACTGACAGAATCCTTCTCCCACTATTTAAACCTTGCATCATTTCACTCTCTCTGTTTTTTCTCTATATTTTCCTCAAAGATAGTTTTAGTTAAGTTTAAGATTTACACAACAGGAATAATACAGGAGATAAGATTTTTCATCCATGCTGTTACCACAGCAACTAAGGGATAAGTTTTGTTATTTCACACTCCAACAATACAGCAGTGCTGAAAGAACTTCCATTTGTTAAACACTTTACCTACGGGCAGAGAAGAAATCCAATGAATGTGTATTTGTAACACTGACTGTGTGTATTGTGTGAGAGAAGATGTAGATACCCTCTCACAGGGAACACAATCACTTTATTTCAGGCCCCTGATAATTATACCACACACTGCACCTCACTACTTGCTACCAATCACTCACCTTTAACAAATCTGATCCAGTCCTGAAACTGAAGTCAGCCACACCTCCTTGCACCAGTTCACTGATAGCCAGTCTCAGTTCTGCCGGCACATACTGATCCAGCCGAGGGTTGCCTCCTTTCACTGTGTCCCTGGCTTCCTGCACATACTGGTCAAGGGTCTTGTCTGCAGGAAGTCTCAAGGAAGGGTCAAATGCTATGCACCGCAGGTGGGCGTGGCACTCATCCATGTCTAGTCGTTGCAGCTGCTGTTTGTAAATACGGCAGAGAGATGCCGATTCTGAACATGTGGCTACTAGATGGTGGTAGAGGAACACCAGCTACACACAAACACACAAATATACAGGGCCAATCTAAAGGGGCAAAGGATCAGTACATATTCTATATGCCACTCTATACTGTCATGACTGATAGTGCAAGGAAGTACATGGCATTTATGATCAAGGTAAAAAAAGGCTGCTTACATATACATACATACATACATACATACACACACACATATACCTGGAATACTTGTATCAACTTGTCAATCCTAGTCTTCTCTTTCTCTTTGGCTACGTCAGCATCCTCAGCCTGAGACTTGCTGTCCTGCTCACTAGCCACCAGACAGTGGTCAGAGAACACCTTACTCAGCGCCCAGGGATCTGTCATGGCTGTGTTGTTGAAGATCTAGGACCAATGAGGAAAGAAGGTGCTGTATATACTTTACCTATTGTGTACGAGCTGGTACATACATGTATGTAAGAGTGAAATACAATATTTGAAAGATTCTAGACTTCTCTCTTTCTTGTCTTTTTTCTGTCAGTCAGTCAGCAGTCTGTCATTCTGTCAGTCAGTCAGCAGTCTGTCATTCTGTCTGTCTGTCTGCCTGTGGTCGTCTATTTGCCTGTCTGTTGTCTGTCTGTCTTATTGTTATTATTATTATTTTTTATTGTGGTAATACATAATGATACAGTAACTAATAATAACAGAAAAAAGATCAATACAAAACAATGCCAGTAAATATAATTACAATAATCTTCTATTTCATAAAGATTGGCTCACTTGTCTCTTCAGTTCAGATGTGTAAGAGTTGCCAACTGGATAGAATGAGTTCCATTCCTGAAGTGTGTGCTCCAGCAGCTTACTGTGGAGCTCCAACATGGCAGACGGACTGTCTACACCACTCACTGAACACTACACACACACACACACACACACACACACACACACACACACACACACACACACACACACACACACACACACGAGTCAAATGTACCTATGAGTGATACAGTAGGAACTCTTGAAGCTGGCACATCAAGTATCAAACACATAGAGACAAATGCTATGCACTAATAATTAGCTACCAAACAGACTATTAAGTCTCCACACCCTATAACAGCACAACCAGCAAACACTTCATCTTCTGTACATTGTTTCTATTGCCTACCATTTCAGAGAGTGTCCACGCCAGAGCTCCAGGTACACTGGCCAATACAGCCTGTCCTTCACAGAATTCCAGCAAGTAAGAGTGCACCTGAAGGACCTTGTCTCCGGTAAGGGACACCAGCAGCTTCTCAGCTAATGGGACGGGAAGTCCAAAGGGCAGATTAGAGGGACCGCCCACTGGATCCATCAAATCCACCGACAAATCTAATATATAGCAGTTCATGTATCTGTGTACCTTCAAAGTCACCTCCCCTTGTTTTAATATCACCGGCAAGCCCGATTGATCTGCCCCTTCATCAAACACCTTAATTAGGTCCTCTCACAAACACCTTCCTTAATCCTTTACCTAACTCAATTAAATGCTCTTTGCTATCCCTACACTTCTTCTAAGGTACAAATGAAAATAAGGCTGGGTGGGTGGATGCTCTGAGTGTGGGGTGGACATGAAGAGAACAAGTCTCATAGCTTGATCTTC
>WLWD01003918.1_pt1 | contig 34323 bp, 22 predicted proteins | sample 6712731 | NCBI WGS metagenome assembly WLWD01 (sample SAMN12718690, study PRJNA576275) | sponge metagenome | isolation source: marine sponge | host: Mycale hentscheli | place: New Zealand: South Island, Marlborough, Capsize Point | collected 2014-11-01
ATCCTCCTTCCCCCCTCCCTCCCAATACTTGTAAACTCGCACTGAATTACCTGGTAAACGAAGAGCGCTTGGTGAACTGGTTAGCAACAAAAACCCCGGAATAACAAAAAGGGATAGTAGACGGGTTGGGTGGCAGAGAAACTAGGGAGCAGCTTTCATGAACTAGTGCTGAAGTAAACCAAGAGGCAATTGTAAAGAAGTAAAGGGTCTGGCTAGCCAGTATTGGCAAGGTGAATTTGTTTGCAACCAAACCAAGTACAACAATAAATGGAAAGAAGTTGAGAGTAGCAGTGGAACAGGAGAATATCTCTCTTTAATCAGCAAAGGTAAATAGAGAGATAAAGAGAAAGGGACCAGGAGAGCAGGGGGTACAGATTGAAAGGATTAGAAAGGAACAGGGAAAGCCAGAGAAGAAGGAGAGCAAGAGTTCCAATGCACACAGGTTGATTGTACATTGTGATATCCTACGAAAGCACTAAACTTCTGTCATAATGGAAAAAATAACGTGTACTTGCTATCACAATTCAAAGCCATATTCACTGGCTCCACTGAGGCTAGGAACTTCAGGGGAAATGTAACAGTGCCTTCTCCTTTGCCACATTAAGAGTTTAAACTGCACGGGTTAGTAATGTAATAAGCATACACAATATAGTCTCTTTGGGTCTGGTTATTGCAATTGTAAGCCCATTGAGTCAGCTGGTTGTGCACTTGTTGTTTGGTTGTAGGAGCCTCTTGGAAAAGTATCTTTTTTTTTTCTTTCCAATGATCATTTACATCAGGTGGTAGGTAATACTCAAGGTGATAATTAATCTGTCACTAGTATTTGCAAATATTGACACCTGAATGTGTGTTCACATGGGTCCTCTAGCAGGTGTCATGTTTAAGGCCTTACAAAGTCTTCTGAGGTGTTTCTTTCATTTAGAAGCCTAGACCATTAATTTACCTTCATTACCCTTAAATCTTTACATCCAACATATATATTTAGATGTGTACTTTGTTTAGTTCCTCTACATTCTTGCCTACCTTCAGGCCATATTTTTCTCGTGGGTGAGACTTGTTGAGAAAGGAGGCGCGCCAATTTTAGAATATTAGTAACAATTTTTAACAATGAAATCATAAGTACTGCTGTAGAGGATCCTAGAATTGCACAGTAGTAGCAACAAATAATAAAATGAATGAATTAATTAAATAGAACATTGAGGTCATTGAATTTGAGGGTAAAGGCAGAGTGCATATGAATTTGTTTTAACTTTTTATTAAATTGTATATTTCAGATGGTAGCAGTCAGCAGCCTAATAGAGTTGGCCCTACAGCATCCCTGGGAGGAATGATGGGACAAGTGGGTGGAGCTGGAGGAGGAGTTGGTGGAAGCAGCGACACAGGAATGGCCTCGGCTGTGGCTGGCAGAACCCTCGGGGGAAACAGCGACCCCAGCAGTGGGTCTAACATGACATCACTCTCGCCCAAAGATGTGGGAGTAGCAGGTTTGACTGGTTTGGTGGGTGGAGTCAGGCCTGGGGAAGGTGGCGTTGGTAGTGCAGCTGGGACGGCCATCTCTGCTGGGATAGGTACTGGAGGAGAGTCGGGTACTGCTGGTTCACTGGCTGGTCCAGGGAGTGGTCAAGGCCTGCAACAGATGCCCCAGCAAGGTCAGTCAATAGAAATAATGGTAACAACAACAACAACTGTTAGCAGTGTTTGTTTATGCAAATTTTGAAATCTAAAATACTTGATGACGTTTAGCTTAGTTTAAGCTTGGCTTGTATTATTGAGGAGAGCTGTGTGCAGACATGTGTGTGTGTGTTTCGTGGAGCAGGAACAACCATGTTAGCACTTCATTATAATTCCGCTGGAAGCTTTATGTTAGACTTGTCTCACTCCATCTGTACTTTGTTATGTCACTGCCTTGTACGTGCCCCTTGGCTAACAATTTGAAGCACAAGTTCCACCTTTGTTCAGGTCAGGAGTGGGTGGTGCTATTCTTTAGGTTAACGAGTTACTGGTCTTGGTGGTTTAAGTGGTTAGAAGGTTATTGGTGCATTTTGCAGAGTCCATTTTATATTATTTTTGCATGATTTTAGGATATTAAGTTGACAGCCATTTTCAAGGGGAAACCCCTGTCTACCTCTGTATATTTCAACCAGTCTCGTCTGCATGTATGGATTTGCAAATTGTGATGGTTTGTATGTATGTTTGTTACAGGAGGAGTTGGTAGCTTTCCGCACATGGGGGCAGGTCAAGACGGCATGGGAAACCGCAATCAGATAATGAACACTTCCAGCAGCGGAGTGAATAGACCAGGAGTCCCCTCTGATTACAACTCACTGGTACAGACCTCCAGGGCTTCCCTCGCTATCCCCATCCCAACGTGAGTAATGGATGAATCATTTATCGAGGGTTTTTTCACCTTCTACTGCTACTTATTATAGAAATAATAATGTTGTTGTTGTTGTTGTTGTCATTAGTTGTGTTAGAGATCTCTACCGTTTGTTGGGCTTTTTATTATTATTTATTAGAATTGTAGCATTACACTTTGAAAGTTATGTATGAATGCTATGTTATACAGTTGTATGCGTTCACGTAAGACTGAGAAGGTATTCTCATACAATAGGAGTAAGAGAGAATTTCTCATGTCCTCATCTTTCAAGTGGTGCATTTCTAGTTTTTATTGGATTAGTAATGAGTTCCATTGTAATTCTTATTTGTCAGTCAGGATATTTGTTATTCTATTTATAGCATCACGACGATTCCGACAAAGCCGTGGCACAATGAAGTGCAGCCAGACCTGAGGCAGCAGCTGGTTCGGAAACTGTAAGTTTTTTTTTAATGAGGGCGTGTTATTTAGTTGTCGTTTAGAATGTATGAGCTCTCGATAGTGGATGGCAACTAAAAGTTTGAAATTCAGCTATGATGCATTTCTAATTGTAACCCACTCAACACTCAAGCAATTGGAGAATCCCACAGACTTTAGAGCTAGGTTAGGTTCCCACTTATGGTTCTCTGCCCACAACCCTCCCACAAAACAGTGGTGCTTATGTACCAGTGTCTCCTTTAGCTTGGTAGCTCAGTGTGATATTAAAGTTATTGTGTGAGAAAGTGTTTGTCATGGCTTCAACTGAATTTGTTAACAGTAGTCCTCATAAATATTTGGACTTGTAGTGACTAAGTACAGGTTTAGGGTTCTCTAGTCAGTGCACTAACGGAAGATTGAGCGAGTTTCCACATTTTATAACAACAACAACTTTATTCCAGTAACACTAGACCGGCCTTCAGTGCTCCCTAATAAACTATCTGTTTTTCTCGGCATGATTGTTTTGTTTTGTTTTTTGTTTTTTGTTTTTTTATTACATATTTATTCCAAGTAAATTCTTATTGTTTGTTGTTGTTGAGTAATTATTTTGTCATCTTGTGATATAGTTTAACAAAGTGGCGCCATTTTATTTTCCAGCGTTGAAGCAATCTATCCTGTACATGATCCTATTGCTTTGCAAGACAAGAGAGTCTACAGCCTCATTCAGTATGCCATGAAGGTCAGTGGAATTTGTGCATTTTTACTTTTGTGTCCTCAGCATTCAAATAGCCCCTAAAACATGTTAGTCTTCTGGGAACTTTTTAGTTGATGTACTTTATTTAGAATAAACCTTTTTAATAAATTGTTTTTGTTTCTTTGTTGTTGCAGGTTGAAAAGACTATGTTTGAAAATGCCAACAGCAGAGAAAACTACTACAAGCTTCTTGCCCAGAAGATTTATAGCATCAAGAAGGAGTTGGAAGACAGAAAGAAGATCAAGAAGAGCTTCCCTCATGGCTCTCCACAGAGCAATATGATGGGGATACCAGTCCCTCAGCAGCCACCATTTTCCAGCAATTTTCCACTTTCTTCCACTCCCTCAGTTCCCAATGCAGGGTTTGCAAATACAAACTCCAACATGAAAATGCATGATGTGGCAGGTATGTAGTAGTTAGTATTGTTGTTTATTTGTTTTTACTGTGCTGTTGCTATTGCCATTTTCAAACAATTGCTCAATTTATTTTCAAACAAAAAGGATTTAGAAAATAGATTAATTGCTGAATTTTTATTTCTGGTTCATGCAGCTGTAGATCAGGGTCTCAGCTATTAGCAGTACGTTGCACAGTCATTATCTATTTGCCATTTGGTCCAGCTATAATCTAATCAGCTCTCTTCATCAAGCTCAAAGCTGTCGTAGTATTTTGCCTGTTAATTGCTGAGTGTTGTGGCTTCGGATTCTTCAATACGCTGTTTCCTGAATAAGCCTGAGGACCTTTTTCGAACGAAAAGTATCTGTAGATGTCGCACTACAATCTAAAGAAGCGCCAAACTCCTCCTCGTCCAAACTGTTCCAAAGAATCTACCAAGAAAAGGAGGTATTTAAACCGTGATGAAGGTGAATTAAGTAAGTGTTGTTTTTTTTATAGAGAACTTATACATGAGAATGCCTAAAGTAAGTTAGAGCCATTTAGGGATAAATTCCTGCTACTGTACTGTGCAGCAATAGTGAGGTCTCTTGTTTTATGCCTGATTAAAGTTAAATTTCTGCTTGCCCAAATACCCATACCCGATGTAATTTTAAGTGCCACCATAATATAAACGCCAGCCAGCGACTCACCACATTAAATTAGTCATTAACAGGAGTGCCACACTTCCTCCTGAATTATTTTTGGGAGGCGCTTAAGTAATTACGACCCACGTGGAACTTTTGCAACTTTTGCAACTTTTGCTTTACCCTCCGATATCTAATGTCATCCAAGCAGACTTCTCTGAAGATTTTTTTTATTCCAACAACAGAACCTTTAGTATCACAGTGGACTTTTCAGCCAGCAACACCAGGTTTGAAATCCAAGAAGCACAGGGTTAGGAGGCCAAGGAAGAATTCTATTGGTCCTAGTTTTCCTCTTCACCTGCTAATTTCCTTCTATATTCTTCTGCTGGTACTCCATCCGTCAGTCCTTCTGCTGGCACTCCAGTCTATCGCCTGCCACCCTCCCTCTATCCTCTTGCCATGCCCTTGGGGAGGTGGGTGGGAGCTTAGCTACTACTACACCTTTCCCTGGTTAGCTAATACCTGTACTGCTGCTGACTAATCCTCTGCCCATGCGCCAACCCAACCCCTCCACGTGTTCGTCATTAACCTCAGTTAATGCTCCGCCTTAACCATCATTTAATAACTGAACCAGCTTGGCAGGTTGGGTCCTGGGCCAAGGCCCCGCCCATGGCCATACCCCCTCCTCCTATTAACCTGCTCAGCTTGGGGGTCATATGGCGGGATTCTACCCACCTAAAGCCGCTCTGGCTATTGATGCTCCCTCACCCATAGTTCACTACTACGCGACCCTTTACCGGCTGCTCCCTAGCCACCCCTTACCTGCCGCAAATAGCTTTATCCCACCCGCATGGCATCTGTAAATATCGGGTGCGCGATAGCACCCGTCATCCCCGGAGGGAGAAAGTGTAGTGGAGTGTACTTGCTATCCTCCTCTCTGACTGTTCCCCCACCCGGTGTCCGTCCTGCCAGTCTCGCTATGAGTGCCGGGAGTTGCCTTTCCAACTCCCTGGCTACCGCCCTCTTGACACGCTGGTCCTCATCGACCATCTCTGACCCTCTGCTGGTTCCTTCATCCGACATACCTCCCGGTTCGTCCGGCTGAGCTTAGCTGCTACTACTCCTTTCTTTGGTTAGCTAATGCCTGTAGTGCTACTGACTAATCCTCTGCCCATGCGCCAACCCAACCCCTTCACGTGTTTGTCATTAACCTCGGTTAACGCTCCGCCTTAACCGTCATTATGCTAGACATTTTTAAAATTCATCACAGAAGTGTCCAAAGATGGCTCAAAGATGAGCTGGATACTATCAAGCACCCACACCGTGCTAAGTGATGCAATAAAAAGGGCCAAGGGAGAAAGGTATCTTATTTCCATGAAATAGATTTTAAGTTGTTACAGAACAACGTGAAGAAAAAAAAACATGCCTGTATCCTCTCAAGCTCTTAAAATAAAGGCTTTAACCCTCATAAAAACTATAGTATCTGTTTTAAAGCTTATGATGGGTGGCTTAAATCATTTATGTGCCGCTGCAATTTAGTTTTGCGAGCCAAGACCTCCATGGCACAAGAATTGCCTAAAGATTTAGAAGGTAGAATCATGGAGTTAGGAGGCAGGTTAAACGTATACGAGATAATGGTGATTTTCCATTTGATTTAATTGGTAACACAAAATCTGAAAAATGTCGGTTAACAGCAGTTTTGTCGCGCACATCAACAGGGGCTATGCTTCCTCCTAGGGTAATTTTTAAAGGTACTACTCCTAGATGGACAACAAATGTGCTGGGATCACAAGGCACAGTGGTAGGTTATCAGAAGAAATCCTGGATGGATGAAAAGTTAATGCTAATATGGATTTCAGATATTTGGGTAAAATACACGAAGAAGAGGCCATCTTTACTATTTCTTGATACCTTCAGTGCACACTTGACAGATCACTTGATGTCAGTATTAATAAACCATGTAAAACTTCCATTCGAAATTCATGGGTTCAGTACATTCTTAAACACTCCAATGATGAGGTGATTAGAAAACCACCTAAACAACTTGTAGTTAACTGGATTGAAGAAGCTAATACAAAGCTAAATTCAAATCTTTGTATTGTAAAAAAATCATTTCTAGTCACTGGGCTATCAAATGCTCATGGCAAAGAAGAAGACCACTTGATAAGAAATGATGAAGTCAGAAAAGAAATAAATGCAATTATTGTTGAAGTTTTGGGGGAAGTTAATATGGGTTTTCATGAGCCAGAACCCACAAATGACGACCCATTTGAAAGTAAAGGTAATGATGAATCAGATTCTGGTTCAGAAGGAGAAACGAATGTAAACATTATTCCTGGAATAATGTTTACATTCGTTTCTCCTTCTGAACCAGAATCTAATATATATAATGGTCACAATGGCTACGTACTTATACTTTTAGAAATGGAGTGCTGGAGCTGGATTCATTTTTTTAAGTGTTTCATATGTGCACAGGCTCACGAGCCATTTGTGCTCAAGCACATCACTAGTAATAATAAATGAAATGAAAATGAATTATTATAAATAATAAAATAAAGGAAATAAAGAAAGTAAAATAAAATAAACAACCAAACAAAATAAACGATGATATTTTGTAAGCTATTTTAAGTGGAATCCAGATGAGCCAGCCACATCTGGTTCAAAGTTAACCCACAGTCTAAATTGCTGTTGTGTTTGGATCTGTGAATCCAGATGGCTTCATAGTTCTTCTCTTCCAATAGTTGGATTCTTGTTCAAGCACTTCTGTACCATCCCAATTCACACTGTGTCCTGTATCCCAGGCATGAACTGCTACGCCATTCCTTCGGTCACCAATCTTCACAGCACACTTGTGTTCACTAGCTCTCTTCTCAAGTGACCTCCCAGTCTCACCAAAATGTAGACTGCTTCACAGTCCATGCAAGGGATCCAGTATACCACTTCCTTCCTCTTCATGTCTGATATCGGGGTCTAACGCATGTGAGTAATGGTCCGATTCATTGTGTGACGGAAGCTCTAGTTATCAACAGAGTAGAGCATTGTTACAGTCTCTCTTAGGTAACTTAGTTCCTCCTTTACAGTAATGTCATCACATACTATCTCTGCTCTCTTAACGAGGCATTTCACTGTTCCTGACTTCACACTCGGATGGTGATGTGAGGTGTAATGTGTATGCAAGTCAGTGTATGTGGGTTTACAATAGACTTTGGTGATAAATTCTCCTTTATTTCTTTTAACAGATACATCCAGAAAGCCAATCTTGCCGTCTTCTTCCACTTATTTGGTAAACTGAATACTTCCATGCTGGTTGTTGAGATGGCTTGAAATTCGTTTAGACTGCCTTCCCCATGGGGCCAGATAACAAAGGTGTTATCTACGTAACTAATCCTTGCTATTCTGCAAGTAGCTATAGCTCATTTCTCAAATTGTTCCATATATAAGTTGGCAATCACTGGGGAAATAGGTAATCCCATTGCTGCACCGGCTATCGGCTCAAAAAAATTGGTCCTCAAATATAAAGTAAGTTGTGAGTAGGCAAAGATCTGTGAGTAGGCATATGTCTGGAATAGATACAGCTGTTCAATTGTCAAGTGTATTATCATCTTTAAGAATGCACATTATGCATTGGAGGGCTTTATCCAGTGGGACTTTAGTAAAAAGACCGGTAACATCAAAGCTGACCGTTATATCTTCTTCTCTGCTGGTTCTTTCTTGATTATTTTCACAAACTCAGCTGAGTTCTTTACATAGGACTTGGTTTTATCGTCTAGTGGTGATAGGACTCTGGCTAGTTATTATGAAGGGTCAGAACTTGGTAATTGTGATGATAAAGCACTTTCAATCCATTAGTTACGGCTCCTCTCCGGAGAGGGAGGTATTTCCAGTCGACATCTAAAAGGTGTTCTTATGGCACATAATTGGTGGTCTGTTGAGTACGAGACTGAAGCAAGTGGTACCACTCAACAGTATAAAGGTAAAATGTGAAGGTCTTGGAAGTCGAGGGTTGTCGTAGCTCAGTGACTAGAGCACCAGTGGCTAAAGCCAAGGGTCCTGGTTTCGATTCCCTGGTGACAACTGAGATTTTTTTCACATTTTGCATTTGCTTCTCTTTAGACCCCTTAAGTGAGGAAGTTTCAAATCTAGGGAAAGAGGTGCATCAATTTACCATTCTGCTAGTAAAAGTTACAAAATTGTTCATCAGAAATACATAAAAACATGCAATTCAGCTGGCACACAAGTCAAGTATCATGCTTATAAGTATTTCCCGTAAAGTTTTGCCTCATATAAGTTCAAGACTCCCTATTGTACTGATGTGTGTTGTTACTAAGAAATTTTTTCAAGTACTGATAAGGAATGCTGTTGCACAATCAGAAAAAATTTGACGATCATGTGACTAATGAACAGAAAGAGAATGCATGATTATCTTGCTAGCAATATAAAGGCATAAGAAAAATTACATCCATTGTCAGCCTCTCATTCTTCTGATTACAGGGCTTGGTCTCTTAATGCTAGCTAGCTCAAATGCAAATAATCCATACTGTACATTAATTCTTACTAGGTCAACATTGATATCATCACAAGCAGAATTCCACTCAGCAATCATAAAAGCTTTGCTGTCTGTTATTAGCTAACAGTCAGTCTAATTTGGGTTTAATTTATTTATTGTGTGTGTGTGTGCTATATTATAATCAGATCCTAAACCCCATGAAAAGGATAATTTTTCAAGTGACATCGTATGGGCAGTAGTGGACAAGGAAAGCATCAAACGAAAAATCGCCCACATTCTACTGGAAGGACTTCCTGAATCTGGAAAAACGACACTGTTAGATCGTCTACTGAATAAGCCACTATGTGAACGGTACTCCTCCAGTGACATGTGTAAGAGAATAATAACCGTGGAAATTGGCCCCTCCTCCACTCACACTTCATGTTACGCCTGTGACGACAACACGTGGACAGTAACTGATTTTGATGAGTCCATGGTCTCCCAGCTGGATAGTTGCAAGCAGGTTGCTTCACATATTTCAAGAGAAGATATAGATGATTTCTTGCAGCATTACGAAGGTGCTTCATCTGAGCTTGTGTCTGACTTCGAGTGTCATGTGAAAGAAGTGCTTGGCAAACACAACATAAAAAATATTGTTGATTTGCAAACCAGATGTTCTCTTTACATCAGGGACACTGGTGGACAGGTGGAATTTCAAGAGAGCCTTTCCCTCCTTATTGTTGGTCCCTCTGTTTTCATCTTTGTCTTGAGAACAGACATTGACATTAACGCAAAGATCACCATCCAGTACAGATTAGCTACTGGTGAAATTAGCAACAAGTACACATCTTCTATTTCTACAAAAGATGCTCTGATTCAATTTTTAACCAGTGTGTCTGCTATACAGACAACCGAAGAAGGAGTGCATGAAGTAGATGGTACCTCAGTGTGTCATAATATTTATTGTAGGCACGCACATTGATAAGCTTGGTTCTGGAGCTGACTCTGTTCTTGACAACATTAACAAAGAATTACATGGTATGATAGACGATTTAAATTTTTCTCCTATAATTTCTTATGCTGATGGACATCTGAACAAAGTAATGTACGAGATAGATAATACTAGTGAAGGAGATGAAAAATTTCTGAATCTTCGCACTGGTATACATAACTATGTTAGTGGCAAGAGTGAATTTTCGGTTAAATATCCTTATAGCTACCTCTTACTATGTCTTGAACTGCAACACATAAAGGAGGCTATTTTGTCCATGGATGATTTCAAGAAGTTAGCTGCCAAGTTTTTCATTGAAGAAAATGAAATTGGGTATTTATTAAATTTTTTACAGTTTAGGGTAGGCATTATCCAACATTATGATGTTGAAGGCATTTCAAATATCATAATTATAGACCCCCAAATTCTCTTTGACAAAATCACTAAACTTATACTTAATACTTTTCTACTCAATCCAAATTTATCCAAGGATCAACAAAAAAGTTTTGTGAGAGGGGTATTCTAGAATTCTCAGCTTTTGAAGATGTACTTAATGAAAATGACCAGATAACGTCTGAACAGTTTCTATTGTTCCTACTTCATCTCCGTATAGCTGTTCCAATCACAGACAAGATGGGAGAGTAAGGTTGGGCGATATACCGGTATATAGTCATGATCGCGGTATCTGTCAATAACCGTCTGGCGGTATCGTGTTGGCTAGCAATATTGAAATATTGAAAATCTAGAAAAACCGCCGAACTTACCTGCGCGCGCATAATGCGCGGGAAGTGACGCGCACGCAATAGTCTAGCCGCTGTATTTTTATTCTCTTGCAAGAAGTAAGTACGGCAGACCCTGCGACGAGAGTACCGGAGCTACACAAGAAGCCTGGAAGCAAGAGTCAAGTGTGGAACTATTTTGGCTTGGAAAAAAAGGATGGAGAGTTTCAGAAGGGGACTGCAATTTGTCGCACTTGTTATCGAAGAGTGGCAACCGAGAATGGGAACACTAGTAACTTGCTTGCACATTTGCGCACTACCCATAGCAATCTTCACTTGCATTTAAAGGAGGCTATGATGAAAGAATCGCTAGCAACACTAGGAGTGTCAACTTCAAGGAAGAGGCCTGCTGATCAACTGTCACTTGCAGAGTCAGTGGATAGAGTACAGGGAGATGCTAACCTTTCTTTCGAAAAACTTGTAATTGGACCCATAATTCTCCATTTTATCCTCATAATTCAAAGTTTCAATATTTTCTTTTCCATTTCAAAGTTTCAATATTTTCTTTTCCCATCCTTCAAAGTTTCAGTAAATTTTTTTTTTTTCCCCTCATCATTTAAATTTTCAATGATATTTTTTTTATAATTTTTTTCCTCATCATTCACAGTTTGGCTTGTCATTAGATATCATCATTAAAAATTCTTGCTGTTAATTTTTTTCCTAAATAATTAATAATATAAAAAATATTCAATATATAGTCATATCACAATATTGTCCTGCCAAAATATCGTGATACAATATACCCCAATATCGCCCAACCTTATGGGAGAGCACAAATATTTTATTCCATCAGTTTTGAATCATGTTCCGATTGATTCCCTAGCTATTACATTTCAGCTTGGTCATTGTCCTAAAGGTCTGTTTGGTATGATGATCACTTATCTCCTGAATCCAGAAGTTAGACAGGAGCTTACTTTTGACTTGTCAGAAGACCACATATACCAAGACCAGGTATCTTTGCTGGTGAATTCCTCAGAAGATGTCGACATAATCTGCCTCAGGAGTCATCTTTCTTATTTAGAAGTGGGTGTCGTGCTGGAGAATTACTCGACGTCAGCAATCTCGTCTGAGTTGTGTGCTCCAAGAGGTAATCCACCTAGCATTACATGCTGTAAAATTTGAAAAACATTGGAACAGTAGTGGTAAAACTAAGATTAGATTCTTCCCGGGCAGTGCGAGTACTGTAAGTAGGGATGGCGAAAAAATTATAAATGAATAAAAAGGTCCAACTGGCTTGAAACTTTGGACACTGCTTCAGAAAGCTTCAACCTACAGAATAAATATATTAATAAAATAAAGAAGTCAAAAATTAAAAATAATCATTTTTTATGGTAAGAGCCGTCCTTAAAAGAGCATCTGTTCTAGAATCAAGAGCATGAAAAGCCTTAGTGTTTGGAGCAAGTCCAAGACTGACAATGAAGATTATTTTTCAATGGCAGCATTGCTCATGTGTGCATGTCACTGGCCGTGTGATCCTTGTAGCTGGAAGCTCTAAATATCTTGAACCATTAATAAAGCCCAGGATTGAAGTTTCTTATACAGCAAAGCTTGTCTTGAAACTTTATAAAGAGCACTGACAGTGGCTATAGTCAAGCGCTGGATAGCCGAGAGCGACTGGGCCCTGACATAGCTACTTGGCTTACCTGTACTGCGTCAGATCATTTGACAAAATTAACCAGATGTTGTCCATGACCTGAAGCTATTTCAAGCTCTGAAATTAACTCTTCATTGTCAGTAATCTCCAAACTCATAGCATGATAGATGAACAAACAGACAGGATGACTGCTATGCCCTCTCGCGCATGTGCGCTGAGGGTTTATAATAATATAATTATTTTTAGCTATAGTAGATAACATGTTAATGAATTAATAGCACTTTTGCAGTGAGAAATTTCACTTGGCTTCGCCTTGTCTTGCACCACTTGTGCTGTTAACCCCAAGTTTAGCAGCTTTTCATGTTATTATAACTCCAAATATGCTCTCTCTTTTTTTTAGAATTAAGTATGTCTTATAATTTAAATATTGTAAATGCATTTAGATTGAGATCTGGATATTTGCTTCATGTTTGAATATTAGGTAAAGTGATTCCTGAGAAGCACAAGTTCACTGATGAGGTGACATCTGCAATATTTAATAAAAAAAGCATCAGAAGAAAGATAGCTAATATTCTACTGAAAGGACTCCCTGGATCTGGCAAGACATCGTTGTTGGATCGTCTCCTGAACAGGCCACTTCGTGTGTACTATCCCTCTACTGGCATGTGTGAGAAAATAGTAATAGTTCAAATAGGCCCCTCCTCCACACATACTTCAGTTTACACCTGTGAAGACAACACATGGAAAGTCACTGACTTTGATGAGTCTGTGGTTTCTCAGTTAGACAGTTGCAAGGTGTTCATTCCACAGAGAAGCAGCGGTAGTCCACGACTACGTCTTCGACATCACAGAGCAAGTGCATCCAAGCAAGACCAGCCAGTGTCTGACATCGAGCACCATGTGAAAGAAGTCCTTGAAAGACACCAGATCAAAAATATTGTAGATTTGCAAACCAAAAATTCTCTTTACATCAGAGATACAGGCGGACAGGTGGAATTTCAAGAGAGCCTTTCTCTTCTGATCTTTGGTCCTTCTATTTTTATCTTTGTCATGAGAACTGACATTGACATTCATACAAAGAACATCATTCAGTACAGATCAGACAATGGAGAAATTATCAACCAGTATCAATCCTCTATTTCTACAATGGATGCTCTCATTCAATTCCTTACCAGTGTTTCTGCCATACAGACTACTGAAGAAGGTGTGCTTGAGATGGTTTCCTCAGTGTGTCACGAGCCTATTGTCTTTATAGTAGGTACACATATTGACATGATTGGTTCAGAAGCTCAATCAGTTCTTGACAGCATCAATCTAATGCTTCACGAAATGATTTGTGAGAGAAATTTCTTCCATTTAGTTCGTTATTCTAATGGTCCTTTGAACACCGTCATGTATAAGGTAGACAATACTAGCAGTGAAGACCAGCAGTTTCAGAAGCTTCGCTCTGATATCAACAAATTCATTCACGATAGAGATGAGTTTTTGATTGAATATCCTGTGAGTTATCTTCTCTTCTGTCTGGAACTACACAGTATTCACGAGACTGTCTTATCGATGGATCGTTGCAAGAAATTGGCAGCCAAGTTATATATTGAGGAAAAAGAGATGGGGTCACTTCTTCATTTCCTTCATTTCAGAGTAGGTATTATCCAGCACTATGACATTGAAGGTCTATCAGATGTCATTATTAAAGAGCCTCAAGTTCTCTTTAACAAAGTCACTGAACTTATACTGCAAACTTTCTTGTCATCTGGATCTATACCAAAGAGTCAGCAAGACAGTTTCTGCAAGAGAGGAATTTTAGAAGCTTCTGTTTTTAAAAATCTTTTGAGTGAGAAGGACAAAATTACACCAGACCAGTTTCTCAAGTTTCTTCTTCACCTTCGTGTGGCTGTTTCTATTACCGACAAGAAGGGAGTGCTCAAATACTTCATACCTTCAGTTCTGAATCATGTCGAAAAGTCTTCATCAGATTCACTTGGCACTGTTATTGCTCCTCTTGCTATCAATTTCAAACTTGGTCACTGTCCTAAAGGTCTGTTTGGTATGCTCATTTCTTACTTATTGAATCCTGAAGGAGATCAAACTCTAACATTTGACTTGTTAGAAGACCATATATATCAAGACCAAGTATCTTTGCGGGTGAATTCTTCAGTAGATGTGGACCAAATTCGCCTCAGAAGTCATCTCTCTCATCTTGAAGTCAGTGCTGTTCTTGAGAATTACCCTCCAAATGTGTTAGCTCTTAAAAGAACAACTTCACCGAGTGAAGTTTGTAGTAAACTTCGGCAAACATTCGATACCTGTCTTCAATCATCTCTAAATAAGTTGCACTATGACTATGGCAAAGTGGAACCTTATTTTAGTCTGAAATGTCACCTTGAGAATTGTTGTGGACTGCATGAAGTCAAATTTGAAGCTAGATCGTGGGCTATGCACTGCAGTGCCCACAATATACGAATAGCTCCCTCAGAACCTGGAATGTTTTGGTTTGATGAAGGTAGGTAATGTTTAAATAAATTTAATACTTTATGATTATAATAATATGTATTATTCTTTAGAATCCTCTACTCATTCAAAATCTTCACTAGCTGAGACAAATATTTCCAAAGTACCAAGTAAGTTGGTTAACATTACTATGAAGGACTTTGCTAACTTTTTTTTCATTACTATAAATAGTAGACTCAGACCAAGTTGGCACCAGTAGTGAAGAAACTCCGTCTCTGGATGCTTCTTTAAGTGATGTCAATTCTACTCAAATACCCCACAAGACATCCTCAAAGGATGTCAAATGTATGTTACTGTGTTGTATATTGTGTTTGTTGATTTATTTGTTTCAATTTTTAAGTAACTATTAACTGTGGTCTCATGAACCAGACCCTTTTTACCGACCGAGCGGTGAAGGAAAGGGTCTGGTCACCATCCATACAATGTTTTGTTCTATGGGAATGTATTAATGTATTTCTTTACTTCCTGTCAGGGTGGTGTGGTCAACTTGAAAGTGTTTGGCTAAATTGGTTTTGCAGAAATTTGCTAAAAAAATGGATATACCAGCATTGCTTTGGTCATCACAAAGTAGAGACAGCAAGAAAAGTACATGCTAGCCCTAAGAAAAAAACCCTGAAGACTATAATATAGAGCAAAGATATTCTCTGAGACAGTTGGAAGTGATACTAATAATCCCATTCCTTTATAAAATATATACTTTAATTAATTTATTTGTAGCTAGCCCAGCAGCAAATCCATCCATCCATCCATCCATCCAGCAGCATCCTTTATTCATTTCCTTTAAGGCATCATCACCATAATATGTCCTAAAACTTAGTTTCACTCATCAGCAGATCACCATAATATGTCTCTAAACTGATAGAGGTAGGGAGCTTAGGAAGAGCCGATACTTGAATTTCTACAAGCTATTTCACCTGCAGAGCTTCAGCTGTGCAATTCTATATACTTACTCGTCTGCGTACCTGTGGGTACTTGTTAAATTACACTCAACTGGATTTAAACAACAACCCGCACCCTGTAAGCTATACACGCTAACGTATTCTTCTCCATGAATCGCTGTATTTTCACCGGCTTTTTTTTTAAAACATACAGTATTCAATGAAGCAGTAAAGGTGCGAACCCTCAGCACTATTAAACACTACCTAGCTATTGCAATGTAATCTCCTTCCAAAAGAACAAGCAATCTGTTAGCTATTTTAATGAGGCATCAAAATATTTCGACCAATGAAAATGGTACATGGAAACGCAGTCTTCATAAGAGAAGAAGCTAAACTAGCCAGAAACACTCACCGATATGCATTTTCAATGCGAACCTTCACTTCTTTCAACTCTGTTAACTTCCCTGAGCATAAATCAAACTACACTGCTGGCTGCAAGAAATTATTTGCTCACGTGATTATGACGTGACGCTAGGAGACGTTGCCCATAAAAGCTGGTACTTACCACAGAACTGAAAGCTTCACATTTTCTAAACGATAAGCCCGAAATAAAAAAAAAGTAGCACAATAAATGGTCCTAATCTTAGTCCTGAGTAAGTTCATTCCTAAATCAACTGTTAATTGTCAGTATTCTCTAAAATCAGAGCATGACAGACAGACAAACAGACAGACAGACAGACAGGACAACTACTATAACCCTCTCGCGCATGTGCGCTGAGGGTTAATTAGGAAATGATAGACTTGAACAGCCAACAGCCATAGTGTAAATACGTTGAAAGTGTGCAAGGGCTACTTTGATCTTTGAATATGTAGCTATTCGTACTCTTCTTTTACTTTAGAAATTTTTAGGTCTACTAATCAATATAGCTAATGGGGAATATTGTATATATAATGAACCAATTATGACACTGAAATCAACAGACCACATCTTCTACATAAAGTATTGACTTTTGAGTCTGAAGGTAGTAATGTTGATATTTTTACAATTTTCTCATAATTATATAACAAAGAGTCCTGCATTCTTAAAGTGGTGAAAGTAGTGATGTTATAATTATATACACTTACTATAGGTGACGAATCTTTTAGAGGATCCAGCTCATATACAAGTGACAAGATATCTACTGATCTGAGACCAAGTAATAATACAAGTGGAAATGATATCAAATGTTTGATTGAATTATTGCATGATAAATATTTGTTTCAGGTCCTCCACAAATGAAAAACTTAATCGTGTTGACTTGGACTAACAAAGATGGCCAGACTGAAACTCTGAGACTGAGAGATGACATGATTTCACGATGGCGAGATGTCGGACATTTGGTGGACATAAGTGCATCTCGATTGGATGGTATTTCGGCTCATTGTCTAGGAGATGTAAGGCAGTGTTGCCAAGATGTTCTACAAGAATGGATCAATCGTGGATCATCTGATTACCCAGCAACATGGGAGGGTCTGTTGAAAATACTGAGGAGTCTTGAACTGAATTCATGCGCAGATTCTTTAGAAAGAGCGTTACAGTGCATTTGATTTCATTAGCACCAAAATTACACGTAACATGAACATTTTGCTGTTTTATTGCTATACTTGCTATTAGTTATTATCTGTCAATAATTCATAGAATGCAATGATCTAAAAATTGAATATATATATATATACAGAGGTGCACCGATAATTTATCGGTTTATCGGCCTACTTTTTCGATATCGGTATCGGTCGTCAACACTACCCGCCGTACCTATATAATTAACCGATAGAAAAAAATTCGTACTCGCCGTGTGAACACTGAACGGATGAGTTCTGCTTGCTCCTAGACGGCGTAAAGACAAAGAAACTTAACTACGATGTCTAAAAAGAGGTGGCCAATTTGGCACTACTTTGTTCCTGACACTGAAGACTCTAGACTAGTACCATTATACTTTTAATTATGTAAAAATTAAATTTTCAAAATTCAATGAATATATCTATCAGTTATCGGTATCGGCCTTGATTCTAGATAAAATATCGGTTATCGGTATATCGGTAAAATCTTCTATCGGTGCACCTATATATAATACTTATAGCACGAGTCAGAGTACAATATGGGAAAATATTTTACGAGCACGCAAAATATTTTCACGAGCCAAAGGCGAGTGAAAATGTGGCGTGAGAGTAAAATATCATTCCCATATTGTACGACGAGTGTGATAAGTGATTTATTGCTGCCTTGATATTTTTTCTCAACCGGTTACAATTCAATTTTCATTGATTTTACTCGCTACGCGCATGCGTAGTGTACCGTACAATATAAACCGTACAATATGGGAGAATACAGAACGCTCGCGTGATGCGGAAATATTCAAGTAAAAATATCAAAGCTGCAATAAATACATATATAATATATATTACTTATAGCACGAGTCAGAGTACAATATGGGAAAATATTTTACGAGCACGCAAAATATTTTCACGAGCCAAAGGCGAGTGAAAATGTGGCGTGAGAGTAAAATATCATTCCCATATTGTACGACGAGTGTGATAAGTGATTTATTGCTGCCTTGATATTTTTTCTCAACCGGTTACAATTCAATTTTCATTGATTTTACTCGCTACGCGCATGCGTAGTGTACCGTACAATATAAACCATACAATATGGGAGAATACAGAACGCTCGCGTGATGCGGAAATATTCAAGTAAAAATATCAAAGCTGCAATAAATAGAACTTATTACATGAGTCAGAGTGTAATATGGCAAAATATTTCATGAGCAGGCTAATTTATTTTCAGGAGCCAGAGGCGAGTGAAAATAAAGCTTGAGAGTGAAATATCTAGCCATAACACTCTGATGAGTGTAATGGAGTTGTTTATTCTAACCTAGATGTCTTCACTACTGTAGTTTGTACTAGGACCTTAACTCACACATAGAGTTGGCTGTAGGGGTTCCCCAAACCCCCAGCCCTTATTTTAGCAGCTGCTCTAACGGAAAGCAGAAAAGTGTTGAACTTGACCAGTTGCTATAACTGCAAGGGTGATGAGCTTGCACAACACAGCCTGAAATAACAGACTTCATGGTCACTTACCTAAAAATATCATTATGAAAATATCTAGGGTGGAATATAGTACTTAATACATGAGTCAGAGTGTGATATGGTGAAATATTTCATGAGCTGCAGGCCTCTGGCTCTTGAAAATAAATTAGCCGGCTCATGAAATATTTCACCATATCACACTCTGACTCATGTAATAAGTACTACATATATATATACATATCAAGTAATACATACAAAATCACTGATTTGACTGATTAATTACTTTCGTCTAGCAAGCATCTAGATTTCTATGGCTTCCTGTCGTATTAGCTATGAGCTGAGCAAACCAGCAGAAGTTGGAAGTCTTAGTTAATCAAGCAGTATAGATATGACAGAGGAAAAAAAATTAGATAGGAGTTACTTTAAGGTTGTTTGCTCCAAGTAGTGATGTGTCTCACCTGCTGTGTATACTGCAATGGTAAGTAGGAGAACATGCAGTCTTACTTATTCATATCTGGTTAGGCTCCAGAAATATCACCTAATGTACTCCAGAGGCCCTTTTCAATGTGTAATCGCCCTAGCATGACAAATACTGACTCACCACGAGTCCTGGGCCATTTCCACTGTACATACTTCACAAATGCAAATGAAACTGATTAAACACAGTAACAGGGATTTGTCCAGGATTAAGGAACTCCATTGCTTGTTTCAGAACATCCATGCCATTCTCCACCATTGCAGGGGTGGTAGCTTTTTCGTAGAACAGTGGCAATAAGGTTACATTTTGCTGGAGAGTCAATTGCATGATTGCAGAGCTGCCATAGTAAGCTCATGATTACTTACCAGAGTGTGTGGCAGAATCAGAAAGCCTTTTATGACACTGAAGAGAATTAACTGGCCAATAGTGAGACTAGCCTGGGATTCATGCATGCCTATCCTGATCCTTTAGACTAGTGCCATAGAAAATAAGAGAAAAGCATATAATAAGCATATTGTCCATTCCTTTATTTATTTATACAATCACAACATTCCTTCTATCGTACTGTTCCTGTGCCTCTCTGAAAAATACTCTAACAACTGATTCTTCAGCCTAGTTTTGTTGATGACTATTTTAATACCTAAATCCTCAAGACGATTTACATAAAGAGTATGAATCTCAGATAGTTTGAAAAGAAAAGGTCCAGAATACAAGCTTGCTCATTGTAGCTTAAACAAACACTTTAGGTTCATTTAACTTCTCATTCAGGTTTCATACTTGACTTCCTGGTGTGATCTCCATAGCTATTTAGCAAATTGACCAATCAATTCAAATGATACTTTACATCCCTTGCAATTAGATCTCCTCATTCAATCCAAGAAAGATGCTGGATGTCCTGCAGCCCCACGATCATGGTTGGAAGAAAGTTGGCATCAGCTTCAAATGTTGATACCAAAAGGAGGTCACCTTCCTCTTGTCCATTGTCACAGAACAAGCTGTTTGACACGTCTATTTTCTGCCACTTAGTGTGTTCTCTCTCTCATTTCTGTGACAGGGGAGGTACATTTTTTTTTTGCCCTTTCTAGCTTGGTATTGCTGAAATTTCTTCTGGCAGGACTTGTGCCAACATGCAGAGTTAGCTTCAAAATCAGCAACTGTTACATCACTGCTAAAATAATTAAGTGAAAGTGCATTCAGATCTTGAAACTGTTTCACATTTGCTAAAATTGACACATAGGCCAAAAATTGACACATAGGCATCTATCCTACCACTTAAGTCATGGCTCTCTGATAGACACTTCACAGGCTCACTTGTTTCCTTCTGGCACATGATGCTGTGACTCCAATTCAGCTCTATTGAGGTTAATGATATGAAATTAATGTTGATATGTGCTAGTTAGCTGGGTAAATATCATAATCTTACCTGTTATGTAATGTTGGAGAAAAAAAACAAAACACAAGAAACATTAAGTTAGATAAGATCTCTCTACCGGTGTGTCATATCCGCAACACACACACACACACCATAGTTAAGAGAGGTCTGGTGTAAGAATTTGGCCAGCTTGTCTGTTACCACTTGCTGTATTCTATAATGAGCAAAGAAATCTGATACTTGCATGACTTTGAAGCCAATTATTTCCTCATAATTTGAAACAATTTTAATTTTTTGAGCCGAAACAATAAAACATAGTGAGATTACCTTTGCCGTATTAATCTATCTGACTTTGGTGAATTACATACTAAACATTTAGTAACAGCAAAAATTTATATAATTGGAAAAACCTGTTGTTTTTTTCTTTAAAATGACGGCCTTTGGTAAATTTAGCCACCACTAAGCAAAAATATTTTGCATGACCCTCTTTCAATTAATAAGTACACCTTTAGTGAGCCTTGTGGTAAATTTGGTGCTTTTATCCGCCCAGTAACAGTAATCCTAATAATTACCCCTAAGCCGGCAACCTGACTATGAATCTATATCAGTTGTTGTGATCATGTAAAATTCAACCAATAGCCTGTGGTTATCAGAATAAAATCTTCCCAACTGACAACAATTTGGAACTAGTCATAAGAGGGTGTTTGGTTCGAGAGAGGTGATAATGGATTTTCTATTGTAGGGAGCAAGTGGAAAGTTCACTAAATGGAAGTAATCAGCTTATTAGAGAGTTCACTATCAGAGGTTCCTCTGTAATGAGCAAGATTTAAATGTATTAAGCACAACACCTACCTGGGTTTGTGTAGTGCCACAATATCAAGCACATGTTAGGGCACAAATCATTATACCACCAGCAACACAATCAAATGTCTAGTTAGACCATAACTTCTACCCATTTTATTAATATATAAATCATCCTCTTGTCAATATTGACTAGAGATCCAATAATTTCATTGTACAATGTTTTGAGTAGTTTCTAAACTAGAAGACAGCATGTTATTAACTAACTAGTACTAACTCAGAGCACCGAGTACTACAATACCAGCTAACTGGAGAGCAAGTATTGAAATAGGACTCCAAATGTTCCAAACCTAGATTCTTCTGACAACGACGAATTATTTGCTAGCAGATTCCAGTGAAATGTTCCTTTATGATTGTATCCCAGTTCTATGGCTTGTGGTACCTCAACTCTTGCTCCATCTATAGTGTGGTCCGGACTAGGAATAAGTGGGCGGCTGTACCCAAATGGGTGGCTGTATCCAAGTGGGTGGCTGTATCCAAGTGGGCAGTTGTATCCAAGTGGGAGGCTGTATCCAAGTGGGTGACTGCTTCCATGCTCAATATTTACCGGGCTTCTAGTCTCATGAATAGAAGGATGAACTCTGCTTTCCAATTGATGATCACCACTCTCTGTGCTCATGCCACAAGATTCCAGTTTTCTACTTACTCCTGGCTCAGAATTGAGACCGCCATCTGCTTTATGGAATGTGTTATCCCAGCCATATTTTAATTTTGAAAAAATCCAGACGATGTTTGCGAATGAGGGGGAGCTGATAGAGTGATTGACTGGCTTTGGACCAGGATCCGTCTTCCACCACGAACGGGTCAACATAGGGACTTCAGGCAATTGAGGGATCGGTTGCAGTGATCTAGGACTTCCAAATACACGACCTTTAGTGTTGGTAGAGGCTGCTAGTTGTACAGTGGAGTTGGAGGTCCACATGGGGGAGGGGCTGCTGTCCAGCAGGAAACCAGGAAGGGAGGCCATTGATGAGGAAGAGGAGAGAGAGAGGAGAGGGAGGTCCAGTGGGTGTGGCACTTTCAGAGCAAAGCGAGTGAGCAGCAGCAAGCAGTGTGGAAACACACATCAGGTAAAGGGTGGCACCAGTAAAAGCAACCTGAAATAAATGAATTTAAACAGTATTGGATTTATAAACACAACAGAGGAAGAAGTAAAAACCAATAATTATGCCAGACAAGTGGTTTGAATCTGGCATGACTTGACAGGTCTGTTCAAGTAATTAAGTGGGCTAGAAATGAACTTCGATAATGGAAGCACCTAGGGAGTTAAAAAAAAAGCTAGAGCCAAAAACTCACGGAACTTGCCAGTAACTTTCTGGGAATTGCTATAAAAAAAAATGATACAAAGCGCTAAAGAATAGAAAAAACATTTTCCACTCTGCCCACACATGAGCTTAGTTTCGATACTGTGGGGACCACACCCCACATCAGTATTATTAACTTATTGCCAGACATTTATTCTGTATGTATGTTTGTATGTTGTTTGTGTCTTAGTTTCAATAGTTGTAGTAGCAGCTGTATTTGTATCATTTTTATGTTGCCTATGTTACTTGTTACAATTTGTGTGAATGCTTGTGCTCTCATTTGATTGGTTACTTTAATAATTCATTATCATCTCCGTGATTGGTCAGTTTTTCATTATATTCTGTTTTCTTGTGATCCCATTGGCAGTCTATAAAAGGGCTGACCAGGGACAGTCATGAGTTCTGACTCTTTGATTGAAACACTCTCACTCATTATCTATATTTGGATATATCAAAATTAAGTTAAAACTTGAACTGATGAGGAAACTATTATAGCATTGTTGGGTGGACCTAGCCAAAGAAGCAGAGGGCCCGACAAACCTGGTGGCAGCGGTTACGACCTACCGTCGAGAAGTGTAAAAATTCTGAAGAAGAGGGAAGATACCCTAAAATTGAGTGAGCAAGTGGAGAAATACTATAGTACTAACAGCCACACCCTCTGCTCCCTAGATCACTGACACAATAGTACTAACAGCCACACCCTCTGTTCCCTAGATCACTGACACAATAGTACTAACAGCCACACCCTCTGCTCCCTAGATCACTGACACAATAGTACTAACAGCCACACCCTCTGCTCCCTAGATCACTGACACAATAGTACTAACAGCCACACCCTCTGCTCCCTAGATCACTGACACAATAGTACTAACAGCCACACCCTCTGCTCCCTAGATCACTGACACAATAGTACTAACAGCCACACCCTCTGCTCCCTAGATCACTGACACAATAGTACTAACAGCCACACCCTCTGCTCCCTAGATCACTGACACAATAGTACTAACAGCCACGCCCTCTGCTCCCTAGATCACTGACACAATAGTACTAACAGCCACGCCCTCTGCTCCCTAGATCACTGACACAATAGTACTAACAGCCACGCCCTCTGCTCCCTAGATCACTGACACAATAGTACTAACAGCCACACCCTCTGCTCCCTAGATCACTGACACAATAGTACTAACAGCCACACCCTCTGCTCCCTAGATCACTGACACAATAGTACTAACAGCCACGCCCTCTGCTCCCTAGATCACTGACACAATAGTACTAACAGCCACACCCTCTGCTCCCTAGATCACCGACACAATAGTACTAACAGCCACGCCCTCTGCCCCTGATTACAGACAATCTACCTCTGCTCCCTAGGTAAAGGCAACTATGCCACACTACTCTGCTCTCTCATCACTGACACAATCACTTCCTGTTATAGAACACAACCACATTTCTAATCTCTAATCAGCCCAGTCCTTATTTACTCCGCAAAACCCTCTTACCAAAGATCCCCCAACTTTTGTCAGAAAATTGAACTTATGTATTGTGGACCATTTTCCATATTGAACTAATGTATTGTGGACCCTTTTCCGTATTGAACAGATATATTGTGGACCTCTGTCCATATTGAACTTATGTATTGTGGACCTTTTTCCATATTGACCTAATATATTGTGGACACTTTAATGGATATATTGTGGACCACAATCCATATTGAACTTATGTATTGTGGACCTTTTTCCATATTGACCTAATATATTGTGGACACTGTTCCATATTGAACTAATATATTGTGGACCCTTTTCCGTATTGAACAGATATATTGTGGACCTCTGTCCATATTGAACTTATGTATTGTGGACCTTTTTCCATATTGACCTAATATATTGTGGACACTTTAATGGATATATTGTGGACCACAATCCATATTGAACTTATGTATTGTGGACCTTTTTCCATATTGACCTAATATTGTGGACACTGTTCCATATTGAACTAATATATTGTGGACCCTTTTCGGTATTGAACTAATGTATTAGTACTGAGCTAATTGTGGACACTTTACCGTACTGAACTTTACCGTACTAAACTAGGTCCACAATATATAAGCTCCATATGGAAAAGGGTCTACAATACATTACTTCAATACAGAAAAGTGTCCACAATATATTAGTTCAATATGGAAAAAGGTCCACAATACATTAGTTCAATATGGAAAAAGGTCCACAATATATAAGTTCAATACGAAAAGGATCCACAATACATTAGTTCAGTACGGAAAAAGTTCCACAATACATAAGTTCAATATGGAAAAGGGTCCATAACATATTAGTTTAATATGGAAAAGGGTCCACAATACATTACTTCAATACAGGAAAGGGTCAACTTAGGCGAAAAAGATGAATAGAAATCCAGATTTCTATTCGTTTTTTTTTCGATAATAATAAGCTATTATTATAGTAAAGAACAACAAGATAAGAAAAAAACAATATTAGCTACTGTAAGCTATTGTTATTGGGACATTGAACTATCCAGACTTTTTTTTCCCTCTCCACATAGATAGAGAATGTTGTCATCAGACTTCATCTAAGAGGTATGGTAAAGTGTTCCAATCCATGGATTGGGACACCATCAAAGTTGATTCTCGTTCCACAAAACAACAAGCTTAAAGCTTAATGCCGTGAAAAAGCTATTCTGTTTTGCAGTGAACTAATTTCTAAAACTATAAATGAAGTGAACTTGGCAGGATAGCTGCAAAGAAGTATGCCCTCATCCTACCTTTTAGCTGTATTCCAATTTTAGGTTTTGGCTGAGCTGATTCTGAAAATCGAAGAACATTTACTCAGAAAATAGCTTTGCGTGTTTCTACAGTCTGGTCAGCTAGCAGCAGTTTTTGGCCATTAGCTTTTTTCTTAACTGAAAGCTGAAAGCTGAATGCTCAATTTTCTTACAGATTGTAAATCAGTTTTCAGCTTTTGATAAAACTGGATTTCCAAAGTTCCACTAAAAAATCGGGATTTGGAAAAGCTGATTTCTGAAATTTGAGACGAGTAAACCAGAAATCAGGTTTTCATTTTTCTGAAAGCCAATTGGCTGGTAGGGGAGCTCAAAGCTGAAATCGACTCTAAAAAATCATCTTTCAGCTGAATACCAAGCTAAAAAGCAGAAAACTGAAACTGGCTAAAACAACGCAAATCCGTTTTCGGGTTTCGGCGTTCAAATAGATCAAAATCTGATTTCACCCATAAAATTCGGGATTTGGAAAATCTGGTTTCTGAAATTCAGAGGAAATACATCAGAAATCAGGTTATCATTTTTCTGAAAGCGGATTGGCCAGATAGAACACTCACCACAACGCAAATCTGTTTTCAGGTTTCAGCGGTCAAATAGATCAAAATCTGATTTCTCCCATAAAATTCGGGATTTGAAAAATCTGGTTTCTGGAAATAACTCAGAAATCAGGTTTTCATTTTTCTGAAAGCGGATTGGCCAGATAGAGCACTCACCCTGGTTGTTGAGATGGTCTTGAAATTCATTTAGACTGCCTTCCCCATGGGGACAAAGGTGTCATCTACGTACCTAATCCACAGCTTAGTTGCTGTTCTGCAAGTAGCTATAGCTCATTTCTCAAATCATTCCATGTATAAGTTGGCAATCACTGGGGAAATAGGTAATCCCATTGCTGCACCGGCTATCGGCTCAAAAAAATTGGTCCTCAAATATAAAGTAAGTTGTGAGTAGGCAAAGATCTGTGAGTAGGCATATGTCTGGAATAGATACAGCTGTTCAATTGTCAAGTGTATTATCATCTTTAAGAATGCACATTATGCATTGGAGGGCTTTATCCAGTGGGACATTAGTAAAAAGACCGGTAACATCAAAGCTGACCGTTATATCTTCTTCTCTGCTGGTTCTTTCTTGATTATCTTCACAAACTCAGCTGATTTCTTTACATAGGACTTGGTTTTATCGTCTAGTGGTGATAGGACTCTGGCTAGTTATTATGAAGGGTCAGAACTTGGTAATTGTGATGATAAAGCATTTTCAATCCATTAGTTATGGCTCCTCTCCGGAAGGGGAGGTATTTTAGGTCGACATCGAAAAGGTGTTCTTACAGCACATAATTGGTGGTCTGTTGAGTACGAAACTGCAGCAAGTGGTACTACTCAACAGTATAAAGGTAAAATGTGAAGGTCTTGGATGTCGAGGGTTGTCGTAGCTCAGCGACTAGAGCACCGGTGGCTAAAGCCAGGGGTCCTGGTTTCGATTTAAGTGAGAAAGTTTCAATCTAGGGAAAGAGTTGCATCAATTTACCTTTCTGCTAGTAAAGGTTACAAAATTGTTCATCAGAAATACATAAAAACATGCATTCAGCTGGCACTCAAGTCAAGTATCATGCTTATAAGTATTTCCCGTAAAGTTTTGCCTCATATCAAGTTCAAGTCTCCCTATTGTACTGATGTGTGTTGTTACTAAGAAATTTTTCAATTACTGATAAAGAATGCAGTTGCACAATCAGAAAAAAATTGAGGATCATGTGACTAATGAACAGAAAGAGAATGCATGATTATCTTGCTAGCAATATAAAGGCATAAGAAAAATTACATCCATTGTCAGCCTCTCATTCTACTGATTACAGGGTTTGGTCTCTTAATGCTAGCTAGCTCATATGCAAATAATCAATACTCTACATTAATTCTTACTAGGTCAACATCGATATATCACAAGCAGAATTCCACTCAGCAATCATAAAAGCTTTGCTGTCTGTTGTTAGTTAGCAGTTAGTCTAATTTGGGTTTAATTTATTTATTTTGTGTGTGTGTGTGTGTGTGTGTGTGTGTGTGTGTGTGTGTGTGTGTGTGTGTGTGTGTATGCTATATTACAAGCAGATCCTAAACCCCTTGAAAAGGATAATTTTTCAAGTGCATCGTACGGGCAGTAATGGACAAGCAAAGCATCAAACGAAAAATCGCCCACATTCTACTGGAAGGACTTCCTGAATCTGGAAAAACGACACTGTTAGATCGTCTACTGAATAAGCCACTACGTGAACGGTACTCCTCCAGTGACATGTGTAAGAGAATAATAACCGTGGAAATTGGCCCCTCCTCCACTCACACTTCATGTTACGCCTGTGACAACAACACGTGGACAGTAACTGATTTTGATGAGTCCATGGTCTCCCAGCTGGATAGTTGCAAGCAGGTTGCTTCACATATTTCAAGAGAAGATATAGATGATTTCTTGCAGCATTACGAAGGTGCTTCATCTGAGCTTGTGTCTGACTTCGAGTGTCATGTGAAAGAAGTGCTTGGCAAACACAACATAAAAAATATTGTTGATTTGCAAACCAGATGTTCTCTTTACATCAGGGACACTGGTGGACAGGTGGAATTTCAAGAGAGCCTTTCCCTCCTTATTGTTGGTCCCTCTGTTTTCATCTTTGTCTTGAGAACAGACATTGACATTAACGCAAAGATCACCATCCAGTACAGATTAGCTACTGGTGAAATTAGCAACAAGTACATATCTTCTATTTCTACAAAAGATGCTCTGATTCAATTTTTAACCAGTGTGTCTGCTATACAGACAACCGAAGAAGGAGTGCATGAAGTAGATGGTACCTCAGTGTGTCATAAGCCTGTAGTATTTATTGTAGGCACGCACATTGATAAGCTTGGTTCTGGAGCTGACTCTGTTCTTGACAACATTAACAAAGAATTACATGGTATGATTCACAATTTAAATTTTTTTTCCTATAATTTCTTATGCTGATGCACATCTGAACAAAGTAATGTATGAGATAGATAATACTAGTGAAGGAGATGAAAATTTCTGAATCTTCGCACGGGTATACATAACTATATTCATGGCAAGAGTGAATTTTCGGTTAAATATCCGTATAGCTACCTCTTGCTATGTCTTGAACTGCAACACATAAAGGAGGCTATTTTGTCCATGGATGATTTCAAGAAGTTAGCAGCCAAGTTTTTCATTGAAGAAAATGAAATTGGGTATTTATTAAATTTTTTACAGTTTAGGGTAGGCATTATCCAACATTATGATGTTGAAGGCATTTCAAATATCATAATTATAGACCCCCAAATTCTCTTTGACAAAATCACTAAACTTATACTTAATACCTTTCTACTCAATCCAAACTTACCCAAGGATCAGCAAAAAAGTTTTTGTGAGAGGGGTATTCTAGAATTCTCAGCTTTTGAAGATGTACTGAATGAAAAAGACCAGATCACTTCTGAACAGTTTCTATTGTTCCTACTTCATCTCCGTATAGCTGTTCCAATCACAGACAAGATGGGAGTGCACAAATATTTTATTCCATCAGTTTTGAATCATGTTCCGAAGTCTCCATCAGATGCAGTGAATTCAAATATTGATTCCCTAGCTATTACATTTCAACTTGGTCATTGTCCTAAAGGTCTGTTTGGTATGATGATCACTTATCTCCTGAATCCAGAAAATATCCAGGAGCTAACATTTGACTTGTTAGCAGACTACATATACCAAGACCAGGTATCTTTGCGGGTAAATTCCTCAGAAGATGTTGACCAAATCTGCCTCAGGAGCCATCATTCTTATACAATAGAAGTTGGTGTCGAGTGGGAGAATTACTCGACTTCAGGAATATCGTCTGAGTTGTGCAGTAAGAACAACCCCAGCAAAGTGCTACTTTCAGGATCTGCAAAACTTTGGTTCGCTGAAGGTAAAGTAGCAAGTAGATGTTTGCAGATGTTATAATTATTGCATGTACAATTACAGAAACAAGCACATCTTCAACTTCTTCACTATCTGTTGCCAGCACTTCTACTGCTGTATGAAGTAAGTTCTTGTCCCATCATTTGTTAGTTTGCAGTTGTTTAATAAATAAGTGCACAGTAGCTAATGAGGTGAGAGTTTATAGTCTCTTTAGAACATTCTGATAATAATGTCACACATAAGGAAGTACCTCTTCAAAGTAATCATGATGTTATGGGAGTTTGCTCGACAATCTGGAGCAAGTTATAAAAAAAGGTTCAAGCAAGTTATTTTACTCTATTTTGGAAGCTACTATAAAAAATGTGCTTTTCACTGGCTACAATATACATACAAACATTGAGTGCACAATCTGGCACATTTCAGAACTTAACAAGAAGTCAACAGTTACTTGTCACAATAATGACTGACTTATTATTTTATTATATTGCTTTCAGCTCCTGCTTTTACATTGAAAAACTTGACCTTACTGAAGTGGACAGATAGAGATGGCCGGCCTCAAACTCTCGGACTGAGAGATGACATCAGTTGTCATTGGCGTGATGTTGGAGATCTACTGGAACTGGGTTCACCTAGTTTAGAAGGTATTGCTATTCATCGCCGTGATGATGTCAGACTGTGTTGTCGAGATGTTCTTCAAGACTGGTTGAATGATGGTTCACAATCTTATCCAGCAACTTGGGAGGGCATGTTGAATTTGCTGGAGGATATAAAACTTGCTTCTATTTCTTTGAAATTGAGATCAGCTCTCAATTTATTGTAGAATTACAAGTTCAAACAATTTTATCACATCTTGACAAGATTTTATTTTTTTTCTTTCTCTATTCATTCTCCTTCGCCTCACCTTACTTTAATGTTTACCCTATTAATACACATTCTTACTAATTATCATTGCCTCACAAACTTCTCAGTTACTCTAGGTCTTTGTTCTACCTAACAAATATCTCTATCTTTCAGTGTGTCTCATCTGAGTGGATATAATTATAGATAGATTGTTAGCTTAAATTAGGCTAACCTAGCTTGTCCTTCACTAGACTTAACCACTACAAGTTCAGAACTGGCTATCCTTTGAAAGGATAGCTAGTTCTGAACTTATACCGCGATTATATTATAGACTGTACTACTATAATATTAAAGTAGCTAATGAAAGTTTCATTGGCTACTTTCATTATTATATAGTCTAGTGTGACTTACACTTGCACAGTATGTACACTGCACAGAGCTAAGGACTGGTAAATTATTTTGACCGGGAAGTGGCTTCTTTACTTCACATCCATCAGCAGACCTAGATAAACCTAGTCAGAGGACTATAAAAGATATTACTGATAGAATGTTGGCCAGTGAGGAAGATAATGCCAGTAATAAATGGTCATCTGACAGTAATCAAGAAAATGATAAAGAAGAAGCAAGCTTGCCTTCTGTGGATCAGCTTGCCTATGGAGAAACCAACTCACAGACTAAGGGAGAAGAAGGGCAGGTTTAATAGTGGAGGGCAGGTTTAAGGATTTTAAAGGGAGGAACCTGAAGAAGACCAGAGTTGACACACATCTGAAGAGCCTCAAGAAATGTGAGTCAATCATATCAAATGCTTTCAATGCCTGGTTCTAAGCACTACTTTTTTTTTAACATAGATGTTTTCATCACATTTTTAGCTGTGTATGTGTGTGCATGTTTCATTCTACTCTTTTCTAATCATTTACTTGTATTCATGATTTAGTGTGTAGAAACATCCTCAAAATGACAAAAACTGAAGTTCCCCCAAATTTGAGTTTATTGATTTGACATTAATGAGGTGAGAGTTTATAGTCTCTTTAGAACATTCTGATAATAATGTCACACATAAGGAAGTACCTTTTCAAAGTAATCATGATGTTATGGGAGTTTGCTCGACAATCTGGAGCAAGTTATAAAAAAAGGTTCAAGCAAGTTATTTTACTCTATTTTGCAAGCTACTATAAAAAATGTGCTTTTCACTGGCTACAATATACATACAAACATTGACATGAAAGGAAAGTTCATTTACACACAACAAAACTACTGCTTGTTATTAGGTGGAAAAATATAGTTTCATGTGGCATTCCCCTTTCAGCTAATCTGGTCATGAGAAATTTGAAGTAGTACTTTGCCATTTGAAATATGTACAGTCAAAGTATTGAGCTGTTTTTATTATGTAGGTGGAGGACATGTGGCAGGCACATGTGATTAAACTCAGTCAGGAGATGCAGCCCAGGGTGGCCATTCATACATACTATAAGGTGATACAAGGTTGTATAGCGACACTGTTCAGTCATTAAGTCGTAGCTCCACTGGACAAGCCTCCGTATTACGAGGTGGAGCAGCTGTCCAGTCTGTCTGAGGCAGTGAGTTCCCTGGAAGACTCCCTCAGCCAGCACCAGTACTTGAAGGCTGTTCAAATCTTGCATGTCGCTCCCAAACAGTGGAATGGAGAGAAGGAGCTTGACACGCTGGAAGAGGAAGACAATGTCGACTGCTTGTTCTTCATTTTATGCAAGATATCTCTCAGATAGGCAAGAAGGTGAGACATGAGATGGTAGGAAATGCTTCAGACCCATCATTTGGTGACAGGCCTAATAGGATTTTTTATTTATTTTGTTTGTGTGTTTGTGTAGGTGTTCTCTGTGTTGCTGGTACTGATCATCGACTGTCTGAGGTTCATGCTAGACTAATGGTTCAGAATATCAGTCTGCATTCTTTGCTGGAGAGTCGGCCATTGAAGCAGCAGTCTCACAAGATGCCTCACCACTAGATGTTTTATTTATTTATCTACATGGTCATTATTATTCAACGATGTTTTTGCCGTGCACATTTCATTCAGTCGTCTCCCACAACTTAACTGATGCACTATAGACTTAGTAACATTACTAAAGTATATTCTGCACATTTTGAAAACATAATTTATTTTTGGTTAAATCTTTATTTGTGTGTTTCCTTCTTTATGCCTTCACTACCTCCAATCACATGACAGACACATTTGTAGATACTAACAATTTGGGTTGGAGTATGGAATGAGTAAAGGAACAAAAGCAAGGTTTCTGTGATTTTTAACTATCCACATTATTCAGAACGGTCCGCATTATTATAAGCGAAACATTCCCATGAATATCATTATCAGACTGCTTTTTAAATATTGTCAGGAATATACTATTCAGTTGTGTTTCTCTAGGGAGTATCATCTGTTGAAAGTGGCAGGCACATTGAAAGTGTTGCTGGAGTTTGAAGATTCAGCCTTATAGTTCAAGTATTTGTTCTTCATTTGAGTATGGATGTCTATACAACCAGAAAGGGTACCTGTTGACAGTTGCTGATGAAGTACTTAGCTATGCAATGCTCATTGAATCATGCCAAGCTTTGTTAATTCTAAATATGCGAGGGTTAGTAGACCTGATTCAATAAGACATGGATTTTACAATGGAAGGGGGAAGGCCAGAATTAGCTAGATACCACCTCGAGAAATTTGCTCCACTGACCCTTTCCGCGCATGGCAGACTAGCCAGTGGCCACTACAAACTGTAGAAGCTTCTGTCTGGTTAAACCCAGACACTGTCTATGAGCAAAGGTCTGCATCGGTTCAAGTAGAAATCTTCAGTTAAGATGGATACTTCACCATCCTTTGCTCTATATATGCGTCTACTGCACATAAAACGTTTGCAATATCTTTAATTTTGAATCCTTGCTCCCTGAGAAATTCAAGCTGTCTTGGGCCTATTATCGGGAGTTGTCAAACATCATACAGTTTGGCTTGCGAGACTACACAGTTACATAGACAATTGTTTACTTTTAGTTGTTTTTTTTTTTGTTTTTTCCCTTCAGTATTGCCATTTAACCATTATGTTAAAAGGTGTAGCTATATTCCATTGACTTCTATTTAATTCTGGGTGAAGCTCACTTACTCTACTGCTCAGGTTATATACCAGAGCTGGTCCTTGGATTCTCACTTATCCTTGCCTGGGAGTTCTGCCCCAGACAGTGTATGGAAGACTATACAATTCATGTTCAGCGAACCAGACTCACAACTTCAATGAGGCTTTGTTGACCCTTTAGGAATCAGAGCACCCATTGAGAGTGTTCAACACAGCCATGAATATTATGTTCCTACACCCAATTATCTATGGCATCTTCATAGAGACCACATATTTATCAGATAGGGCTTTATCATTCGTGGCAATATTAATGGTTATATAGTTGATCATGCTCCGGTCCCTCCCACAGTGATGTTGTCTGTTCTGGAACAGTGTTGCACCTGACCTGTTGGAGTTTCTATTACATATGATCAACTCTACCACTCTCCTCTTCACAGTGATTTTCTGTCGTGACCCATGATTAGTAAGCATAAGCGATCTTGAACTCTGTGCCTCTTGTTGCAGTTATATCAACTTGCTTCTGTTTGAAATCTTCATTTTTCTGTCGAAATTCCTGTAATTGGGAAGTAGTTGTAGCTGGTTTGACTGTGGAATAGTAGTCTTGATTTTCCTTGCCATGTGAGTTCTGCTGGTGAGGTGACTTTACTTCTAAGCTAGCTCAATTGATTGTCTTTTCCACAAAGTCTAGCTAGCAGACCCTTTACCTAACCACTACACTGTTCCAGAACAGACAACATCACTGTGGGAAGGACCGGAGCATTCATCTCCAACTACACAGAGACGTATAAGT